>CXWL01002998.1_pt1 | contig 74595 bp, 74 predicted proteins | sample 590931 | NCBI WGS metagenome assembly CXWL01 (sample SAMEA3498368, study PRJEB10139) | groundwater metagenome | biome: water well; material: biofilm material | place: Germany | collected 2015-04-27
CGCCATTGTTAATCAGCGCTGCGGCAACCCCGGTATAGGGATGTGGGCCGCTGCGTTCAGGCGTTGCCCCGGTCGAGCATGCGTTCAGGAACACCAGACGTAGCGGTTCATCATGCAACCATGCGGCAAAATCTGTTGCCGACACCAGATGCGCGCTGCCGTCCTCATTCTCCAGCAACAACATGCCGCCGCGATCCGCGTCAAAATCACCATGCCCCATATAATGGAGCACATGATAATCTTCCTGCGCCAATTGATCGAGGATTTTGGCCTTGACCGGTTCGACAAAATCAACCTCGACATTGGGCAATTTGGCCCAGATACTCGCTAATGTGTCGCTTTCGCGCTTGAGGTTCAGCACGCCCGATCCGTCTGGGTTAGACCGCAGCACCAATATCTTGAGCGGCGGGGTAAAGGGGCGCGGGTCAACCGGACGCGGGGTGTCGAGCGAGCGGACGAACACCGTCTGGGTTGAAATGACCATCGGCGTATCGTTGCGCCGGGTCATCACTTCCCACGGCAGTGCGGCAATTTCGGCCATATTTGGCCCGGCAAGGTTGAGCGAGAGGCGGATGCGCACGCCGGTGTTGGGGAGGCGGCGTGCCTCCGCCTCCATCCGGCTGAGCAAGTCGCGGGTTTCGCCCTGAAACAATGCTTCGAACAATTCGACGCCATAGTCGGTGACGCTGCGCGCCCCCGTCGCTGGCTTTTTACCGTCGCCAATGCCAAAACCACGACTGTCGCTTCGCGCAAACATCGCGCCTTCGATGTCGGACAGCGCAAAGGGCGCGACAAAGGTCGAGCTGCCTTGCCCCTGATCAGAGGTCACGCGAACCTTGTAACTCTCATCTTGTTCCGATGAGATATACACCGACACGTTGAGATAATTCTTCATCCCAGACTCCCCGCATGCAGAATGTCGCTATTGCACCACATATGCAAGCTCATGCGTCCCACGCGACGGCGATGAGCGCCTGTTGCCCAGCGGCCGAGCTGAAATAATTAAGGTGGTGGCACGCCACTCCATGCCGCGTCGGTAGTGTCATGGTCTGCGCGGATACGCTCATGATGCTTTCGACACCCACGGCGATGTCGTTGGCCTTGCGCGCAAACAGCGTGTCGAAAACCACGCTTCGTCCCGCCTTGACGAGCAGGTCGGCGAAGAAGGCATCGCCGGGTTCCTTGTAGGCGTCAATGTCCCCCGCCAATATGGTTGTGCGCACGCCCGCATCAGCGCTGTCGTTAAGTGTGCGGATGAAATCCCCCGCTGGGTTCATCTGTTCGAGCGTCGGCGTGAGGTTCTTTGATCGGCCCAGCAGAAACAGCGCAGGGCCGCTGAACATCGGCACATAATTGGCGCTGATCGTCGCCAGCAGGCCGAGGATTTTGCGCGCGCCCGCGACCTCGCCGAACGGCGAGCCATGGTTGGGCGTGCCGCACATCACCAGATGGTCGACAACCGCATTGCCGCCCTCGCGCTCGATGAACCAGCGCGCCACCAGCCCGCCCATCGAATGGACCAGCATTGTCAGCTGTTTGTCATCGCCCGCTGTCAATCCGGCAGCCGCCAGCGATGTTTTGAGCGCGCGCGCGGTCTGTTCGATCGGGGTGCTGAGGTTTTCATAGTCATAGGTCAAAATAAGATCGAACTTGGTGTCTAGTCCGCACGCCTTGACCCCTTCGACCATGCTGAGCGTATCGCCGATAATGCCGTGAACCAGCAACAATAGCGACTTGGCCGCAGCCACTTTGTCGGCGAGACCATCGCTGCGATAGTCGAAACTACCGTCCGCTTTATACTCGATCCAGCGCAGCAAGTTGACGTCCGGCCGCTTGAGGTAGGTTTTGAAAAAATACATGCGAAGCGCGCTGCCGACGCTGCGGCCGCCGACTTCTGTTGCTGGCACATGGTCGATGGAAACGCGGGTAGTGCCATCATCATCGCGCCACGTATCGCCCGCAAGCAGGGCATGGCGCCCATCAAATATCAGCGGTGTAACCGTCTCGTCAGGGCCAAGCGGGATGGTGATAGCCAGTTCGAGCGGTGTGGCCGCCAGCGCCGCCGCATTGCCGATGTCGCTCAGTTCCAGCACATGGGCCGCGTCACCGCGCGCGCCGCCAAAGCCGATCAGGCTCATCCCGCGCCGTTCGAACGTTTGGGCAAATGTGCGCGCAAAATCCTCGCCACCATCACCAACGCCGCGCCCGTCGGCTTTGGCAGACAGCATCGCGACATTCGCTGTAACACTCGGGTGTCCTTTGATGAGGATCTGCCCGTCGGCAACCTTGGTATCGTTTGGCCCAACCTCTTCAACACGTCGGACAATCGTCACCGCCATATCCTTGACCAGCCAGTCATTCTCGATCGGCTTTGCCGCTTTTTCTGGCGCTGCGCCGCTGCCGAAGCCGCGCGCAGTGGTAATCGGGTCCATCACCATCAGGAAATCATCGACGCGTTCGGTGCTGATAATGAGTTTGAGCCGCTCAACGCTCTGTGCGTCGTCGCCATCGACGTTGAAAAACACTTCCGGAGAGGGTTTGTCGGTGCCGACCACCATCGTCACAAAGGCATCGCCCGGCGCAATTTCATCATTGGCGATAATATCAACGCCAAAATCCTTGGAATAATGCGCAAGGATATAATGCAGCGTTTGCCCCGTGCAGTTACGGAGCTTGAGCGCACCCGTCACCGAGCGCCATTCGCCATCGACCTTGCGATAATCGAGCGTGAAAGAGGGACCGGCATGATCGACCATGCCGCCGCCGGGCAGAGCCTCGGCAAACACAAACTCGATCTTATCAGGGTCAAGCCGTGGCTTTGGATTATCTAGCGTCAACGCCCTTTGCCAGCGCGCAACATGACCAAGCAGGTGCACCGCTGCTGCGGTCCAATGCGCCGCGTCGCTGGTCAAATCGACCGAGCCGATGATGTCGCCATTGCTGCGCCGCAAATCGAGCGCGTCCTTACGCTCCGACAGCGCATAGCCATCATCCGTTCCCGGTTCACCCAGCGTTACGCACACCATCGGATCGGTTGCCAGCACAGCAGCCAGTTCTTTACGCACCGCATCTGAGCCGTGATAAGCAACCGTCAATGGAGCCGCAGGCATCGAGATGATTTCTGCGCCATAGGCCTTTGCTGGGTCGCCCGCGAAATCAAGCTGTATGTCGCTGACCTGTGCCCCGACGTTACTCGCACGCGCAACACCAGCCCGCTCATCACCCCCACCTTCGGGATAAAGAGCGAGCGACACCGCTTCGCCCGCGTCGGTGGACATGCCCTGTATCGCGCCGCAATCAACCCGCCATCCTGTAGAGTTTTGGCCGTCAGGCACATGATAGGCGCGAAAGCGTGGACGAGCCATGCTCCCCGCGCGGCCCAGAACGCCCGAAAAGGCGTTGAAATTACCGATCGCTTCGAACTGCGGATCCTGCGGTGACTTGTCATTGTCGCGGATATATTGGCGCACGGCTGCGCGCGTTTGCACGAACAGGTCGGCATAGCTGATGCTGTCCGGCGCATGGCGCAGCACATCAAGCAGCCGCGTCGTGAAGATGCCGCGATGGTCGGCCAAATCCTCCTTGGCCAATTGGCGGCGGTCGCAGGCGGCGAGCAACATATGCTTAGCCCGAGGACTGGCCAGCGGTTTTCCGACTCGCTTCAAATCGGCGTAATAGCCGCCTAAATAGGTTTCGAGTGGGCGGGCTGGGTATGTCGCGCCCGGGGCCGTGCGTGCGCCCGTGTTCGACGCGGCGTCAAAGCTGCGCGTCGCGGTTCCCGAATGACAACAGTCGAGCGTCACCACGACATGCGCTTCACGCGCCGCAAGTTCGTCAATCAGCCGCGCCAATTCCTTGTCAGCCAGATCAAAATGCCCCGGTTCGCGGCTGTCAAAGCACACCAGCCCCTCGTCCTTGGTTGTCAAATCATAGTCTAGAAACTCGCTCGCGGCGGGGCTGCGCGCACCATGCCCGCAATAGTGGAAATAGGCGACATCGCCCTTGCCCGCCTGTGCCAGATGTTTGCGAAACTGGCGGATGACCTCTTCGCGCTGTGCCTCGCGGTCGCGCAAGACAAGGATGGCAGGGTCGCGCAGTGCACCGTTCAGATAATCTTCGGCATTGGCAACATCGTTGAGACAGCCGAGCAGCGGATCAACGCCAGTCTCATAGCCATTGATGCCCACCAGCAACGCATAGACACGCGGCATGCAACATCCTCCTCCTAGCGTTTGTTTTGGCAAGCGCTTAATTTTTGAGGATGCTAACGAACTATCATCTCAAGTGATAGCAATATCCCCACCCAAATCGACAAGGCCAAAATATGTGTTTTGCGCATCAATATCGACCCTGATCGCCGACACATCAGCATCGAGGATCGTCATGGATCCATTCTCTATCGCAGAAATGGAAACATCTAAAAACACCGAACAGGTCGGCAATGCCATCGAGCAGATGAAGCGCACTTCGCGTGTTTCACCTGCCGTTGCAGGTGCCATGGGCACCCCCTGCAACGTAGTGCTGCTTCCGTATAATGTTACCCCTTCGACGGTTTTATATGTAAACCCGAATACAGGGGCAGGCGTATCCTTGTGAAAAGTTACTCGTGCGGCGATCTCGACATTATCGCCACTCTTTACGGCGATGTGGTTGAGCGCTTCGCCATTCAGGCGAATGTCGCTGATCGTTGCTTCTCCATTGCCCAGACGGCGCTCGCCCCACTCGCTAATCCGATGCGTGATGGCACCATCGCGCCCGACGCTTTTGCGGCGGAACAGTTGCTCGTAATAGCGAAGCAGCGCATCTCTCGGTTCTCCATCAAAGTCGAGCCGGCCGCTATCAAGCACCAGTGCGCGGGTGCATAATTGCGGGATCAAGTCGGTGCGGTGCGTGACCAATATCATCGTCCCACCACGTTCGCGAAACTCGGCGATACGGCGAAAACATTTATGCTGGAATGTGGTGTCGCCGACCGCAAGAGTCTCGTCGATCAGCAAGATGTCGGGGTCCGAACAAATGGCGGCGGCAAAGGCAACCCGCATCGACATGCCGCTCGAATAGGTCCGTAACGGTTGATCGAAATAATCGCCAATATCGGCAAAATCCTCAATTTGCTCCATGCGTTGCTTCACGTCCACCCCGGAGTCGCCAAGCAATTTCACCTGGAACTCGGCATTCTGACGCCCTGTCCAACCGGGGTGAAAGCCAGCCCCCAGTTCAAGCAGCGCCGCAACGTGCCCTCTCACCGCTATGGTGCCGTGTGTCGGTGAACATGTCCCGGCGATCAGGCCAAGCAATGTCGATTTGCCTGCCCCGTTGACACCCAATATCCCGATGGATTCCCCAACTGTGATGGCAAGGTTGATGTCCCGTAGCGCCACATATTCGCGAGCAGTCTTATGCCCGGACAGCATACCGCGCAGTCTGGCCGCAGCATTGGGATAGAGCATAAATCTTTTGCAAACATTGACCATGTCGATCTGATTTGCGGCGATGTCCAAACTCAACGATAATTCCCAATCACTTGCACCCGTGCCAATTACAGGGCTATGCGCACTGCCATGCACGAACAAGCCGACAAGGCCAACCAGCAAAAAACAAGGCGCATGGCATTGTCGCTCTATGTGGCGCGGCAGGACTTGTCGCGCCGCTATGCGGACAGCGCACTTGGGCCTATATTGGCGCTGGCCTACCCGGCAATGCTGATCACGATTTACGCGGCGGTATTTTCATTATTCCCCGCTGCAAGGCTGAAAGGCGGCGCGGATTTTCCGATGCTGCTGATTGCAGGAATGATGCCGTGGTTTGCGCTGTCCGAAGCTATCAACGCAATGACGTCGTCGCTGTCGGCCAATGCCGCGATGGTCAAACGCATCATCATGCCCATTGAAGTTTTGCCCTTTGCGGCGCTGATAACGGCGGTGATTGTGCATCTATTCCTGATCATCGTGGCGATTATAGCGCTGTGGTTGCTTGGCCATCCGCCAAGTGTCTATTTGCTGGCGACCCCCTATGCTTTGCTATGCCTGATCGCACTGGCTCTACCGATCGGGATACTGTTGGCTCTGCTTAATACAGCGATGCGCGACATTGGCTTTCTGGTGGCCCCTGCGTTGCAGATGTGGTTCTGGGCGACACCGGTGATCTGGCCAGCGTCCGCATTGCCCAATCATCTAAGCTGGATTGCGACGATCAACCCATTTGCGCATGTGGTGGCGGCCTATCGCTATGCCTTGCTAGGGCCAAGCAGCCAGATGCTGGACGCCAAAGGCGCGTTATGTTTTTGGGTGTTTGTCGCCATGATGGGCGTGACAGCATATTGGGCGTTCCACCGTTTCAGGGCTGAATTGGCGGATAATTTATGATGGATGTATTTGCGAGCGGCACGGTTGAGCCAATCGCGGGATTTCGCGTGCCTATGCCCAGTGAATTGCCACGCACCACTAGCGAGCATTCGCTCCCGCTATTTCTGCCATCTGCCAGCGACGCGGCTGGTGAAGCCCCGGCAGCCAACGCCTTTGCCACATATGGTTGCACCATCAGGTGCACGACCGGGCAACCTTACCTGCAATGCAAATTATATTTTGACCGAGCCGAAGGATCGCTTGAAATCTACCATCACGATCGCTTTATTGACCGCGCCGATTTATTTCGCGGCTGGCAGTATTCGGCAGTGGATGTGTCAGGTGCCCCGCCCGGTGAGCCGCTAACTTTGCGCTTTTGCGATCATGCTGGGAACGAAGTTTCAGGCACTCTGATCGAAAACCTGTCGATGAGTGACACATGGGGTCAGGGGCAGAGGCGGCGGCTGAAATGTTCCTTACCGTTTACTTTTGCAGCGATAGGCACCGATTTTGATGTCTACCCCTGCTGTGCGCGTCAATGGCTGCGCGGCAATCCGTGCGCAGGCAATGTCCGCACCGATGACCTAGCCACCATCTGGAATGCCCCAGCCTATGTCGAGATGCGCCAAAACTTCCTCGATGGGGACTATGCGTCCAGTTGCCGCGAGGAGATATGTCCGTATTTGCGCTCCGAAAGTGTGGCAATGGAACATAATGAATCCGTTATTCAGGCAATCAACGACGGAATAACCATATTGGATTTTGGCCCCGCTTACTTACACCATGACATTGATCGTGGCTGTAATTTGGCATGCAATATGTGCCGTGATGTTAAAATTTTACCCGATCAATCAAACGTCGATCAAGCGGTGCGCGATATAAACAGCGCTTTGGGCATGGGGTCTCTTTCAGAAATTTCCTTCTCTGGCGCTGGAGAGATATTCATCATGGCAAAGATCGTGAGGCTACTCGAAAGTAAGGCCTTCTCTAGCCAGAATGTTGGCATCAACATAACAACCAACCTGACACATTTTGATCAAAAATTGTGGGATCGCATCAAACATAATAGATTTGAATGTTTCTTTGTGTCGGCCGATGGTGCCACTCGCGAAACCTATGAATCTATTCGGATTGGCGCCAACTGGGACAGTTTCCAGTCAAATGTGCAATTGCTCACAACTCTTCGTCGCAATGGCGCGATCAAATTTATAATGTGGAGCTTTACCGTTCAACGCGCCAACATTGCCGATGTTGTACCAGCAATTGCTTTGGCAAAAGCGCAAGGGTTCGACAAAATTCGCCTGATCGGCCAATTGGGCTCACTTGTGGGCACCGATGGCAATATGTTTGAAGATTTTGATTTAGCCGCACTAGACCAACTTCATGACGAGCTTTCGCAGATCGACGCGTTTAATGACCCCTTTGTAACGCTTGTGGAATTGGGGATTGCCGACCGCGAATACCGCAACTTTGCCAATCGACTAAGCACGGCTCAGCATCTTTATGACCGTGAATCATGGAATTTGACTATGGGGCCGCATAAAATATCGCGTTCTGTACCAAAAAAATGCCTTTCCATCCTCGAACAACTGATGCGCGATGTGAAAATCGGGAACACCCCTGCCCCTGAGCAACTTGCCACGCACAATATCGCCTTCATCTCAACCCTACTCCAGCGCAACACTCCTAGGGTGCAGGATCAGATTTATCGGTTATTTCCCAATTGGTTGGGGCAGAAACACCATCATCATATGTCGCGGGAATTGGCACATTGGCTTCGTGGACTTATTGCAGCAAGCGGCACGGTTGAACCAATGATCGCAACCACCTAAACCTGTCGCCGACCGAACAGCGCCATCAACACCGCACGGAGCCGTCCGCGCCGCGCCAAGACGCCCAACCATCCCGCCCCATGCGCGTCAAGCCATTGGCGCATACGGCGCAATCGCCCGCTGCCGACGACGCCCGCCGCCCTGCTGCTTGCCAAAGCGGTCAGGTAAAAGCGTTCCACCCCATCGACAGCGGCGTAGGCGGCAATGCGTTCGCGGGTGCGGCGATTGCCCTGTTCGGGTATCAACGTGGAACCATGGTGTGCCACGGGTTCAGCATAAGGCAGGCAGATCAGCCCAGCGGTCACAAGCAGGTCAGGTAGTCCGAAAAACTCCATCTCCGACACCAAATCGCGACCTGCTATTGCCCGCAACGCCGCATCGCCTTTGACGCTGAGCACGCCCGCATGCATCGCTCCAGCAAAATAGCAAAAGCTCGCGCTCGCCCCCAAGGTCGTTATGCAGCGCTCCGCCTCGCCCTCTCCCACCAGCGCGAACGGCATCAGCATATCAACTTCGCTTGATTGCATGGCGGCGCGCAGCGCAGGCAATCGAGGCTCAATCAGGCCTATCCCTGACCGGATACAGAGGAGCAGATGATCGAACAGCCCGCCCAGTTCGGCGGTGAGCCCAGCGAGGTCGCGCACGACCGTGACATGCGGTGCGAGTGTTCTCCAATCTTGATGACCAGCCCGGTCAACGACAATGATGCGAGCGGCTTCGGTCACTGCACATGTCGCCAATGTCGCGGCGGCATCACCACCGGGCGGATGATCGACCAGCAACGCCAGTGGGCGCAGGGCTTCGCATGGCCGTTCGGGAAAACGCTGTGCATACCACTGCGGAAACAGCTCGCCCCACGCCGCGCGCGACAGCGATTGCGGCTGTGCGGCGCGCGCAGGGGCAATGCCGATAGTCACCGCCACCTTCAACCGTTCGGCAAGCGCGGCGGCGTCATAGTCAAACAGGACATCGCCATGGTCATCAGCGGCAATCAGTTCGGGGATACCGCCTGTCCGCGCGGCAATGAAAGGCAAGCGATGCGCCAGTGCTTCATAAACGGTGCACGGCGAATTGTCGGCTGGCGATGCCATCACCGCAATTGCGGGGCGCGCGCGAATATAATCTATCGCTTCTTGCTGTCCCAAATCAACTATGCGGCGGGTGGTGAAACGCCAATGGCTTGATTGCTGATCAAGATAGGCGAAAGCAGGTTGACCGCCCACGGTGCTTTCCTTGCCCAAAAAGGTGACATAGACCCCCAGTTCCACCAACATTGGTTCAATCAAGGTCAGTGCTTCGCAAAACAGCTTGATGCCCTTGCGTTCCTCTATCCGGCCGAAAAATATGATCTCGCGCGCGGGCCTAGGCGCGCTACCTTCGTTCACAATTTCTTCGGCCCAATCACCCGTGAACAGTGGCAATTTCGGCAGTGCATATTGCTGCACATGTGCATGTTCCGGAACAGCAAAGCCGCGATCATGGATCCAATCGAGCAAATATCGACTTGGCGACCATAGTTGATCGCAGGTTGCAACGCTCAGTCGCTCGGCATGGCTGAATGCCGCGTGCAGAAGCGATTCTGGCAGGTTGCGGTTGATTGCCCAAATCCATTCGGTGGGGCTGTGCAGCGCCACCACGCACCGTTGGTTCGAAACACCGCAGCCGAGCCGGTGCATGGCCAGATAATATAGCCCCTCCCCCATGCAATCATTAAACTGGACGATGTCCGCGCTTATGCTTCCTAGCGCCCGATACACCAGATAGGGCACCGTATAGTCGCAATCGGCGAGCGGTCCCGCGATGGTGCTGGCCAGCCGATGGTCGATCCACCGCAGGTCGATGCCAATGCTTTGGTAATGCCGCGACCATTGGGCTTTGCTCTGGGGCGAAAAACCCTTTCCCGCCGTGAACAGGAGAGTGACCTTATACCCTTGCCCGGCAAGTGTTTGCGCAAGGCCCGTCATCGACGTGCCGATGCCGCCATTTTTGAACGGCCCGACCACCTCGCTGGTGACGATGCAGATATGAAGCGCGGGCTTGGTCACGCGCTATAATCGGCCCATTATCCGTTGCCAGATAGTGCGCCGAGCCTGGGCAAGCGCCGCCTGTAACTGTGCGATCTGCACGGACTGTTCGGCCAATCGCTGACGCAGGCCAATGGGATAGGATGGCAGATCCACCCCAGACACGGGTAATCCAGCCAAATGATGCGGCAATTGCCACACCACCGCTGGGTCAGGGATGTGCTGGATCGGTTGCACCGCACCGCGCCACGCCACCGCCATGATCTGCATCGTCTGATACAGCATGACATTAAAGCCATGTGCTTCCAACCGCCGCAGCGCCTCCGCCACATGCGGCGAGGCAACATCGTGAAACAGAAAGGCGCAATCGTCGGCAGCATGGGGCAGGCACGCCTCGACATCACCCTCTGGCGCGGGGCTCTCATGGTCGCCGTCGATGAAGAACAGGCTCCACGGTCCATGCCCCGCCGCCGCAAGTTCGGCGACTTTGGCGGGGCTGCTGCCGCCATGCAGCCGCACGTTGGTAGATACATTTGTGCAGGTCAGCATCTTGCGGATTTCCGCCTCATGCGCCGCGTCCGCCAGCTTGGGGTCGATAACGTCAAGCTGCACCCCGCCCAACGCCAAATGGCAGGTGGACCAGCCGTGCCAGCAGCCAATTTCCAGCGCCGCGCACCCCGCAAAGCTCAACGCCATATTGTGCAGGATCGCCGCCTCATCGCGGCTGACAAATCCCATCAAGGGGGTGCGCGCATCGACATACCAATTATGGCCGATTTCCTTGCGGAGATAGGGCCATGGGTGGTCCGCGACATCCCCCAATACCATATTGGGGAAACAGGCATCCGGACGAACAATGGCCAGCCTCGGCGAGACATAATCACCAACTGGCAGGTCATTACTACTCATAGTCTGTCCATCGCTTTGCGCTGGTGGCAATATACTATCCCACTTCATCAATATCATTGCCCCGCTCTTTATCGCGCTATTGACATTGGTGGGGGCAGTCAACAGGAACGCCCCTAGAGTCAGGATCTGGAGCGAACGCAAACATGGCAGAAAAACAGGAGTTCGCACGCTCTGGTCCCGTCCATTTCCAATCGCTGGAGAATGAGCTGATGCCCGTCGCGCGCTATTTTGGCGGCGCGATGCTCAACGCCGGATGCGGTAACCGCGACCTTAGCCCTTGGCTGGCACAGCATGGGGTCAGCGCAACCACGAACTATGACATCGCTTCCGATCTGTCCGGCGCAATCATCGGCTCGCTCGACGCCCTGCCCTTTGCCGATGCGGCGTTCGACACGATATTGTGCAACGCAGTGCTGGAACATGTCGAGCACCCCGAAGCCGTGGTTGCCGAACTGGCGCGGGTGCTGCGCTCTGGCGGGCATGTCATCCTCGCGGTGCCGTTCCTGCAACCCTATCACGAATGTCCGCGCGATTTTCGCCGCTATTCATCTGAGGGGCTGATCGCGCTGGGCGAAGCGGCGGGGCTTCGCGTCGTCACCATCAACCCGGTCCACAGTGCGGCGCAGACGCTTGGCTGGATAGCATGGGAAATCGCCAAGGAACGCGGGCGGTTGGCGCGCGCCATTACATGGCCGATCGTTTATGTCTGGACGCGCTTCTCGACGCGGACCGACCCGCGCATCACCCGCAATGCCAATACATATCAGATTGTTTTCACCAAATGATTGGTGCGCTGCGCAATTGGTTTAAGCCCAAAGACGCGCTAAGCCAATTGCGGCGGCGCACATGGGCCGCGCGGCCCGTGCCTGAAGCGAGCGCGAGCGCAGTGACAATGCTGATCCCCGACGAACTGCGGCTGCTGGAGTTTCTAACCGAGCGCTATTTTGAGAGGCGCGGCGCGATCATCGACGCGGGGTGTTTCCTTGGCGGATCAACGCTGGCGCTGGCGAGCGGGCTGCGCACGTGGCTCGCCAAACGCGGCAAAGCCGAAAGCCCGCTGATCCACAGCTATGACCTGTTTGAGGTTGAGGATTGGACGCGCGGTGTCTATTTTGACGCAGGTGTTCCTGCTGGCGCAACCACACGTGCACGTTTTGACGCCGCCACCGCATCACACGCGTCGCTGGTCACCGTCCATGAAGGCGACATCATGGCAAGCGAATGGAGCGGCGGCCCGATCGAAATCCTGTTCATCGACGTCGCCAAACATTGGACGGTGTGCGATTTTGTGACGGCCAATTTCTTCCCCCACCTCATCCCTGGCCATTCGGTGGTGGTGCAACAGGATTATCTCTATCACCACTGGACAGGGTGGTTGCACGTAACGATGGAATATTATGCCGATGAGTTCGAGATGCTGTGCGACACCGGTGATAATTCGGTCGCGTTCCGCCTGCGCAAACCCTTCGCGCCGGGGCGCATACGGCCTAACCTCGTCGCATCGCTCTCATACGAAGAAAAGGCCGAGTTGATGGACCGCGCCGCCGCACGCTTTACCGGCAGACAGCGCGACATCATCCTCTCCGCCAAAGCGCATTTCATCGGGATGCTGGTCGATGACTGATGGCACCACCGCCCTGCCATACCCGTTGTTGATGGAGATTCAGCGCGGTACCATGGCAACGCACTATCGCGGGATCGAAACCTATAAAAACCCATTCGACCTTGCGCTCTACACAAAACTGCTCGGTGAATTGCGCCCGCGCACAGTGATAGAGATTGGCGCGCATCGCGGCGGCAGCGCCCTATGGTTTGCCGACCAGCTTACGACATTGGGCGTCGATGCGCATGTCCATTCGGTTGATGTGGTGGGGGTAGAGGGCGTGAGCGACCCACGCATTACTTTCCATGTAGGCAGCGCGCTGGACCTTGGCGCAATTTTTTCCGACGCGATGCTGGCCGCCCTGCCCCGCCCATGGCTGGTGATTGAGGATGCCGATCATCGCCGCGCCACAACATATGCGGTGATGCGCTTCTTTGACTCTTGGCTCGAAACCGGCGACTGGATGGTGGTTGAGGACGGCATATTGACCGCAATGGGCGTGGCCGATGATTATGGCGGCGGCCCACACGCGGCGCTCTCCCAATTTCTTGCGGAAAAGCCTGAACGCTATCGCATCCGCCGCGATTATTGCGATTTCTATGGGCATAATGTGACGTGGAATGTCGATGGCTGGATAGAGCGGCTATGACGCAGATCTTCGACATGGAGCCAGCGTTCCTCACATTATGGGATCAATGCCGAACGCAGACCATGACCTCGATTGAGCGCGGCTATGCGCTGTTCAAAGCAGTCGAGCATATCGCCGCCACCGCCATCCCCGGTGCCATGACCGAATGCGGCGTATGGCGCGGCGGATCGGCGATGCTGATCGCGCTCAGTGCCCAGCATTTCGGCATCAATGACCGCGCCATCTGGCTATACGATACGTTCGAGGGGATGACGCCGCCAAGTGACGCCGACCGACAGGCGATGAGCGGACAGAGCGCCGCCGCCATCCTGGCGGGCAATGTGCGTGACGCCGACAACCCCTTTTGGGGTGTCGCCCCGCGCAAAGTGGTGGAGGCTAATCTGGCGGCCACCGCTTACCCCGCGCATCTGCTGCATGTGGTTGAGGGCGATGTGCTTAGCACTCTACCTACCCGATCACCCGATGCTCTGGCGCTGCTAAGGCTCGACACCGATTGGTATGAGAGTACGGCGCATGAGCTGGCTACGCTCTACCCACGCCTATCCCCCGGCGGCGTCCTCATCATCGACGATTATGGTTATTGGAGCGGCGCGCGAAAGGCGGTCGATGACTATTTCGCCGCGCTAGGCGCAGCGCGGCCGATGCTGCAACGCATCGACTTTACCGGGCGGATCGCTATCAAGCCATTATGACGATCAGCCTGCCCCCGGATATTGCCCTAAGCTTTGCTGATCTTTTTACGATTGGTATCGGCCCGTCGAGTTCTCATACGGTGGGACCGATGCGCGCTGCCAACCGATTTGCCGAGCGCGCCACAGCATCACCAGAAGTCAGCGAAGTCATTGTCGAACTTTATGGCTCCTTAGCTCTGACTGGACATGGCCACGCCACAGACAGTGCCATCCTGCTAGGGCTGTCTGGCCACCATCCTGAAACCATCGACCCTGACGCCATTTCCGATGTCATGTTCACCATAAGAGAGGAAGGCCATCTCAACCTTGGGGGTGCTAAGCGCATCGCTTTTGCAGAGGTGCATCACCTTGTGTTTAGACGCGGTGAGTTTTTACCCGGCCACGCCAATGCGATGCGCTTTACCGCCAGAAGCGACACGGACGTGCTGTTCAGCGAGCTTTATTACTCGATTGGCGGCGGTGCGATTGCGCGCGACGGGGACGCAGGAAGCGCAAAGAATGTAGAACTGGCCTACCCCTTTTCGTCCGCAGCAGAATTACTGGATGCTGCACAATGTGCAAATATCACCATAGCGGCTCTGGTCGAAGCCAACGAATGTGCATGGCGCGACGCCGAGGAAACAATCATGATGGTCGATGCCATACTCGTCGCAATGCGGGCGTCCATCGATCGCGGGTGCCGGACCGCTGGCATTTTGCCCGGCGGCCTCAATGTCCCCCGACGGGCGAAGTCGATCCATGATCGTTTGCAAGCGCGAGGGCCGCGTGCGGCACCATCCACGATATTTGAGTGGGTCAGCCTGTGGGCGCTCGCTGTCAATGAGGAGAATGCCGCAGGCGGACGTGTCGTGACTGCGCCAACCAATGGTGCCGCCGGTGTCATTCCTGCTGTGATACGATTTTATGAAGTGTTCAGCGACAGCCCTACTCCCCAAGGTTCTCGTGCATTATTGATGACTGCGGCGGCGATTGGCATGCTCTATAAAAAGCGCGCGTCTATCTCGGCGGCGGAAATGGGCTGCCAGGGCGAAGTCGGCGTTGCCTGTTCGATGGCGGCGGGCGGCCTTGTCGCGGCATTGGGCGGCAGTAATGCGCAGATCGAAAATGCCGCCGAAATCGGGATGGAGCATAATCTTGGCCTTACCTGTGATCCTATCGGTGGACTGGTCCAAATCCCATGTATCGAGCGCAACACAATGGGCGCTATCAAGGCGATCAACGCCGCTTATTTGGCGCTGCAAGGTGATGGCGCGCACGTCGTGAGCCTGGATGCCGTCATCGAAACCATGCGGCAGACTGGCGAAGATATGCGCTCCAAATACAAGGAAACCAGTCTGGGCGGCCTAGCGGTCAACGTTGTTGAGTGTTAAAATTTTTAGCAAAGTGACGTTTACGTAAACTGACAGTTGCGATGCCGATAAAGTAGGTTATGCTCTGCTTCAACACAGGCGGTGCAACGCCGTCACAACGGAGAGTGCTATGGCAACGCTAGCAGCAGAAGCAACCAATTCGAACGCGCTGGAGGCATTCCGCATGGACGTGCGCGACTGGCTGAGTGCCAACTTCCCGCCGTCGCTCAAGGGCGTCGATTTTGCGATGTCGGCGCTTGAAGGACCAGCCGAACCGACGCCGGATAGCGAGGCATGGCGCATCGCGATAAGCGACAAGGGTTGGGGCACGCCAACTTGGCCGCGCGCCTATGGCGGCGGTGGCCTGTCGGGCGCGGAGGCGAACGTCCTGCGTCAGGAAATGGCGCGGATCGGCGCGGCCAACCCCATCGGCGGCATGGGGGTGATGATGTTCGGGCCGACGCTGCTCGAATATGGCAGCGAGGAGCAAAAGCACGAGCATATCCCCGCTATCTGCCGCGCCGAAGTGCGGTGGTGCCAAGGCTATAGCGAACCCAATGCCGGGTCCGACCTCGCCAATTTACAGATGTTTGCCAAGGATGAGGGCGACCATTATCTGGTCAATGGCCAGAAAACATGGACCAGCGGCGGCCAGTGGGCCGACAAATGCTTTGCGCTGGTCCGCACCGACAAATCGCATAAGCATGAAGGCATCAGTTTTCTGTTGATCGACATGACCAGCCCCGGGGTTGAGGTTAAACCGATCCAGATGATCAGCGGCGCATCGCCGTTTTGCGAGACATTTTTCACCAATGTGAAAGTGCCCAAGGGCAATCTGGTCGGTGCGGAGGGTCAGGGCTGGACCATCGGCAAGCGCCTGTTGCAGCACGAGCGCACCAACATTTCGGGCGGTGGGCGGATGGCGGGGATGCTTGCCTTATCCGGCCTCGCCAAGGCGGTGATCGGCACTGACAGCGACGGCCGCATTATGGATGCAGAGCTACGCACGCGTATCACCAAATTGGAAATGGACGGTCGTGCCTTCATGCTAACCGCGATGCGCGTGCAAGCCGAGGGCGGGGTTTCGGTCGCTTCGTCTATCCTCAAAACCAGCGGCACCAAATTGATGCAGGAAGCGTCCGAACTGCGGATCGACATCCTTGGCATGCAGGGGCTGGGCTGGGAGGGCGCGAGCGAAGACGGGGGCTTTACCCAGGAACAGATCGACCAAACGCGCGGCTGGCTGTTTGGCAAGGCGACAACGATTTACGGCGGCTCAACCGAGGTACAGACCAACATCATCGCCAAACGCATCCTTGGCATGCTCGACCACCAGTAAGTAGCATAGATATATCAAACCCGTTCGGGCTGAGCCTGTCGAAGCCTTGTATTTGCTTGAAGAAAAAAATGACGACCCTTCGACAAGCTCAGGGTGAACGGATTGAGAGAATGGAAAAACCAATGGCTAAACTCAGCGAAGAACAAGTGATGTTGCGCGATATGGCGCAAAATTGGGTGCGCGGTGAAAGCCCGCTCGCATCGTGGCGCAAAGTGCGCGACGCGGGCGAGGCGGCGGGATATGACGCCGCCGTTTATGCCGAAATGGCCGGGATGGGCTGGACCGGAGTCATCATCCCGGAAAAGCATGGCGGCGTTGATTTCGGCTGGATGAGCCTTGGCCTCATCGTCGAAGAATGTGGCCGCACGCTGACCGCCAGCCCGCTGATCGCGAGCGCCATCGCCGCATCGGCAATCATATTGGGCGGGACCGACGCGCAAAAAGCGCGCTATTTGCCCGCCATCGCCAGCGGTGATCTGGTCGCCACGCTAGCGGTTGACGAAGGGCCGCGCCACGACCCGTCAAACATTGCCACCAGCGTCGCGGGCGGCAAATTGAGCGGCACCAAGATGTTCGTGGCTGAGGGCGACAGCGCTGGGTTATTCGTCGCCGCCGCAAGCGATGGCCTTTATCTTGTCGCTGGTGATGCAACAGGGGTCACACGCGCGCGCCGCCATATGGTCGATTTCCGCAGCCATGCCGAAGTGCGCTTTGACGGCGCAGCGGCGGAGAAATTGTCCGGCGGCGGCGACGCATTGCTGGGGCAAATACTCGACCGCGCGCGGATCATCACCTCTGCTGAAATGTTCGGTATGACGCTGCAAGCGTTCGACACCACGCTCGATTATCTCAAGCAGCGGGTCCAGTTCGGGCAGGTATTGGCGACATTCCAGGCGCTGCAACACCGCATAGCTGGGCTGTTCGGAGAGATTGAACTGACCCGCAGCGCGATTGAAACTGCGCTGACCACGCTCGATGCAGGCGGCGAAACGGGCCAAGCGGCGGCGCTCGCCAAAACCCGCGCCAACGACACACTGCACGTCATGAGCCGCGAGGCGATACAGCTGCACGGCGGCATCGGCATGACCGACGAATATGATATCGGCTTTACCCTGAAGCGCGCGCGCCCGCTGGAGCAAGCATGGGGCAGCAGCGCCTTTCTACGCGACCATTTTGCGCGGCTGGGTGGCTATTGAGGGGGATGATTTTAGGTTGAATCAAATCGTCTTTGCGACCCCGACGAAGGTCGGGGGAAGCAATCCAGAGCAGTTTACGCCACATTGGATTGCCACGGGGCTACGCCCCTCGCAATGACGGACCATGTTAATGTCCTCATGCCCTAAACCGTAAACGCCTGTAGCTGGGTGCAGGAGGCGAAGGATTGCGCCGCATTGTCGCCGCATGCGGGTTTGCCGATCACCCGAACCGCTGTGAAACGCTGCGGCGCGTCCAGCGTTATCGGAAACTCGCTACTCGCCCATGGATGCGCCAATGCTCCGGCATCGCTCGCGGTGGTTGCGGGATAGCGGTCAAGCACTGCCATAGTTTCCCACGCACCGCCGTGCGCGCGCTGTAGCTGCAATTGCGGCTTGCCGCCGCTGGTGTCGAACCAGCCACCATCGTGGAAATTGCGGCCGTGCATGAAGTGGAAACGCTGTGCCGTTACCGGCCCGTCCATGCTAATCGCGAACCAGTCCTCATCAGCAAGAGTGCCATCATTGGTCGCGACCAGCGTTTCATAATCCTCATCGTTGATCGAGCCGGTTATCGTTCCGCTGCGCGAGCGGCTTTCAACGCCGCCAAGCAACAGCGATTCATACGGCGGCGCACCCGTGGTATTCGGCGAGCGCAGCCACACGCGGATGACGCCGCCGCCAGCCCCGGCATCGGCAAAGGTGCGCAGGGTCGCGGTTTGGGGAAGCTCTCCGCCTTGTGAAACGGGCGCGGCAAAGGACAAAAGTTCGCCTTCCTCGGTCGGCGAGACGCTGGCACCGCCGCGCAGACGCAGCAGATAGGGTGCACCGAGCGCAGGATTGGCATCGGCGTCATAAGCGAGGATGAACGGGCCATAAGCCGCCGCAGCGCGTCCTTCGAGATCATGCTCACCCTCGATCATACGCGTGCCAAGCGTGTAGCGCAGCATGATGGTGTCGCCGTCGCGCCAGCGCTTTGCTGGTAGCTGTGCCCAACCGTCACGCAGTGTCGCGCCCGCTATGGCCATCGGCATGGCCCATTCGGGAACGCGAACCTTGAGCGCAAAACGGGCGGGCCGCGCCATATGGAGCGTCAACGTTGCTTGGCCAGCGCGCGGAAAATTGCTCACCATCGCGGCGCGCACGCTTTGCCCGCCCAGCATCAGCGTGGCGGTTGAGGATTCGCAGCTGTTAACCAATAACGTATCTTCACCTGCGCTACGGCTAACCAAATAGGCTGACATTGGGGCCAGCGCCATGCCGCGCGGGCCGCTGGAGTGGCAACAGGTGATGTCGCGGTCATAATGTTTGCGCCCTTCGAGCGCGGTAAAATAGCACCAGTCATCGCCGCCGGGGTGCTGCGCCGCACTCAGGTGATTATACCAGCTGCGCTCCAGCTCGTCGCCAAAGCGTGCCTCCCCCGTCAGTTGCAGCAGCGACAGGTTGAGCTGTATCCACGTCGTGGTGACACAGGTTTCGCCAACATGCGCCATCGTGTCGCCGCGCAGATCATGATCGCGCTGGAAATATTCCCAGCGGCTGGTGGTGCCCGTGGCAAAGCGCTGCGTCGCCACAATGTCGCTCCACGCGGCCAGCGACGCGTCGATCAGCGCCTGATCCCCCGTCACCCGCGCCAGCTCGCAACAGCCGACAATGTTCGACAGCATTTCATAGGCCTTGCCATTGCCGACTGCGCGGACCTTGCCCTCATTCAGCAGCGTCCGGACGATATGCGCCCCGCCCGCTTCGTCCCAGGTCGCCACAATATAGCGCGCAAAGGCCAGATAGCGCGGGTCGGCGGTCATGCGATAGAGCAGGACGACGGGTTCGAGGACGCTGGTCGCGGCCATGCCCATATGATGACCGGCGACGTTGATGCTGCGCTGCGCCGGGAAGGTCGCAATCAACAAATCGCCGACTTTCCGCGATGCGGCCAATGCGCCCGCATGGCCGGTATATTGATGATAGGTCAGCAGCCCGAGCAGGCAATATTTGTGCGACCAGACATCCCACTCCGCCCCTTCGTGCATGGCGAAACGGTCTTCGGGCAGATAGGTGCCAAGATAGCCGTCGCTTTCCTGCGCCGTTATCAGGTCGCCGACGACGCTGTCCAGCTTCGTGCGTAGCGCCGGATTGCCGCTATTGGCCCATGCCAGCGTCGCCGCGTGCATCCATTTGCCGACATGCTCGCCGATCCACGGGTGCGTGCCGGGCTTGTGCTGAAAGCCCGCGAGCAGCGGCGCGGTGTCGATATTGAGCAAGCGCTTCTGTGCGTTGGCATCAACCCGCGCACCCAGCCAGCCGCCAAGGCGAACCGCCGACGCTGGGGCCACCTCTGCCACGTTCGCCAGCGCAGGCGCAACGCGAAACGGCAATGCGGTGGGGGTGTCTGAAGGCACAGTCAGGCCAAATGCCCGGCCGATGGGAACGCCCAACAGGGCCATCCCCAGCAATGCCTGACGGCGGCTGGTCGGATGACGTAAAATGGACATGGGTGCCTCCCTATGCAGCTGCGCTCAATCGAACAGTGATTTTAGCTCGCGTTTCATGATTTTGCCATTGGCATTGCGCGGCAGCGTCTCGTCGCAAAAGACAATCCGCACCGGGGTTTTGAACACCGCCAGCCGCGTGCGGACCCACGCCTGTAGCTCGGCCTCGCTCGCCGCCATTCCGGGCGCGAGATGGACGACGGCGGCGGGTTCTTCGCCCAATGTCCGATGGGCTAAGCCGATCAGCGCGGCGTCGGTGACAGCGGGGTGGTCGTAGAGGACATTCTCGACCTCGCTGGAATAGATATTCTCACCGCCGCGAATGATGACGTCCTTGGCGCGGTCGGCAATATAGCAAAACCCTTCGTCATCGACATAGGCGATGTCGCCGGTGCGCACCCAGCCATCGACGAACGTCGCGGCGGTTGCTTCGGGGTTATTCCAATAGCCCAGCACAATCTGCGGCCCGCGCGCCCATAATTCGCCGACTTGGCCCGTCGGCATCTCCACCGCGCCTGCTTCATCCATGATTTTGAGGTCGGACACCGGCACGGGCGGGCCGCAACTGGTCGGGCGATTGAGATAATCCTCGGCCGCGTGCCCCGTGACCGTCGCCGTTGTTTCGGTCATCCCCCAGCCATTGCCGGGTTGTGATTTTAACTCGGACGCGATCTTGCGCACCAGTTCGGGCGCGGACGGCGCACCGCCATAAGCAATCGTTTCTAGGCTGGACAGGTCATATTTGTCGCGGTCGGGATGCTCGATCAACTGCCAGGCGATGGTCGGCACCCCGCCGGTCGAGTTGATCCGTTCGGCTTCAATCAGCTCAAACGCGCGGATCGTGTCCCATTTGTGCATCAGCACCATCGTTGAACCCGACGCGATGGTCCCCATCAACACCGCGCTGCACGCGGTAACGTGGAACAGCGGGATGACGAGCAGCCCGGTTTTTGGCTGTGGCTCTGGCAATGCCTCTCCGCGCCGCAGTAACGTGCGCGCCGCGCCATAGCCGCTGGAGAGGATGTTGGTCATCAAATTGCGGTGGCTGAGCAACGCCCCCTTGGGGTTCCCCGTTGTGCCAGAAGTGTAGAATATCGCTGCCGCATCATCGGGGGCGATGGCGACTTCGGGCTGCGCGATGTCGGGTAAATCGACCCAGCCGCTGACCGGACCGATGATGGATTGCAGCGATGGGTAGCCGCCAGTGCCGCGCGTGACGATGATGTCGACAATGTCGGGCAGGTCGCTCAAATGCGGCGCTATACGCTCCAGCCGCTGCGCATCGCACACCAGCATCCGTGCCCCGCTGTCGCGCAAGGCATAGTCCAGCTCGTGGCCCGTCCACCATGCGTTGAGCGGCACGACGATGGCCCCGCACGCGGCGGCGGCGAACAAGACAACCGGCCATTCGGGCAGGTTACGCATCGCCAAAGCTATGCGGTCGCCCGGCTTTATACCCATTTGTGACAGATGGAGCGCAAACGCCGCGCTCGCGCGGTAAAAGCCTTCGTAACTGACGCGTTCCTCATCGAGAACGCAAAAGGTCCGCTCCCCATAGGCGCGCGCCGCGCCCAGCAAGGCCGTCAGGCTGGTCGGTGCGTTCTTCCATGCGCGCGTCGGCACGCCGCCCACAACCACGACCTCCATTTCAAACGGGGCACCGGGCGCGCATAATATCGCTTCAATCTCTTTGAGCGTCTTGGCTGGCCAAGCTGCGCCGTCAGCGTTCGCGGTGCCCATATATTCTCTCCCAATCATGCCTTTTCGGCTTATTGCATGGCTAACCAGAAGTGATGCCTGAAATCGAGAAGTTTCTTATTTCACTACTCTCATGAGCCAGCTATGCTGCGCTGCACCACAGATTGAGAATGACCCCATGACACCCGATGAACCCGCAACCAATATAGAAGGGCGCGTTGCCCAATTGCTCGCGCTGCTCGACGTTCGCGCCTGCGGCGAGCTTTGCTTCATCGGATCGCGCCAGCCCGGCGGACAGGGCCGGGTGTTCGGCGGCCAAGTGATTGCGCAGGGGCTGATGGCGGCGATGCGGACGGTCGAGGGGGACCGTATCCTCCATTCGCTCCATTGCTATTTCATGCGCGCGGGCGACGAAAACTTGGAGATTAGCTACCTTGTTCGCACCGACTTTGACGGCGGCAGTTTCTCGACCCGCCGGATTATCGCCGAGCAAGCGGGTCGCCCGATCCTGACCATGACCGCGTCGTTCCACAAGCTGGAACCCGGCTTTGCGCATCAAGAAGCGATGCCCGATGTCCCGCCGCCAGAGGAATTGCTCAATGAAAACCAGCGCATTGAGCGCGAAACCGACCCTGAGACGGCGGCGTTGATGACAAGGTTTCAGCGCGTCCGCCCGATCGAGATACGTCCGGTCGAGGACCGTTCATTCATCAACCCGTCGCCAGCGCCCGCGCTGTCGCACAGCTGGATTCGGCTTGGCGCGTCTTTGTCTGACCTTCCCCTAGCGCAGGCGCTAGCGGTGAACGGCGATGACGCAAATCTGCACCGCGCCATATTGGCCTATGCATCGGACATGATGCTGCTCGGCACCTCGCTGCTTCCACACGGGGCCAATTGGCGGACGCCCGGGATGATGAGCGCCAGCCTCGATCATGCGGTATGGCTGCACGATGAATTCCGCATCGACGACTGGTTGCTCTATGTATGCGACAGCCCGTGGGCGGGTCGCGGGCGCGGCTTCAATCGCGGACGCTTTTACACCCGCGACGGCCGACTGGTCGCCAGTTGCGCACAGGAAGGGCTGATCCGGCTACGTGCGCCCAAGATCGAGAGTTAGCGCGACGGATTTAGCAGATATTTGCTGCCCGTCGCCTTGGCCTGATACGCCTGTGCCAACGCCGGATCGACCATGTCATCAAGGCCGATTTCGGCCGTGTAACTGCTGGCAAAAATGTCGCCGCGATGCGCAATCACTTTGGCCCGCATCGCCATCATTTCTTCCATCCCAACCTTCATCAGATAGGGCGTCAGCAGGAACCCGGCGATGCCCCATTGCAGACCAAAACTGCGGTTGAACTCGGTCGGGCCAAGGTCGAGCGCACCATAGATATAGACTTGTTTATGAACGTTAGTGCCATAGACTGAAAAGGCCGCGCCTTTGCGCATCTGTGCCGTCTCCATCGCGGTCAATATCTGCCCGACCAGCTTGCCGCCGCCAATCGCGTCGAACGCCAGCGTCGCCCCCGTTTCGACCAGTGCATCGACCAGTCGTTCAAAGAAATCGGGGCTTGAGCTATCGACGATATGTGTCGCACCCAGCGCTTTGAGGATGTCCGCCTGCGCCTGCGAGCGCACGATGTTGACCAACGCCACCCCTTCGGACAGGCAATAGCGCACCAGCATTTGCCCCAAGTTTGACGCGGCGGCGGTGTGGACCAGCGCGCTATAGCCTTCGCGCCGCATCGTGCCGACCATCGCCATCGCGGTCAGCGGATTGACGGTCAGCGACGCGCCCTCGCGTGCGCTTGACCCTTCGGGCAGGACCAGCGCTTCGGCAGCACGCACGGTACGGTATGTGCCATACATCGCCCCGCCAAAGGTGGCGACGACGCGCCCGATCAACGCCTGTGCTGACGCCGAGGCCCCGGCGGCAACCACCGTGCCCGCGCCCTCATTGCCCACCGGCATGGCCTGACCCACCCGCGCGGCGACCATCCGGCGCAAATGCGGTGCGATGTCGAGCAACATTGCCGCATTGGTCGCGCTCGGATCCTTGCGGGCACTTGCCACATCAGCCGGGCCGAACAGCAGCCCCAAATCCGACGGGTTAATCGGCGTTGCCTCTATCCGCACCAGTATCTCGTCATCGCCCAACGGGGCAATCACCTGTGGTTCCAGCGTGATGGCGAGCGTGCCGTCATTGCGTGCGGTCGAAAATAACGCGCGGCCATCGGTCGGTAGAGCGGTCATAATGTTATCCTATCCATTGGGTAGTGCGAGCCTAAGCTATTGGAGCCATGTGGCAAGTGGCTTTTTGCAACGTATTATGTTTTGTGTGCGAACATGGTGACGAAAGACTTGCGTATGTGATATAATATCATTACTAGGCGCGCATCCCCCTCTCCTCGGAGTTCCTAATGCGCCACCTCTCCCCCGCCCTTGCCTGTTCGCTCCTTGCCCTGATTGCGCCCGTGATGGCAGCGGCACAGGCTCAGCCAGCAGCAGCCCCAGCCAGTAGTGATGATGATTATCACACCAGCGAAGAGGATCTGGTCGTCACCGCGCCCTATGTGCGCAGCCTCGATTTGTTCGGCAATGTCGGCGTGGTTGAGGGCGATGATCTGGCGCAGGCATTGCGCCCGCAAATCGGCGACATGCTGGCGCGCGAACCCGGCGTTTCGGCGACCAGCTTTGCCCCCGGTGTCTCGCGCCCGGTATTACGCGGGTTTCAGGGTGAACGTGTGCGCGTGCTGGTGGACGGCATCGGCAGCATCGACGCGTCGAACACTTCGGCTGACCATGCCGTGGCCATCGACCCGCTGACCGCCGAGCGGATCGAGATATTGCGCGGCCCCGCCAGTCTGTTGTTCGGGTCGAGCGCGATTGGCGGCGCGGTCAATATATTCGACCGCCGCATCCCGCGCTCGATGCCCGAAGCGCCGCTGCACGTCGATGCACTGGCTAATTATGGCAGCGCGAGCGATGAACGTTCTGGCGGTGCGTCGGTCGATATTCCGCTGGGCAGCCGCATCGCCTTTCACGTTGACGGCGCTTATTCCAAAACCAATGATTTACGGATTGGCGGCTATCAATCAACCCCGCGCCTACGCGCCGCTGGCCTTGCGCTCGCCGCCGATTTGCGCGGCGAAGGCGACAATGCGCTGGCCGATGAAGTTATGGCCGCCGCCAATCAATTTGGGACAATAGCGGGCAGCGCAACGCGCAGCTGGTCGGCGGGCAGCGGCATAGCGATCATCACTGATGGCGGGTCGCTGGGCGTTTCGCTTGGCTATCTCGATAGCAATTATGGCATTCCAGGCTTTCCCGGCGGCGAAAGCGGCATTTCCATCGCGCTCAAGCAATGGCGCGCCGATTTTCGCGGCGAAGTCGAGTTTGGCGGCGGCTTCATCGACCGCCTGCGCATTCGCGGCGGTTTTGCCGATTACAGCCATGCCGAACTCGAAGCCGACGGCGCCGTCGGCACCCTATTCCTCAACCAAGGCATTGAGGCCCGCGCCGAGCTGGTGCAGGCGGAACGCGGCGGGTGGAGCGGAGCCAGCGGCGTGCAATATGCTTTCCGCGACTTCAATGCCATCGGGGCCGAGGCATTCCTGCCGCAAAATGACAGCGAGACTTTCGCGCTCTTCACCCTTCAGGACATGCGGTTCGGGGCCTTTGGTGTGCAAATATCGGGGCGGTACGAGCGCGCATCAACCACCGCCCGTGCCATTGGCGTGTCGCGTAGTTTTGACGCTTTTTCGGGTGCTGCTGGCCTGAGTTACGAGTTTGGCAGCAACAACAAGGTCGGCGTCAATCTGTCACGGACATCGCGCGCGCCATCGGCCGAAGAGCTGTTTTCCAACGGACCGCACATCGCCACGCAAAGTTTCGAGGTCGGCGATGCGACCTTCGGCAAGGAAAGCGCGTGGAGCATTGAGGGCTATGCGCGGCTGCGCGGCGGCCCGGTCAATGTCGAAGCCGCACTCTATTCCAGCTGGTTCGACAATTATATCTATGCCCGCGAAACGGGTGCCATCGAAGACGGTCTGCCCGTATTTCAATATAGCCAAGCAAAAGTGCGATACTATGGCGCGGAGCTACAAACATCGGCGGACCTCGTCCACATCGGCGGCTTCACACTGGTCGGCGATGTGGTGGGCGACATCGTTCGTGCGCGGCTGACCAGTGGCGGCAACATCCCGCGTATCCCCCCCGTGCGGCTGCGTGGTGGGCTGGAGTTAGGCAGCGACACGCTAACCCTGCGCAGCGAGGTTGAATGGTCCGCCGCCCAAAACCGCGTTGCGACGTTCGAAACAACCACCGATAGCTTCACCATGGTCAACGCATCGGCGCAGTGGAAACCACTGGGCGAGGATGGTGGAGTGACGCTCATCCTGTCAGGCAATAATCTGCTCGATGTGATCGGTCGCCGTCACGCCAGCTTCACCAAGGATTTTGTGCCGCTGTCGGGCCGCGACATTCGCCTGACCGCGCGGGTGAGTTTTTAGGGTCTGTTCGGTTTAGGCTGAATCGTCATTGCGGGGAGCGTAGCGACGCGGCAATCCAGTGTAGTTTAAACCGCTCTGGATTGCTTCGCTCCGCTCGCAATGACGATGTAAACCGATGACATCAAATATGGATTTTTCGCACGGACCGTCATCGACGGTTCATATTATATGTTCTACGCCAACATGACATGGCATGGAGTAAGCATATGGTTCGCGTAAAACAGGCCGTAATCGCCGCGATAGCCTTGGCTATTCTGGCAGGATGCAACACCATCGAAGGGGCGGGCCGCGATATTCAATCGGCGGGCCGGACCGTTGAGGATGCGGCTGATTAAGGAGTCGTTTCGGCCTCAACCGCCTTTGCCTTACGCCGCCTTGTAACCCAAATAGCCAGCAACGCCGCCTCATACAGCAGGCACAGCGGCACCGCGAGTAACAGCTGGCTGATCGGGTCGGGCGGGGTGAACACCGCCGCAACCGCAAAGGCGCCAACGATGAAATAGCGCCGCGCACCGCGCAATTGTTCCAGCGTCACTATCCCCGCGCGTTCGAGCAGCATCAGTAAAATCGGTAATTGAAAAGCGATGCCAAAGGCCAGCATGAATTGCATGACGAAATCGAGATAATTGCCAACCGCAGGCAGGGCTTCGAGCGTGACGCCGCCAACATCCCCCTCGAATCCCAACAGGAATGTTATCGCCATGGGTATCGCAAAATAATAAGCGAGACTGGCACCCGCACCGAACAAGACGGGCGTGGCGAGCAAAAAGGGCAAAAATGCGCGTTTTTCCTGACCGTAAAGCCCCGGTGCCACGAACCGCCAAATCTGGGTCGCGATGACCGGAAAGGCAAGCATGAAGGCGGCGAACAGCGCGACCTTGAGCTGAACAAAAAACTGTTCAAACATTTGTGTGGAAATCAGCTGCTGTTGCCCCGCATCCTTCAAGGGTTGCACCAACACGCCAAATATCTGGTTGGCAAAATAATAACAGCCAATAAAGGCCACCACCAACGCGGCGAATGACCACAGCAATCGGCGGCGCAATTCGATAAGATGGTCGAGCAACGGTGCACGGCTCGCCTCTATCGCGTCTGCATCCGCACTGACGGGTGGCAGGGTTTCGGCGGCCAATGGCGGCACATCGACGCTCACCGCCTGAACCCCTTGCGCCGCCGGCGTTTCGGTTTCGCTCATGGCGCGGCGTTGGCAGGTGGGAGTGGCAAAGGCGCACCGTCCAATATCGGCAATGATGCTGGTTCAGGAGGCGTCATCGACGGGGGCACAGAAACAGGCTGGGACGGACCCATCAAATCCGCCCCGGAAAATCCCTCGGGAAAAGGGGCGGGCACGGAGTCGCCGGGCGGCGGCAATATAGCCCCGCCAGCGACATCGGGGTAAGCGCGCATGATAGACTCATTATGGTCGCGCCATTTCTCTTCCATATCGGCGAGTTCGGTTTCACGCATCATTGTGTCGATGCCACTGCGAAAATGGCGCGCCATGCCGCGCGCCTTGCCCACCCACTTACCGACAAAGCGCAACGCCTTTGGCAGGTCTTTTGGGCCGATGACCAACAGCGCCACAATGGCGACAACCAGCATTTCGGTGGGGGCGACGTCAAACATAATATTCTACGGGTCTGTGCGGCATTCAGGCCGCGTGGTCGCTCTCGCGCGTTTCGGTGGTGGCTGCGGGGGCATCATTGACGCTGCGCCCCTCAATCCGCGTTGGCGGTGTTGCTGGCGGCGGCGCGGCGTCATCGTCGGCCATGCCCTTTTTGAAGCTCTTAATCCCTTCGGCGACGTCGCCCATCATGCCTGAAAACCGGCCTTTGCCGAATAACAGCAATATCACGACCCCAAGGATCAAATAATGCCAAATGCTGAGGCCACCCATCGTCTATACTCCGCAAAATTGCCTGTTAGCCCTATGTAAGCGCATAGTCGCCCTATTACCAGCATGCTATGGGTTTGCCCACCCCCAACCCCTCCTGCCTGCGGGAGGGGAGCGATGCTTGCCGAGCCAAAGGCGAGGATAGCAGCAGCGGGGTGGGAGTATGACTGACTTCAAATCGCCTAAATATTGTCATCAAACTCTAATGCATCAAATGCCACATCGACAGGATCAAGCAATCCCGCCGCGCGCAAATCGTCAATGCCCGGCAAATCGCGGCGGCTGACCAAGCCAAAATGCGTCAGAAAATCCGCCGTTGTCTTGTATATCAGCGGGCGGCCCGGCACTTCGCGGCGGCCAGCGGGGCGTATCCACCCCACCTCCATCAGCACGTCAAGCGTCCCTTTGGCGGTTTGCACCCCGCGTATCGCCTCAATCTCCGCGCGGCTGACGGGTTCCTGATAGGCGATGATCGCCAATACTTCGATGGCGGCGCGCGACAGGCGGCGCGGTTCCTCGCGCTCTCGCCGCAGCAAATGCGCAAGGTCGCCCGGTGTTTGAAAATGCCAGTGTCCCCCAAACATCACCAACTCGATCCCGCTCCCCCCGTGGCGCGTCTGGATGGCGATGAGTGCGGCCTCTATGTCGCCCTCCCCCACATAGGCGGCAAGCTCCGCCAGCGTCAGCGGCGACGTGCTGGCGAACAGCGCCGCTTCGACGCCGCGTTCAAAGTCTGGGATGGGATTGCCGTTCATCCGGCTTTCCTAACATAAAGCGGCGTAAATGCATCATCCTGCATCAGCGATAATTTGCCGGTGCGCGCCAGTTCAAGCGCGGCAACAAAGCTCGACGCCAGCGCCGATTTACGCAAGTCACCCGAATAATCAGGCGGCAAGAATGTCGCAAGATCCCGCCAGTCGATCACCGATCCGATCATCGCTTCCAATCGCGCGATGGCGGCATCGAGCGTCATCACCGGGCGTCGGTCCACCACATGCAATGCGGGCTGGGTGCGCGCCTGAATCACACCATAGGCTTGGATCAGCTCGAACAGGCTGGCATCCCATGCGCGCCGCCGGATGACGCGCAGCCCCTCCGCGCTCCCGCGACCAAAGACATCGCGGCCTAGTCTGTCGCGCCCAACCAGCCGCGCGCCCGCGTCGCGCATCGCCGCCAGCCGCTGTAGCCGCAGGTGCAGCCGCATCGCCAATTCGTCGGGGCTGGGGTCGGCTTCGGGGTCGTGCGGCAACAGCAGCGCGGATTTCAGCAACGCCAGCCACGCCGCCATCACCAGATAATCTGCCGCCACCTCGATGCTCAAATCGCGGGCACGATCAATGAACTCCAGATATTGCTCGACCAGCGCGAGGATAGAAATCGCTTTTAAATCAACTTTTTGCGTCCGCGCCAGGCTGAGCAACAGGTCAAGCGGCCCCTCCCACCCGTCCAGCTCCAGCCGCAATCCTGCATCGCCAATTGGGTGCGGTGCGCCTTCAACGTCGGTGAAGTCATCAAGCATTTTCGGTCAATCCCAATAGGGCATCGCGCCGGATAAGCGCGTCGGCCAACTGGCTGACATCGGGTGTCGCATTGCGCATGTGCATGGCACGGCTCAATCTGTCGCGCGAACGCAAATCCATATCCGATCCGATATGGTCAATCATCGCCGCTGTCTCTGCCAACACTCCGGTGCAATGGAGCGCCACATCGCACCCCGCCGCCAGAGACGCTGCCGCGCGCTCGGCGACGCTGCCCGACAGAGCTTCCATCTCTATCGCGTCGCTCATCAATAGGCCATCAAAGCCAATGCGGCCGCGAATCACATCCGCAATCACGATAGGCGATTGTGTCGCGGGCCGTGCATCGTCCCAAGCGGAATAAACGATGTGCGCGGTCATTCCCATCGGCGCGGCCTTCAGCGCGCGGAACGGCGCAAGATCGCTTTCAAGCTCTGCTGCGCTCGCTTCAACCCGTGGCAGGGCGAAATGGCTATCAACCACCGCTCTGCCTTTTCCGGGCATATGTTTGACAACGCCAACCACGCCGCCTGCGTGCAGCCCTTTGAGCGCTGCGCGCCCCAGCGCCGCCACGCGTAATGGCTCATCCCCGAAACTGCGATCCGCGATCATCGTATAGGAACCCGGCGTGCGCACATCGAGCACCGGCCAGCAATCGACGGTGATACCGACGCTATGCAACGTTAGTGCAATCGCCAGAGCATTGGCTTCCACCGCTGCTATCGCGCTGATGGGGGCTAGCGAATAGAGACGGTCAAAGCTGCTTGCAGGCGGAAAGCCCGGCCAGTGCGGCGGTGCAAGCCGCGCAACCCGGCCACCCTCTTGGTCAATCAATATGGCTAGGTCATCGCGCCCTGCTAATGCGCGCAACGAATCGGTCAGGCGCAGGAGTTGCTGCGCGTCGACAATGTTGCGAGCGAACAGGATGTAGCCAGCCGGGTTGCCCGCGCGAAACAGCGCCGCTTCCTCTGGTGTGAGCACCGGTCCGGCGAAGCTGACAAAAGCTGGAGTCATGGACGCAGCCTTACCGTTCAGGGCAGGACGATGCAATTCTCTCCCGCCACGCGCAACCGTGCGCATAAATCACGCGCAGCACTGGCCGAACCCGCCGCCGCACGAAGGCGGTAAACGGTACGGCCATTCACTTCGGCCGCTGCAATCGTACGGTTGACTGGGCCAAGCCACGTAAAGCGGGACTTCAGGCTGTTCCATGCATGCGCCGCCGTCGCCTCGCTGGCAAAGGCTCCCAGCTGGATAGTGCCGCCGCCTGTCGGTGTTGCTGGCGCAGGGGTTGGCGGTGCGCTTGGCCGCGCAGGCGGTGATGATGTCCGCGCAGCAACGGGACGGGGCGAAGCCGGGGTCGCGCGCGGGACCCCCGCCGCGACGACCGGCGCAACAGGCTGTTCGGGTAATTTATTGGGGTCAACTGTGCCAACGGGCGTCACCCCTTCGGATGCCGCAACGGCAACGTCACCATCACCATCAAAGCGCCCGGGCTCTGCGGGCGCGGGGCCACGATAATCGCCTTCTTGTGCGGCGATCAACTCCCCGCGCGGTCGCCCGCCGACATTCTGCCACCACCACAGACCGCCTACGACGGCACCGATGACAACCAAACCGGCAACGACTAGGCCGAGCAACCGCCCAATGGAAACCCCGCTTTCGTCCATATCTTCGATTGGCTCAAGCCAGGGAAGCCGCTCTTCTTCGTCAAAGTTCAGCGGCGCACCGTCATGATCGTTCCCGGTCTTAGCCATCATCGCATCTCCTCGACTGGTTCCACCCCCATCAGTGCCAGTCCGTTACGCAGTATTTGCCCGATTCCACGGGTTAAGAAAAGCCTAGCATGCGTGGTAAACAAATCATTCGGTAATATGGCGCGGCGCGCGGCATCATCATTGCCCAAATTCCACCAAGTGTGGAAAGCGGCGGCTAGGTCACCCAAATAGAAGGCAATTCGGTGCGGTTCACGCGCATTCGCTGCCGCTTCGACCACACGCGGGAATGTTGCGGCCAAACGCACGAGGTCCAGATCCACTGTATCTAAATGGGACAGGTCAATGTCCGCATCGTCAGACGGCGCTTGTATTCCAGCTTCTTTCGCCTTGCGCGCCAGCGAATGGATCCGCGCATGGGCATAATTGACGTAGAAAACAGGGTTGTCCTTCGACGCTTCGACCACTTTGGCAAAGTCGAAATCCATCTGAGCATCGGCTTTGCGGGTGAGCATGGTGAAGCGCACGACATCCTTGCCAACTTCGCCGATAACATCAGCAAGCGTCACAAAATTGCCTGAGCGTTTGGACATTTTGATCGGCTCGCCATTCCGCATTAGCCGCACCATCTGCACCAGCCGCACATCAAAGCGCGTCTTGCCTTCGGTCAACGCCGCCACCGCCGCCTGTATCCGCTTGACGGTCCCGGCATGGTCCGCCCCCCAAATATCGATCAGCGCATCGGACCGCTTGGCCTTCTCATGGTGATAGGCAAGGTCAGCGCCGAAATAGGTCCAGCTGCCGTTCGATTTTTTGATTGGGCGATCCTGATCGTCGCCATATCGCGTCGAGCGGAACAGCGGCAGCAGCACCGGTTCCCAATCCTCGGGGGTTTCGCCCTTGGGGGCTTCCAATACACCGTCATAAACCAAGTCATGCGCGCGCAGCCACGCCTCTGCCGCCTCTGGCATCCCTGCCGCTTGTAATTCTGCTTCGGACGAGAAAATGTCGTGGTGAATGCCGAGCAAGGCCAAATCGGCGCGGATCAGGTCCATCATTGCTGCAACCGCAAACTTGCGGAACGGCGCGAGCCATTCGGATTCGGGCGCATCGACAAAGCGGTTGCCATGCTCTGTCGCAAGCGCCTGACCCACCGGAATCAGATAATCGCCAGGGTATAGCCCCTCGGGGATTTCGCCAACATCCTCGGCCCCATTTTCTTTGGCAAGCGCCTCACGGTACCGCAAATGCACAGATCGCGCGAGGACATCAACCTGCCCGCCAGCATCATTGACATAATATTCGCGGACCACCTTGTGTCCCGAATATTCGAGCAGGGTGGCGAGCGCATCGCCCACCACCGCACCACGACAATGGCCCATATGCATCGGTCCCGTCGGGTTGGCGGAGACATATTCGATGTTGACGGTCATCCCGCCGCCGCTGTCCGAACGGCCATAATCACCAGCGCGCTGCGCAATCGTAACCAGCTCGCCGCGCCAAGCATCCTCATCCAAACGCAGGTTGATAAAGCCCGGTCCGGCAACATCGGCACTCGCGACACTTTTGCGTTGCGCCAAGACTACACACAGATGCTCAGCCAACACACGCGGGCTGGTGCCCGCAGTTTTCGCCAACACCATCGCGGCGTTGGTTGCCATGTCGCCGTGGGCGGGATCGCGCGGCGGCTCCAGCGTTATCGCGGTGCGCGACAATCCAGCGGGCAGAACGCCATTTGCTTCGAGTGCGTCGAGCGCAGCATCGAGATGGCTGGCTATGATAGTATAGATAGTCATAATCAAGAAACGGCCCCCGAGCCGTTCGGGCTGAGTATGTCGAAGCCCTGTTCCTTCTGAACAGCTCCCTTCGACTGCCTTGCAGGCGCTCAGGACAGGCTTCGACGTTGCTCAGGGCGAACGGTAAAAAATGTTCGAATCAAAGCTTATCAGCGCGTTACATTATATTGCAACTGATCCTGCGTTAACTGAAACCCGATCAGCAATTCATACGTCGCACGGGTCACCGCCGCACGGATATCGGTTTCGGACAGAGGGTCAACTGCCGCATCTTGGTCACCTGCGCGTCGTCGGCGGGTAATACGCTCGCGAATGTCGGCGGGCAGTTCGAGCGCAGTGCGGTCAACATAGGCCCCGCCGGTGCCAGTGCCGTTGGCGCGCGTCTGCCCTTCGGCAAAATGGATGGTCACGGCATTATTATCCTTGGCGACCACCGCCGTGCCGCCTTGTAAAATCGTGGCATAATAGGGCAATTGAACATCGCGCGCAGGGCCAGCGTCGCGCCGCGTTGCCACAATGTCAAAGGTCGCACCGACATAAACCCGCGCCTCAACATCATTGCAGGTCGTGCGCACATTGGTGATGCTGGCGACAACGTCTATCGCGCGGGCATCGCGGCTGTCGGCAGGGTCGAACAGGGTTACATCGCCAGTATAGACCGGGACGCCCACGGCGGGGCACAGGCTGCGCGTGGCGGTAATGCCGACGCCCGAGCTGAGGTCGAGTTCATTGTCGCGGGCGCACCCAGTTAATAGAATCGAAACCGCAAACATAATCGCAGCAGGGGCGCGGCTATCAGGGCGAAACAATGCGTTCATTGGTGGCAATATCCTATTCCATGCGCCCCCGCCCGAGCGCTATCCCTTGTTGATCGCTTCCCTGCCTCGCAACCGCGCCAATTGCAAGCGATCCTACTTGCCCGATGAATGGAGCACGCATAGAAAGGGCCAATATGAACGCGCCAATTACCACTATCACGCAGGCCCATTCTGCAATCATCGGCACATTGCCACCCCTGCGTGTCCTGATCGCCGCGCCGCGCGGCTTTTGCGCAGGGGTTGACCGCGCCATCCGTATCGTCGAGCTGGCCATCGCCAAATATGGTGCGCCCGTTTATGTGCGGCACGAGATTGTTCATAACCGATTTGTCGTCGACAATCTCAAGGCTCAAGGCGCTATATTCGTCGAAAGCCTCGACGAGGTGCCCGATGGTGTCCCCGTGGTGTTCAGCGCGCATGGCGTGCCCAAAGCGGTGCCGGCAAAGGCCGAAGCACGCGGATTGTCCTATCTCGACGCCACATGCCCATTGGTCAGCAAAGTGCACAGGCAGGCAGAGCGCAACTTTGAGGCAGGCCGCCACATCATCTTTATTGGCCACGCGCGCCACCCCGAAGTCATTGGCACGTTCGGCCAATTGCCCGTTGGCGCAATGACATTGGTGGAGAAGGTCGAGGATGTCGCCGCGCTGTGCCCGCCCGACCCCGACAATCTGGCTTTCCTGACGCAAACCACATTGTCGGTGGACGATACGGCGGCGATTGTCGAGGCGCTCACCGCCCGTTTCCCCACGATTATCGCGCCAAAGGGCGAGGATATTTGCTATGCCACATCAAACCGACAAGCGGCAGTCAAAGAAATAGCGCCGCAATGCCAGTTGATGTTGGTCATCGGCGCACCCAACAGTTCCAACTCGCTCCGCCTCGTCGAAGTCGCGGCGCGGCTGGGCACAGAATCGCGGCTGATTCAACGCGCCGATGAAATCGTATTTGAGTGGCTGGACGGCGTATCAACGGTCGGCTTGTCGGCTGGGGCGTCGGCCCCCGAACTGCTTGTCCGCGAAGTGATAGAGCGGCTGGCGACGCGGTTTTGCGTTACAGAACAACCCGTTGAAACAGTTGCGGAATCAATGATTTTTAAATTGCCGCGCGGCTTAGAGTCTGCGGAAACTGCCTAATGGCCGTCTTTACGCATGTCGGCGCCGAAGATATTGCCCAATTCCTCGATCGCTATGGCGTCGGCTCGCTGATCAGCGTCAAGGGCATTGCCGAGGGTGTGGAAAATAGCAATTATTTGGTCGATACGTCTGACGGGCGTTATATATTGACGCTGTATGAAAAGCGCGTCGACGCCGCCGATCTGCCCTTTTTTATCGCGCTGATCGACCATCTGGCAGCGGCAGGCAATCCGGTCCCGCGTATCCTGCCCGATCTGTCCGGTCAGCATATCCAACGTCTAGCGGGCAAAGCCGCGTGCCTGATCCAGTTTCTACCCGGCGTATCAGTCAGCCGCCCAACCAGCAGACAGGCCTATAGCGCTGGCGCGGCTCTGGCGCGGATACACAACAGCGTCAGCGATTTTGGTTCAGGCCCCGATAATATATTTAGCGTGTCAGGATGGCGTACCCTTATCGACCGCATGGATACTGCGCTCGACGGCATTATCCCCGGGCTTCTCGAAATTGTGTCACACGAATGGGACTATCTACACGCCAACTGGCCGGACCATTTGCCACGCGGCGTGATTCACGCCGACCTGTTCCCGGACAATGTGCTGATGATTGGCGAAAATGTATCGGGCATCATTGATTTTTATTTCGCATGCCGCGACATCACAGCCTATGATTTTGCAGTAACGCACAGCGCATGGTGTTTCAGCCACGATGGCTCACAATGCCTTCCTGCACTGTCAGAAGCGCTCACCACTGGATATCAGGCGGTTCGTCCATTCACGGCCCATGAACGCGACGCCATGGCCGTCCTTGCGCGGGGAAGCGCGTTGCGCTTTTTGTTGACGCGCGCGCTCGATTGGATCGAAACGCCGCCTGATGCGCTGGTTACACGCAAAGACCCACTACCTTATTTGCGGCGTCTGAAGACGTATCAATCGGCTGATCCACGAGCGATATTTGCGCTGTGATCGTTAGGCAAGTCGTGGAAATCGCCACCGATGGCGCGTGCAAGGGCAACCCCGGCCCCGGCGGCTGGGGCGCGGTATTGCGTTTCGGCGGCGTAGAGAAAGACCTGTCGGGCTTTGAGGCAGACACCACCAATAATCGCATGGAATTGATGGCCGCGATCAAGGCGCTGGAAGCCCTATCAAGACCCTGTGATGTGCGGCTGACCACCGACAGCGTCTATGTGCGCGACGGCATCACCAAATGGATATTTGCCTGGAAACGCAATGGCTGGCGCACCGCCGCCAAAAAACCCGTTGCCAACGCCGACCTATGGCAAGCGCTGGACACCGCAGCCCAGCGCCACAATGTCGATTGGCGCTGGGTCAAGGGGCATGCCGGCGATGCCGACAACGAACGCGCGGACCAGCTGGCCAGCGACGCTGCATTGTCTGCTGCTAAACGCGGCTAATTAATCGTCCTTGGTCGGGGCACCCGGGCCATTTTTCTTGATCGACGCGATGGCGTTTTCTGCACCTGATTTGGAACTATACCCTTCGGTCCAGAAAATGGTTTCGCTGTTATATTTGAAATAGGCACGATATTCGCCGTTTTTCTCGCTCTTCTTGATCTCAAAATAATGCGCCATCTTTGTGCTCCCTCTTTATTGATTCGCTGACCAGTGCAGAATTGACGTAGTTACAGTCAAACGCAACTATCCTTTGAAACGGTCGGCGCGATAATGCGCTGGATCAATATCCGCAACAAAGTCGGCTGGCGCGCGATCCAGCAATAGCGCCGCCGCCACCGCCGACGCGGCGGGCGCGGTCTGGATGCCAAAACCGCCCTGCCCCACACACCAGAAATAACTGGAGCAATCGACAGCAAAGCCATAAACGGGCAATCGGTCGGGTGCAAAACTGCGTAGGCCGGCCCAGCGTCGCTCGACCCCCGCAACACGCCAATCAACGACATGCTCAAAGCGGTCGATGGCTATGGCCACGTCCAATTCCTCAGGCGCGACGTCATGTGGTTCAACCGGGGTTTCGTCATGCGGGCTGAGCCACAATTTGCCGCCCGCTTCGGGTTTGAAATAAAATGTCCCTTCAAAATCGGACACGTGCGGGATGCCGTGCGGAACCACGGGGTCGGTGCGCAGTTGCACCACGGTGCGGCGAAAGGGGGTGATGCCAAGCGGATGGACGCCCGCCAACGACGCGGCCTTATCCGCCCAAGCGCCAGCGGCATTGACCAATATCCCAGCGCGAAACCTATCCGCCGATGTCTCAATCACCCAATCCGCACCCTCGCGCCGTGCCGCAGTCATCCGCGCGCGCGTCGTCAACACCGCGCCAGCACGCTTGGCCGTCGCCAGTGCTTTTCCATGAACGCCGCCAACATCAATCGACGACGACGATGGCTCATGCAGCCCCAGCACCCAGTCATCGCGCAACCCGGCGACATGCGCGTGCGGATCCACTTCGTTCATCTCAACGCCGCAATCGGCGTAGCGCGCGATATAGGCGTCCATCCTGCCGCGATCATCCGCGCGCCCGATTTGTAGTGCGCCCAACGGGTCGAGGAAGCCGTCCGCACGCAGCACATGGCCCGACGCACTACTCAATGGCTGGATAGCAGGGCCGCCGTAGCTCTCGCTCCAATAGGCGGCAGAGCGTCCGGTCGAGTGATAGCCCGGTTGATCTTCCCCCTCCAGCATCAGCACAGAGCAATGCGGCGCAATTTCGGCGGCGAGGCCCGCGCCTGCAATACCAGCCCCAATGATAGCAACGTCGTAACGGGTCATTGCTTTGGCGCTTCCTTATTCAAAAATGCATCAATCCGCGCCAGAGCGTCATCACGCACACCATCCACTTCGCGTAGCAATTCATGCGCAGCTTCGCGGCCATAGACATGTGTTTCACCGTGTGGCAGCCGCGCCGACAGCCGCTGTGCCGCCGCTGGTGACACCAATTTGTCAGCCGAAGCCACCAGCGTTAGCACGGGCGTCTGAACCGACTCCAGCAACCCCGGCAGACCAAGGTAGTGGAACGAGGCATAGGCTTGCTCGACCCATTTCCAGCTGGCCGGACCAAGTTCCAGCGATGTGTCTTTCGCGTGCCACCACTGCTCATCAGCGTAACGAGCGTCATCGTGGGTCAACAGCATCTGGCGCAGGCTGATTTTGCTCCCCGGCTTCTCGCTGACCTTCCATGCCGCGCGCGCGGGATCGCCGATGCGGCACATAGTCCGCGCGACCCAGTGGCCGACGCTGTCGGGATAGGGTGCGGTAAAGCCCAGCATTGGCGCGACCAAAATAGCGGCGTCTGGCATGATGCGTTTATCGCCAAGAGCGCGCAGCACTAAATGCCCGCCCATACTATGCCCCATCACGATGTGGGGGCCAGGTGTCCGCGCTGTCCATCCGGCGGCATAATCGGCTATGTCATCAACCCACTGTGCAAAACTGTCGGCGTGCCCGACATGCGGGTTGGTGCTTAATCGGCCAGACCCGCCCTGCCCGCGCCAATCAACGCTTTCGACTTGCCAGCCGCGCATGCGCCAATCGGCGAAGCTTTCGAGATATTTTTCAAAATGATCGCCGCGTCCGCCCAGAAACAGGATCGACCCGCGCGGCGTATCGGCGGGGGCGGGCCAAATGATCGAACGCAGCGGCCATCCATCGGCCGCTTGGCGCATGATGATCTGCGCTGCTTCGGGAAAGGCGCGGCGGGCGGAGACGTTCGATTCTATAATCATTGCACTTCGTTACGGTTTGGTAAGGGTGTTCGTCTAGGCATTGTTCATGATCTGGGGAACGTCAATGCTGTTTTGCGCCATTTTGCTGGCTGTCATGCTGCTCGTAGCCGCAGGTTTCGACCTCAAAAGCCGGATTATCCCCAACTGGTTGAACCTCATGATCGCTTTGACCGCACCATTAGCATGGTGGACACAGGGCCTGTCGCTATGGCCTGACATTGGCTGGCAATTCGGATCGGCCATCGCAGTTTTCGCTGCATTTGCTGCGCTGTTTGCCATTGGCGGCATCGGCGGCGGCGACGTCAAGATGGTTGGTGCACTGGCGTTATGGATTGACGCGCGCCTCATCCTTTCACTGTTGTTGGTGATGGCGTTGGTCGGAGGCGTTATCGCCGGTGCCATGCTGATGCAGCAAAAATTGAGCAAGACCACACCCAACCCTGAAGTGCCCTATGGTGTGGCCATAGCTTTTGCCGGATTCTGGGCGCTTCACCAACAGTTTATTAACCATTTCCCGTCTATCCCCGCAACTTGAATGAAAGCCGCCCGGTTAGTCCGGACGAGGAGGCAAAACAGTCATGGATATGAAAAAGGTCATCCTGATCATCGGGGCTATGATCGTCGCATTGGGAGCCGCCTTTGGCGTCAACTCCCTCATGCGCGGGTCGAGCACCCCGCAAGCGCGCGCCGCCGCTGCACCGCAGGTCACCGGGCCAAAGGTCATGGTCGCCACGCGGTCCTTGCCCGTGGGGACTATCCTGACCGCAGATGCCCTGCGTTTTCAACCATGGCCCGAAGGGCTGGTCCGTGCCGACCAATATTATATGGAAGGCGCAGCGAATACCGAAGCACTGGTCGGATCGGTTGTACGTATTGCTCTTACCTCTGGCTCACCTGTGACCAAAGGTTCGCTGGTTAACCCGCAGGATCGCGGCTTCCTTGCCGCCGCCCTTGGTGCCGGAATGCGCGCAATCACCGTTCCGTTGTCAGCTGAACAGGGTGTCGCAGGTTTTGTGTTCCCCGGCGACCATGTTGACATGATGCTGACCCAGACGATTGAAGGTGAGGATAGTGCGCTGCGCACAACCGAAACAATTGTCCACAATCTTCGCGTCCTCGCGGTCGATCAACGCACCGCGCCGACGGATGAGAATGGCAATTCAACGCCAGCCGTCTATTCGACCGTAACCATTGAAGTCACGCCGCGCATAGCAGAGAAAATTTCGGTGGCCCGCTCAGTCGGCACCTTGTCTCTGGCCCTGCGTTCATTGGCTGATAGCCAATCCGAGCTAGACGAAGCCATTGCCTCTGGTGCCGTCAATGTCGCCGGTGACGGCGACCGTGCTGGCGAAGCGCGCTTGCTTAGCCGTTCGAACAGCCGCCCATCGGATCGCGGCGTCACGGGCGTCACAGGTGGTGATGTTTCGCGTTATCAACGCCGCACAGTTCCGCGTCAACGTAGCGCTGACGGTGGCGGCGGCAATACAGGCGGGCCACAGAATAGTGTGCCAGCAGCCCCTGTCATCGCTGGCCCAAGTGTCCGCGTCGTTCGCGGCGACCAAGTCACCATCGTTCCGGTTGGAAGGTAAGCCCATGAAAACCAGCATTTCCCTACGCAAATCATTGCGTGTCGGCGTCATGGCGATGGGTCTTTCCATCGTCGCGATAGCTGCCCTACCAGCAGCAGTGCTCGCCGCGCCTGGCGAACAAACCGAACGGGACGATCTGTTGCTGTCGGTTGGTCGTGGGCGTCTGATCAACCTGCCATCGCCGATGGTTGACGTTTTCGTCGCCAATCAGGCCGTGGCCGATGTCCAAGTGCGTTCGTCAACCCAGCTGTATGTGTTCGGCAAGACGCCGGGTGAAACCAGCGTTTATGCCACCGATGCAGCGGGGCGGGTCGTCTATTCGGTCGTCACACGTGTTGGCAATAACATCGAAACCATCGACCAGATGCTGCTGCTCGCCATGCCCGATGCGCACGTCAATGTGACCACCATGAACGGCATCGTGCTGTTGACCGGCACCGTGGCATCGCCGGACGACGCAGCAGAGGCCGACCGTCTGGTTACCGCGTTTGTCGGCGAGGGCACACGCGTACTCAGCCGCTTGCAAACTGCGACCCCGCTGCAGGTTAATTTGCAGGTTCGGATAGCCGAAGTGAACCGCAGCCTGGTTCGTGAAATCGGCGGCAATGTATTGACCCGCGATACGACTTCGGGCTTTGCCTTTGGTGCTATTCCACGCCGCAACATTGGAACGATAGCACCCGCTACTCCATACACTTATGACGCTACCGGAGCGCCATCGAACAATCCTCCGCTGCTCACAACATTGACTGGTCTGGCAGGCGCGAATACGCTTGGTGCGGCAGGCCGCGTGTTTGGCCTTAACATTTTGGCCGCGCTCGATCTTGCTGAACGCTCGGGCATGGTCGCGACCTTGGCGCAGCCAAATCTGACGACTGTGTCTGGCGAAACCGCAGATTTCCTAGCGGGCGGTGAATATCCCATTCCAGTGCCAGACCCTGCAACGGGGTCTATCACCATCCAGTATCGCAAATATGGTGTCAGCCTTGCCTATACACCAACGGTGCTGTCCGATGGGCGTATTTCGCTACGCGTCCGCCCCGAAGTATCTGAATTGACATCAGAAGGCGCGATAACACTGAACGGCATTTCGGTCCCTGCTCTGACGGTTCGCCGCGCAGAAACGACGGTTGAACTGGGTTCGGGTGAAAGCTTTATGATCGCTGGCTTGATGAGCAATCGTTCATCCGGTGCGGTCGATCAGACCCCCGGGCTTGGCGACTTGCCAATCCTCGGCAATCTGTTCCGTTCAGACAATTTCCGGCGCGGCGACACCGAACTCGTCATCGTTGTCACACCCTATTTGGTGCGCCCGGTGAACGCGAACGAGATTCGCCTGCCAACCGATGCGCTGCAAAATGCGACGATGGGCCAACGTCTGTTGGGCGGTGTAGTCGATGGGCAGACGGGCGGCGAACGGCCGATGCCTACGCTCGAAACGCCAACGCCTGGCACACCCGCCAGCCCCGGCGCAGGCGGATTACCAGCGCAACCCGCCGTCGCACCGCAAGCCAGCAACGCCAACACTGGCAATCGTAATCGTCGAGGGGCCACACCTGCTGCGGCCGCCCCCGGCTTTAGCTACAGCCCGAATTGATTGGATAGGAAGGATGGCAAAAATGCGCCTCGCAATCTCCGCAACCGCCCTTGTCATAGGGGCTACATTGTCCGGCTGTATGGGCGGCGGCACCCCCGGTGCCATGAACCGCAGCCTTGAATCTGTCCACCAACCGATTGTTCGAGTGGCCAATTATGCGCTCGATGTCGAGGCACCCAATGGCGTGCTTGGTCCGGTTGAAATGCGCCGCGTCTCTGATTGGCTGGACGCGATGGAAATCGGCTATGGCGACACAATTTCGGTCGATGATAGCGCAGCCTTCAATGCCCGCGCCGCGCGCGATGGCGTTGCCATGTTGATTACTCGCAAGGGGTTACTGCTTTCCGATCATGCCCCGCTAACGAGCGGAACGATTGCCTCTGGGTCGATCCGCGTGCTTATTACACGATCTTCGGCTCACGTTCCAGGCTGCCCAGACTGGAGCCAGCGGATGAATGCCAATTGGGGTAATAACACCTCGGCCAATTATGGTTGCGCCAGCAATTCCAACCTTGCCGCGATGGTTGCGGATCCGTCCGATCTGGTCAACGGCCAGCCAGGCACGACCAACGATCCAAACGCGGCAACCCGCGCAATCAATACATATCGTGCAGCCACCCCGACCGGCGCAGCGGGCTTGCCCAGCAGCGGCACACAGGGCGGTGGTTCTTCAGGAGGTGGCCGATGAACGCTCCATTCCGCATGGGTCAACAAACCCGCGAATCCTTTGCCGCCTATCTGTGCGACGACGATACGGTTGAAACCGTCAAACCCATTGTCAACGACATGGGTTGGTTGGTGGAAAAGGTCCACAAGGGCGGCTTGCGTAATGCGGTTCAGTCCTTGTCGATTACGGCCAGTCCCAACATTTTGCTGGTCGACCTCTCTGAATCGAGCGACCCGATCAACGACATTAACGGTCTAGCCGAAGTGTGCGAACCCGGCACCGTGGTTATCGCCATGGGGCAGGTCAACGATGTCCGCCTATATCGCGACCTGCAAGCCAGCGGCATCCATGACTATCTTCTCAAACCCGTGTTCCCGGAACAGGTGCGCGATGTGTTGATGCACGCTCAGGCAATGCTCAACGCCCCGCGCCTCGCGGAGCCAGTTGAAAAGACCACGCGCACGCTGACCGCCGTTGTCGGCACACGCGGCGGTGTTGGCGCTTCGACTATTGCCACGTCTTTGGCGTGGTTGATGGGCGCGAATGCGAAACGCAGCGCGGCTTTGCTCGACCTTGACGTCCATTTCGGGACTGGCGCATTGACGCTCGATCTCGAACCCGGACGCGGGTTGATCGACGCCATCGACAACCCATCGCGGATCGACGGTCTGTTCATCGAACGGGCGATGGTTCGCGCAAACGATAATCTGGCAATTTTGTCGGCAGAGGCACCAATCAATCAGCCCTTGCTGAGCGACGGCGGGACATTTTTCCACCTGCGCGAAGAAATAACTGCCGCATTCGAATCGACCGTTATCGATTTGCCGCGTAACATGATGATTACCTATCCACACCTGCTCAACGATGTGCAGACAGTGGTTTTGGTCACCGAATTTACCTTGGCTTCGGCACGCGATGCCATCCGCTTGCTCGCAGGATTCAAATCAACCTGCCCTGGTGCGCGTGTCATTCTGGTTGCCAACAAAGTGTTGTCGGGCGGCGGCGAAATATCGCGTAAGGATTTTGAATCTTCGATCGAACGGCCGATCGACATCGTCGTGCCTTCTGATCCAAAATTGGCTATAAAGTCTGCTAAACTTGGCAACTGCTTGGCCGAAGTCGCCCGTGGCACCAAATTAGCACAGCCTTTCAACCGCCTCTGTCAGATCGTTCTGAGCGCGGCGGAGGAGGAGGGCGATAATGATAGTGGCTTGGCACAATCTGGTGGCGGAAAATCACCGGTTAAATCGGGTTCCTTGCTTGGAAAGATTGGCAGCGTCGGCAGTCTTCTGATCAAAAAGGGCAAGAGTTAAACCGCCGCAACCTCAGCAGGAAGCCTAGTCAGGTATGGACAGCATATTTTTCTTGATCGCGGGCGCTTTTATGGCGGTGACAGCAATGCTGCTCTATGCCTTTTCCGGCCCCAATCCGGAAAAGGCATTGCGGCGCCGCGTCACCGCTTTGCGCGACCGGCTGGTGCCATCCAACGAGGCCGCGCTGGCGGCGCAGATGCGCAAAACCATTGCGACACGGTTGCCCTCTCAGGATCTGGGGCTGGCAAAATTGCTGCCCAACCCGGAAAAGCTGGCGCTGCGGTTGAAGCGGACAGGGAAAAAATGGACACTGGCGCGCTATATGGCGATATGCGTTGGCGCAAGCGCTGTCGTTGCGGTCGTATTTCTGTCCATTGGCGGATCGTTCCTGCCCGCCGTTTTAATCGGCATCTTCGTTGGCATGGGGTTGCCGCATTGGTTTGTCGGTAAACTCATCGCCAAACGCATCAAGCAATTCAACGCGCGCTTTCCTGATGCGATAGATTTGCTCGTCCGAGGCCTTCGCTCGGGTTTGCCGATCGCCGAAACGCTCCAAGCCGTCAGCACCGAAGTGCCAGGGCCGGTAGGTGTTGAGTTCAAACAGGTTATCGAGCGTATCCGCATCGGTAAATCCATGGAACAGGCGCTACAGGACAGCGCCGATACGCTGGGGACTCCAGAGTTTCAATTCTTTTGTATCACGCTGGCTATCCAGCGCGAGACGGGCGGAAATCTGGCTGAAACGCTGGCCAATCTGTCCGAAGTGCTGCGTAAGCGGGCGCAGATGAAGCTCAAGATTAAAGCAATGTCATCCGAAGCCAAAGCGTCGGCCTGGATTGTCGGGGCCTTGCCCTTCCTTGTTTTCATTCTCGTTACGATGATGAACCCAAGCTACACCGCCGCATTTTTCCCATGGACGGGACCACTCTACGACCAACGCGTAATGCTGACGGGGCTTGGCGGCCTGTGTTGGATGAGCATGGGCGTTTTCATCATGGCCAAAATGGTCAATTTCGAGATTTGATGCTATGGATTTGACCAACATAATGGTGTCCGCCGCATCCGTTGCCGGCACTGCTCAACCCTATATGATCATGGGCGTTGATGTCGTGTGGGTCAGCACCCTGCTGGCCGCGATCGGGGCCGGTGCAGTGCTGGTTGCCATCTATAACGCAGCGACGGTGCGCAACCCAATGTTGCGCCGCGTCAAATCACTCAACGAACGCCGTGAACAGCTTAAGGCCGGTATCGTCGCATCGACAGCCAAGCGCCGCGCCAAATTGGTCAAGAAAAACGTCACGACCAATCGTATGCGCGGCATGTTGTCGTCGCTCAAGGTGTTGCAGGATGATCAGGTCAAGGACGTGCAACAGCGTCTAGCGCAAGCCGGCATCCGTTCAAAGGACGTGGCCGTCACCATCATCTTTGCGCGCATGGTTTTACCGATAGTGGTCGGCGGCATCATGGCGTTTTTAATCTATGGCATCGACTTTTTCCCCGCATGGTCCTCGCTCAAGAAATTCGGCGGTTTCGCCGTGCCGTTGCTGCTCGCCTATAAAGCGCCAGATTTGTGGGTGAATAACAAGCGCGCCAAGCGCACCGATGGCATCCGCAAGGGGCTTCCCGACGCACTCGACCTTATCGTTATCTGCGCAGAAGCAGGTTTAACCGTGGACTCGGCCTTTGCCCGTGTCAGCCGCGAATTGGGCAAGGCCTATCCCGACCTTGGCGAAGAGTTTGCCCTGACCTCGATCGAATTGTCGTTCCTGACCGAACGGCGACAGGCGCTTGAAAACCTATCCTATCGTGTCAATCTGGAGGCTGTTCGCGGGGTTGTTACGACGCTTATCCAGACAGAGAAATACGGAACACCGCTCGCGTCCGCGCTGCGCGTTCTGGGCGCCGAGTTCCGCAATGAACGGATGATGCGTGCCGAAGAAAAGGCCGCACGCCTGCCCGCAATCATGACCGTGCCGCTGATCCTGTTCATCCTGCCGGTGCTGTTCATCGTCATCCTTGGCCCAGCGGCCTGCGACATCAAGGATGCGCTTAGCAAGCAATAGGCAGCCATCGCTGGCGGCTTCATGCCTGCTCCACCACCTGTTCGATAACGCCAAAGATCGGGTGGTGGCGCGCATCCTCCATCCATATCCGCACACTATCGCCAGCCTTTATAAACGGGGTCGTCGGCTTGCCCGAGAGGATAGTTTCGATCGTCCGCACTTCGGCGAGACAGCTATAGCCCAACCCACCAGCGCTGATCGCTTTGCCCGGGCCACCATCGGCATCACGGTTGGAAACCGTGCCCGAACCGATGATCGTTCCCGCGCACAGATTGCGTGTCATGGCGGCATGGGCGATGAGCTGTCCAAAATCGAATGTCATATCGACCCCTGCATCGGCGCGGCCCAGCGGCGCACCGTTAAGGTCGACGCACAGCGCTCCGTGCAGCTTTGCTCCGTCCCAGCGGTCCCCAAGCGCGTCGGGCGTCACAAAAACGGGGGAAAAAGCACTGGCAGATTTTGACTGGAAAAAGCCGAACCCCTTGGCCAGTTCGCCCGGAATAAGGCCGCGCAAGGACACGTCGTTTGTGAGGCCAACAAGCAATATATGCCGGCGTGCCTCATCCGCGCTCACGCCCATCGGCACATCATCGGTGACGATGACGACTTCCGCCTCCATGTCGCATCCCCATGCAGCGTCAACGAGCGGAATAGCGTCGCGCGGGCCTAAAAACCCATCGCTGCCGCCTTGATACATGAGCGGGTCGTGCCAGAAGCTGTCCGGCATTTCCGCGCCGCGAGCCTGACGCACCAACGCGACATGGTTCACATAGGCGCTACCGTCCGCCCATTGATAGGCGCGCGGCAAAGGCGATGCCGCATCGCGTTCGTGAAAACGCATCATCGGGATCGCTTCATGCGCCAAATCGGTGCTGAGCGCGCGCAACCTTGGTTCGGCTTCGCTCCAATTGTCGAGCGCAGCCTGCAGCGTTGGCGCGATGTGCGCCGCATCGGCATACCATGCAAGGTCATCCGATACGACGACAAGGCGGCCATCACGGCCCGATTTGAGGCTGGCTAATTTCATCAGATGGATACTCCGAAGGGGGCGGTAAAATCGCTATGCACGGCATCACCAGTATTGACGACGTCGCTCGGTTCGAAAATCATCACCTCCGCCTCATCGTCACTAGCGGTGCGATGCTCGACGCCGCGCGGCACTGTCACCATCTCGCCAGGGCCCAGCAAGACAATATGATCACGGAACTCAACGCGAAATTGCCCGCGCCAACACAGAAACACTTCGTCGGCATCAGCATGGCTGTGCCACGGAAACACGCCCTTTGTCTTGACGATGCGGATGTCCTGTCCATTGGCTTGTGTGATAATTTTGGGGCGCCAATGCTCATCAAATGAAGCGAATTTTTCGTTCAATAGTATCGCTTCGGTCATTTGGGTCGTCCTCATTCGGCGGTTGGCTCCATGTGCAGCCAATCGGCATGACGCGGAGCCTTTTTTGTCTCGCTCCACTCCGCTAACATCAGCGGCGCGACGCGTTCCAATTCGGCATACTGCGCATCCGTGCCGATGTTGCAAGCGAGTTCTAACCTGTGGCCGTTGGGATCAAAGAAATAGATCGACCGGAATATGCCATGATATGTCGGGCCAACGACGTCTATCCCCAACCCCTCAATATGCGCTTTGGCCGCCATCAGCGCGTCAACATCCGCCACTTCGAACGCCAGATGCTGAACCCAGGCGGGGGTTTTCTCGTCGCGGCCCATGTCTGGCTGGTTCGGCAATTCAAAAAAGGCGAGCACATTGCCGCCGCCAGCATCAAGGAATATGTGCATATAGGGGTCATATTCGCCGGTCGATGGCACATGATCCTCGGCAAAAGCGGTGGTGTAGCGCATCCCCAGCACGCGGTCATACCATTCGACGGTCTGCTTGGCGTCACGGCAGCGATAGGCGACGTGGTGGATGCGTCGCAATGTGATGGGCGCGGTCATTGGCTGACCTCCTCGGTTGCCAATACCCCGCGCCGCAGCTGGTCACGCTCCATTGATTTGAACAAAGCGGTGAAATTGCCCTCACCGAACCCTTCGTCGCGCTTGCGTTCAATAAACTCGAAAAATACCGGGCCGATCATCGTTTCGGAGAATATCTGGAGCAACAGGCGCGGGTCGCCCGCTGAGCCGTTTTCATTTAAGGTGCTGCCATCGAGCAATATCCCGCGCGATTGCAGCGCCTCAACGGGTTCGCCGTGGCCGGGAAGGCGCTCCTCCAGCATTTCATAATAGGTAGCGGGCGGCGCGGTCATGAACGGCGTGCCGAGCACCTTCAACCTGTCCCAGCAAGTAGGAAGGTCATCGCAGATAAAGGCGATATGCTGGATCCCCTCACCATTATAGGCGCGCAGATATTCCTCAATCTGTCCGCCGCCTGCCCCCTTTCCAGATCTTGGGCCCTCTTCGTTGAGCGGAATGCGGATTTTGCCATCGGGTGCGGTCATCGCCTTAGACGTCAGCCCCGTATATTCCCCCTTTATGTCGAAATAGCGGATCTCGCGGAAATTAAAGATACGCTCGTAAAAGCGCGCCCAATAGTCCATCCGGCCACCATAAACATTGTGTGTCAGATGGTCGATGACTGTGAACCCGCAGCCAACAGGATGGCGGTCCACACCGTCCAGATATTCAAAGTCGATGTCATAGATGGAAAGCGCATCGGGGTTTTGAACATCACCATAGCGGTCGATAAGGTAGATGAGCGCCCCGCCAATCCCGCGAATGGCGGGGATGCGCAGTTCCATCGGCCCTGTGGTGGTTTCGACAGGCTCCGCGCCGCGTGCAATCGCCTCGGCATAGGCCTGAGCCGCATTGGCGACGCGAAACGCCATACCGCACGCCGACGGGCCATGCTCTGCGGCAAAAAATGCGGCGTGACTGCGCGGTTCGTAATTGGCGATCAGATTGATTGCACCCTGTCGCCATAAATCTACGTCCTTGGAGCGGTGGTGCGCAACATGGTTAAACCCCATCGCGGCGAAGGCGGGTTCCAGTATGCCGCGTTCGCTGGCGCAGAACTCGATGAACTCAAAGCCGTCTAGGCCGAGTGGATTTTGTCTATCTTCACGCATATCGCACTCGCTATCTTGACAACTGGTTTCAATTGCAACCAATTAGCACCGCGCGCCGCTTATGACAAGCCGTCCGCTGCATCGCGGAGCCGCGCCAGCATCGCCGAGAGCGTAAAGCGTTCATCGAGCGTCAGGCAGGCCAGCACAGCTTGCTCCATTACCAGCGCAGCAGGCGCAATCTCCCGATACAGCGCCTGCCCCGCCTCGCTCAGCAACAACAAGTGCGAGCGCCCATCGCGCTCACTCGCGGCGCGCTCGACCAGGGCACGTTCGCTTAAGGCCGCCGCCGCGCGGCTGACCGTCACCTTATCCATTCGCGTCGCGTGAACCAAGTCACGCTGGGTCAATGGCTCACCCTGCCCCAGCACCGCAATCAACCGCCATTCGGGAATCTTCAGCCCAAAGCGCGCCTGATATTGCCGCGCAATCAGGTCGCTGACCGCATTCGACGCGACCGACAATTGATAGGGGACAAAGGCCGCGAGGTTCAGCGTGTCGGTCACCGCTTAGTCCGCCGGTTTGACGCGGTCGGGTGCGGCGGCGGCAAAGGCCTCCAGCGCCACCGCATTGGTTTCGCACGCCACCAGCGTCGGATAGAGGGCAAGCGGCACATCAAAACGCCGCGCATTGGCCATTTGTGGCACCAGAAATACATCGGCGATACCCGGCGCATCGCCGCCCAAAAATGGCCCTGCCCCGGCCGCCATAGTCTCCAGAGCGGCAAAGCCTTCGGCTATCCAATGACGATACCAGCGGTCGCGTATGTCCTCGCGCAGCCCAAGATCAACCGTCAGATATTTCAGCACGCGCAGATTGTTGAGCGGATGGATGTCGCACGCCACGGCCATCGTCATCGACAGCGCGGCGGCGCGCGCCACTGGCTCGTCTGGAATCAACGGCGGGTCGGGGTAGGCGCGGTCGAGCCAGTCGATAATTGCAAAGCTTTGGGTCAACACCAGCCCGTCCACTTCCAATGTGGGAACCATCCCTTGCGGATTCATCGCCAGATAGGCATCGGACCGCTGGTCACCGACGAGCAGACTGGTCGGCACAGCCCGATAATCGACCCCTTTAAGGTTGAGCGCAATCCGCACGCGGTAACTGGCCGAAGAGCGAAAATAATCGTGCAAAATCGGGTCGTTCATGGCCGCGCTCCGGTGGGTGGGGTCGCGGTTGGCATCGCGGCAATCCATTGTTCGATTAACGCCGCGCCCTCATCATGCACTAGGCCACGGCCCAGTTCGGGCATCATGATGCCAGGTTCGGTCCCGCGCATGCGATAAGGCATGAAACTGTGCGCGACATCGCCCGGCACAATCGCATAGTCCATGCCGCCGCTACCGCGTCCCGCCGCCACGGGCCGTTTCCACAAGCCAACCGCCATTTCCATCGGCCGTTCATATTCAAGGAACAGTCCTGTGTTCGACGCCGACCCATGCGGGTTGTGGCAGTGCGCGCAATTGCCGTCGAGATAGGCGCGCGCACGGCTATCGAGCAGCTCGGCGGGATTGTCCCAGCGCGGCATGGCCGCGATATTGCGCCGATCGGCATTGGCAATATAGTGTCGGTCGCGCTCATCCATCTGCATATTGCGCAATTTTGGCCCGATTGGCTCGATCACCTCGTCGCGCTGGTGACAAGTTTTGCATTGGTTGCGATTGGGCACGGCATAGCTGAAGGAGCGTGTCACGCCTGCATCATCAATGATCGCCATCCTCTCTCGACCACCCGCCAGCCGCAGGTCAGCGTCGCTGCCGTCAGCGCGCCAGATATAGGGCAGTGCCACCCAGCCCGATGTACGGTGCAGCAAAAGGCGCGTCTCAACTGTGCGGATCGTCCCGTCGCTCTGGCGAAAGGCAAAGCTCTTGATAATTGCCGCACCGATGGGGAAACTGACCAGCCCGTCACCATTGGCCGTCATCTGCGTTCCGCGCGGTAGGTAGATGAACCGCGACTTGATTGAATAGTCCGAGAACAGTGGTGTTCCCAGAGTATAGGGCATCAACCTGCGCACGGGGCGAACAGGCGCGCCATCGAAAAAGCCATAATCCGACAGCAAGGGCGGCAAGGCATCGTCGGTGATGGCGACATCGTTGACGCGGGCTTCGTTTCGCGCGCCAAGCGATACAAAGGCCACCATTATGGCCGCCATGATGGCCCACGCCTGCCTCATGGCATCGCCGCCGCCGCTTCCATGCTCGCAGGCAATGTCACACCGGGCAGGCGCGGCCAGGTGACGGGCGTGCCAAGCTCAACCGATGCAGGGCGCGCCGCTTCGCGCGGCTGCGACAGATCAGCGAGGCCAAGCGTGAGCGCCGCGACGCCGTCCATCATACTGATGTCGCTGCCTGCGCCATCCCACAGCACGGGCGGCAACGATCCGCCGAACGCCGCCACCATTTCCGCGCCGCCGGGCAGGCCGGGCTGGAACCCCGTTCGCCCATGGACATTGTCGAAGGCGCTGATGCGAACGGGCAACGGGTTATAGCCCGCTGGTGCTGCGCCATAACGATAGCCCGTCACCATGATGTTTGACGTGCCATTGCCGTCGAACACATTGTCGAAAATCTCGACATCGCGGTTGGCCATGACGATAATCCCGCTGCCCGTCGGCACACTGGCGACGATGTTTCCCACGGGGGCAAAGTTCGGCGTCATATTATTGACGATGACATTGTCGAATATGCGGACGCTGTGCCCGCCTTGTTGCAGCAAGCCTGGCAGATCGAACACCAATATCCCGCCCGCATTGCCGGTTGCCACATTGTCGTGAACATCGGCGTCAAAGCTATTCTCAATCTCTATCCCCGCGACATTTTCTACCGCCATCGAATCGCGCACAACAATATTGCGCGACTGGCCAACGTAAATCCCGGCGTCCGATGCGCCGCGCACGATCACCCCGTCGATCAGCACATGCTCGCTTTCAACCGGATAGACGCCATAGGCACCGTTGCTTGGCCGTGGCTCGCCCGTCCAATCGACGCGCAGGCTTAGATAGACAATGCGGTGTGCCGCTTTGGACTTAATCCCGTCGCCGCGCGTATCGCGCACGGTAAAGTCGCGCAACACGACATCGTCGCCTGTCACCAGCAACCCCTCCCCTGCGCCAACCTGTCCGGAAAAATTGAGGATGGTCGCTTCCATCCCCGCGCCGCGCACCGTCACGCCATCGGCATCAAGGCTAAGCCCATCGGTCAGGTCGAACGTGCCGACACCTATTTGCACAACATCGCCGGGCACCGCGACGATCAGCGCCTCTTGCAGCCGTGATTGTGCATCCGCTCCGGCTGCAACGTCGATGGTGCGCGCATGCGCGGTGCTGGCAAGCAGCAGCGATATGGCGACGGTTAATCCATGCTTCATTTTAGTCTCTCCATGGCGCATAGTGACGCACTGTAGAGAGCTTGCCAAGCCGCTAACTGACATTGGAGTGAAGAATGATTCGCCGTATTGCTATTACAATGGCTCTCGCCACGATTGCCCTGACCGCCACGGGTTCAGCGCAGACGTCCGCCTCTATTCAGGGGCGCTATCGCACCGATGATGGCAATGCGATTATCACCGTTGCGCCATGCACTGCCGGAACTACGGCACTGTGCGGTCGGATCAGTCAATTTCTGAACCCAACGCTTGCCAATGCCCGCGACGGCAACAACCCCGACGCCAACCTAAGGCGGCGCCAGCTGGTCGGAATATCTATTCTGTCCAACCTGACCCGCGATGGCAGTGCCTATACGGGGCGCGGTTACAGCCCCGAGGAAGGGCGCAATTTCAACGCCACCGTCACCCCCCGTGGCAACCAGCTTCGCGTGCGCGGATGCGTTGCCATCTTCTGCCGCACGGTTGAGTGGACAAAAATCAGTTAGATTGGGGTGAGCTAAGGCATATCGCCCAAAATCCAGCGCACCCCCTCCATCGCGTGGAGCGTGGTCGAGTCATAGATGGGCAGGACGTTCGCCTCTATATTGACGATCATGCTGAGTTCGGTGTTGGCGAGCGCGACGGCATCGACATCATTCTGGTCGAACTTGGTCAGCAACGTTTTCATTGCGCGTTCCGATTCGCGGTTGATGACCCCGCGCATCAGCTCGTCATAAATGATCGTATCGACCACCGCGATTTGTGCTTCATCGGCCGGAACCAGACTGATGCCGTGCCCGACAAGGCGTTTGCGATACCAGCTTTCACCCATGATGTTGCGGGTGCCGAGCAGCGCTGCGGTGCGCACCCCCGCCGCCTTCATCGCGCGGCCCACCGGATCGACAATGTTGATGATCGGAATATTCACCGTCGCCTGAACTGCGTCGGCCACCTTGTACATCGAGTTCGCACAGATCAGGATTGCGGTTGTCCCCGCCCCTTCAAGCGTGCGCGCGGATGCGGCGAGCACTTCGGCGGCGTGTGCCCATTGTTCGTCGCTGGTCAGGCGCGACATATCGCACGAATTGAGGCTGTCGATGATGAGCGGCGCGCTGCACCCCGGCCCTGCTCGCCGCTGAATCTCGCGGTTGATGAGCGCGTAATAGCGTTCAGTCGCGGCCCAGCTCATGCCGCCAATCAGGCCCAGTTTTTTCACGTCAGTGCGCCATCGCCTTGACGATGTCCTCGCACATCTTTTTGGCGTCGGCGAGCAGCATCATCGTCTGGTCCATATAAAAAACGTCATTATCAACCCCGGCATAGCCAACCCCGCCCATGCTACGTTTGATGAAGAACACCGTCTTGGCCTTTTCCACATCGAACACCGGCATGCCATAAATGGGCGATGATTTGTCGGTTTTCGCCGCTGGATTGACCACGTCGTTCGCACCGATGATGAACGCCACGTCGGTTTGCGCAAACTCGCTATTGATGTCCTCCAGCTCGAACACCTCGTCATAAGGGACATTGGCTTCGGCCAGCAGCACATTCATATGCCCCGGCATCCGCCCCGCGACGGGATGGATCGCATATTTGACGCTGACGCCCTCTTTTTTGAGCAAGTCCCCCATTTCGCGCAGCACATGCTGGGCCTGTGCGACCGCCATGCCGTATCCGGGGATGATGATGACGCTGTCGGCCTGTTTCATCATATAGGCCGCGTCCTCGGCGCTGCCGCGTTTCCACGGGCGGTCGGTCTTGGCCTCCGCGCCGCTGGATGCGACCGCGCCAAACCCGCCGGCGATGACGGAAATGAAGCTGCGGTTCATCGCGCGGCACATGATGTAACTAAGGATGGCACCCGACGATCCGACCAGCGCGCCGGTGATAATCATCGCGCTGTTGTGCAGCGTAAAGCCCATCGCCGCCGCCGCCCAGCCCGAATAGCTGTTGAGCATGGAAACCACCACCGGCATGTCCGCGCCGCCGATGGGAATGATGAGCAGGAACCCGATGGCGAAGGCGAGCGCGGTCAGCGTCCAGAATATCCATGGACTTTGGTCCTGCGTGAAATATCCGACAAGGCCAATAATCGCCGCCAGCGTGCCAAGGTTGATGACATGGCGCAGCGGAAGGATGATCGGTGCGCCCGACATTTTGCCCGCGAGTTTGAGGAAGGCGATGACCGATCCGCTAAAGGTAATCGCACCAATGGCGACGCCCAGCCCCATTTCGACGCGGCTTTGCATCAGGATCAACCCGTCGGGGCCGGTTATGCCGAACGCCACTGGATTGAGGAACGCCGCCGCCCCTACCAGCACCGCCGCCAAGCCGACGAGGCTGTGGAATGCCGCGACCAGTTGCGGCATGTCGGTCATCGCAATCCGCCGCGCGGTGACGAGGCCGATGATCGCGCCGATAGCGATGGCACCCAATATCTGCGCCAATATGACAAGGTCAGCCGGGGTTGGCTGTGGCATCCACGCCCCCGCCGGGATCGGTGCCTGTGTTGCCAGCGTCGTCATAACCGCGATGGCCATGCCGACCATGCCGAAACGGTTGCCGCGCTGTGATGATGCGGGACTGGAAAGCCCGCGCAGCGCGAGGATGAAACATGCGCCCGCGATCAGATAGGCCAAGCCAACCCATGCGGGCAGTGCCGCTACAGCGTGTTCCATGCTCTAGCGATCCTTTTTCTTATACATGGCCAGCATTCGTGCCGTCACCGCGAACCCGCCAAAGATGTTGATGCTGGCGAGCACGACCGCCAGCAGCCCCAGCCATTTGGCCGCGCCTCCCCCAGACATCGCGCCGCCAATCGCACCGCCGCTCGCCGCAGCCGCAACCAGCCCGCCGACAATGATGACGCTGGAAATCGCGTTGGTCACCGCCATCAAAGGCGTGTGCAGCGCCGGGGTTACCGACCACACGACATAATAGCCGACGAAACAGGCCATCACAAAGATGGAAAGAATTGAGATAAAGTCCATGTGTCTCTCCGTCAGGCCTGTAGCCGCTGATTCACAATCTTGCCGCCTTGGGTCAGCCGCACCGCACCGCCGATTTCTTCATCGAGCACGGGGCGGCCTGCTTCCTTGTCCCAGAATGCGGAGAGGAAGTTGTAATGGTTGCGCGCAAACAGTGCGCTGGCGTCCGCCGCCAGGCTCGACGCCATATTATGCGCGCCGATGATGGTGACGCCGTGTTTGACCACCGCCTCGCCCGCCACTGCGCCCTCGACATTGCCGCCGCTTTCTGCTGCCAAGTCAATAATCACCGACCCTGCGCGCATCGTCGCCACTTGCGCGTCCGAAATCAGACGGGGCGCGGGCCGTCCCGGGATCAACGCCGTGGTGATGACAATATCCTGTTTGGCGATGTGGCTGGAGACAAGTTCGGCCTGTGCCGCCTTATATTCGTCGGACATTTCGGTCGCGTAACCGCCCGCGCCCTCGCCCTCTATCCCCGCGACGCTTTCGACAAAGATTGGCTTGGCGCCGAGCGATTGAATCTGCTCCTTGGTCGCGCTGCGCACATCGGTCGCGCTGACCTGCGCGCCCAGACGCCGCGCGGTGGCGATGGCTTGCAATCCCGCAACGCCGACCCCCATCACAAACAACTTGGCGGCATTGACCGTGCCGGCCGCTGTCATCATCATCGGGAAAGCACGACCATAGGCATCCGCCGCCTCGATCACCGCCTTATACCCCGCCAAGTTCGACTGCGACGAGAGGATGTCCATCGACTGTGCGCGGGTGATGCGCGGCATCCATTCCATCGCCAGCGCCTCCAGCCCCAGCGCGGCATAAGCGTCAATGCGCTCGCGTCCATTCTCTCCGGCACCTGTCGGGTTGAGCGCCGCGACCAGCCACGCGCCAGCCTTGACGTCTTTGAGGGACTTAGGGTCCGGACCTTGAATGGCGAGGATGATGTCGGCGTCTTTGACCAGCGCGGCGCGCTTGGCCAGCGCCGCCCCTGCGGCGGTATAATCGGCATCGGCGATGGATGCGCAAAGCCCCGCGCCCTCCTCCACGTCAACTTCAGCGCCCAGCGCGATGAACTTTTTCACCGTTTCTGGCGTGGCGGCGACACGGCGTTCACCCGCCGCACTTTCGCGCAGAACCGCGATTTTCATCGGCATGATGGCTCAGCTGATCAGGTAGAGGACAAGCGCAGCGACCAAGGCGCACACTACAGCGCCCCATTTGAACAAGGTGATGAACCCGGCATAGGTTTCGTTCGCTACCTTAATATCCTGCTCAACCATCTCGGATTCCCCTTTATCGCCATATCATCAGGGCAGGAACGCGCCGATGACCGAAATAGTCCATAACCCAGCCGGTGCCCTGCGGGCAAGTATAAGGGCTAATTAACCTCCATCGACTATGACTATGGCTCAATGCTCGGGCAAACCGACAGATTTTGAGGGTAAATGCGTGGCAACACTGCAGGGTGACCATATGCTGTTGCTGGTGGATAGCGACGCAGGCCATGGGCGTTTCGTCGCATCGCTTGCTGCGCGTGCGGGCTGGCGTGCGTTGCTCGCGGACACTATCGAGGCCGCCATTGCAATGCTCGGCACACATGACGGCCTGTTGCTCGACGCCGTGTTGATTTGTGAACAAGCGGCGCGCAACAATTTACCCGATACCATTGCGGCGATGCGTGCTTATCGCCCCTCTCTACCGATATTATATGTTGGCGAACCGGGTGCGCGGTCTGGGGCGCTGCATGCCCTAGCGGCTGGTGTCAGCGATATCCTCGACAAACCCTTGTCGAGCGAGCGTTTGCTTGCTGCGTTGGAATTGGCGATTGCACCCGGCAGCCAAAAAGAGTTGCGATCTCTATCGGTTAAATTCGGACTGCCTTTGTCGATAGAAGAGATTATCGGCTCCACCCCAGCCTTTCGCACTGCGCTGGCCATCGCCGCAAAAGCGGCACGAACCCGCGTTCCTGTTTTGATTGAAGGTGAAGCTGGAACGGGTAAGGCGCTACTTGCCCACGCCATTCATACCGCTGGCCTTCGCCCACGCACGCCGTTGATCGAGGTTGATTGCGGCCATCACAGCGACGCAATGATTGGCCCCTTGTTATTTGGTTATGAGCGCGGTGCATTTCCAGGCGCATTTGAACGGCGGATGGGCGAGATCGCCCGGGCCGATGGTGGGACCATAGTGTTGGATCGCATAGAGCGATTACCGCTTGATGTGCAGGCGATGCTGGCAGAAATGCTTGAAACTGGGCGCATTACACCCATAGGCAGCACGATCAGCGAGCAGGCCGATATCCGGCTTGTTTCCACCGCCAATGTGTCACTCAAACAACGCGCACGCGACGGTCTGTTCCGCGAAGATTTGCTGGCGCGGATCAGCGTCGCCGAAGTCGCACTGCCGCCGCTGCGTGACCGTCGCACCGATATATCGGCGCTGGCACGGCACTTTCTGGGGCGGATCGCGGCGATGCCGGGGATGGCTAGCTTATCATTGTCGGGCGAATTGGCAGACGCACTCGCCGCGTGGCGCTGGCCCGGCAACGTCCGCCAATTGCATGATGCGCTGTTGCGCGCCGCTTGCCTTGCACCTGGTCCGCAGCTCAATCTCGCCGATTTTCCAGGGTTAGAAGCAGAGCGTGCACGCGAACCCGAAATGGAACGCCACCATGGGGCAATGCCGGGCGACGGCATCGGCGTCACCCTTTATCGCGCCGACGGCAATTTGCGCGCGTTGCAGGACATCGAAGCCGACGTCATCCGCCTTGCCATCGGTCATTATCGCGGCCGCATGAGCGAAGTCGCACGGCGGCTTGGCATTGGTCGTTCGACGCTTTATCGCAAACTTTCGGATTTAGGGATAGATACAGCGGCTTGACGCGATATTAAACCCGAGTCAGCGCCGCATCGCGGCCCGCACGCCACACGCGCAGGGCTTGGCGCGTTTCGGCGACATCATGGACGCGGTGGAGCTGTGCCCCAACCGACGCCGCTTGATAGGCGAGCGCAATCGACCCACCCAACCGCGCATCGGCCTCTGCCTCGCCATCAACTGCACCAATCATCCGTTTGCGGCTGGCCCCGAACAGCAGCGGCTGCCCAAGTGCGTGAAACAGCGCCAGTCCGCCCGTCAGGCGCAGATTTTCCAGCACCCCCTTGCCAAAGCCAATGCCCGGATCGACAATGATTTTGTCGCGCGAAATACCCGCCGCGAGCGCGCGCGCTATCGCCGCCTCTAGCCAGTCAAACACGTCGTAAAGCACATCATCATAGTGCGGATTAGCGTGCGGATTGCTGGTCTGGCTCGGCGCGTGCATCAGCACCACAGGGCACCCCGCTTTCGCCACCACTGCGGCCGCACGCTCGTCATAACCCAGCGCCGACACGTCATTGATCATAGTGGCACCAGCGCCGAGCGCCGCCTCCATCACACCTGCTTTGCGGGTATCAACCGACACCGCAACGCCCGCGCGCGCCAGTCGTTCGATGACCGGAATGATGCGCGCAATTTCATCGCCTTCCCACACCAGTGGCGCACCGGGGCGGGTGGACTCGCCGCCCACATCGACAATCGCCGCGCCCGCCGCCGCCATATCAACGCCCGCCGCGCACGCGCGTTCGGGGTCGCCATTTCTGCCGCCATCCGAAAAACTGTCGGGCGTGCAATTGAGGATGCCCATGATTTGCGGATCGCTCATACGAATGCTGCGCCCCTTGAGGTCGAGCGCAGCGCGGGGTGCAGAAACCGCCGCCACTTGCGCGCTCGCCCGCGCCGCCAGAGCGTCCGGCATCGCGGCAATCCAATCGGCCATCTCCTCTACAGGAACCAGCGCTTCGCTCACCGCGCCGCCCGGCTCGCGGACCGCAACCTGCCAGCCTGCGAACCAGACCATCGTATCGGCTATCCGCGCCACGCGCCCGTCAAGCCCGTGCGGACGCTCAACCAAACAGGCGGGCTGGCAATATATACGCGCGTCGGGGGCAAAGCCCTGCAAATCAGCCTTGGTCAGTGGTTCAAGCATTATGCCTCGTTCGCCAATAACCAGTCCTGCCGCACCCCATCAATTTCACGCAGGCCATTGGCGGTTTCGATGTGCCAATATGTCCAGCCATTGCACGACGGCGCATTTTGCAATGTGGCCCCCAGTTTGTGGATAGAGCCAGTCACATCGCCGCACAGCAGCGACCCGTCGGCGCGCACTTCCGCACGGTGGCGGCGTTTGGCATCCATCAACACCGACCCCGGCGCAATCATTCCGCCTTCGACCAGTGTGCCAAAGGCCACCCGCGTTGCCGCCTTTGGTGCCTGCATCGTCTTGAGCGCACTTTCATCGAGCGGGAGCGCCATGGCGATCCGTTCTTCGGCCACTGCGATATAAGCGTCCTCACGCTCTATCCCGATAAAGTGTCGCCCCAATCGTTTGGCGACCGCACCCGTGGTGCCTGTCCCGAAAAATGGATCGAGCACAATGTCGCCGGGATTGGTGCAGGCGAGCAGCACACGATAGAGCAGCGCCTCTGGCTTTTGCGTCGGATGTGCTTTGGTGCCATTACGTTTAAGGCGTTCCTGACCCGAGCAGATCGGAATCAGCCAGTCGGATCGCATTTGCAATTCGTCGTTGAGCGTCTTCATCGCGCGATAGTTGAATGTGTAGCGCGCATCCTCGCCCATGCTCGCCCAAATCAGCGTTTCGTGCGCATTGGTAAAGCGCGTGCCCTTGAAATTGGGCATTGGGTTGGCTTTGCGCCAGACGACGTCGTTGAGGATCCAATATCCAGCGTCCTGCAACGCGGTGCCGACGCGAAAAATGTTGTGATAGCTGCCGATCACCCAGATGCTGCCGCGCGGTTTCAGGATGCGCTTTGCCTCGGCGAGCCACGCACGGGTGAAACGGTCGTAGGTGGCGAGGCTGTCAAACTTGTCCCAGTCATCATCGACGGCATCGACCTGACTGCCATCGGGGCGGAACAAGTCACCACCAAGCTGGAGGTTATAGGGCGGGTCGGCAAAGATCATATCGACCGACGCGGCAGGCAATTCACGCATCCGCGCGATGCAATCGCCTTTCAGGATCACATCGAGCGGCAGGGTCTTTGCCGTCGTCGCCGGAACTTTTACACGTTCGATAACACCCATTTCAGCCCCCAAAAATCGCAAGGGAACCCGTTTGAATCCTTGGGATTCCACGGTCAAGCATCATAGTAAATACAATGTTATGCAAAATGGTTAACGCAGTGGTGATAAAGCGGAGAACGAAGCGAGTCCGACGCAGCATCATGCGTCGTGCACTGGTGGGCGGACTCAACCCCTAGTGGTGTGACACAAAAGACTCGCCCTAATGAGATTCGTCACTGGCGCAAAGCTGCGGCGGTGGATCGGGCATGCGCCGAGGCACTTTAGCGCTTCGATATGCGCTGCGGTGCCATAGCCCTTGTGCCGCGCAAAGCCATAGCCAGGGTATTGCGCATCGGCCGCGACCATCATCGCGTCGCGCGCTTGTTTGGCGATGATCGACGCAGCCGATATGGCGGGTTCGGATGCATCGCCACCGATTATCGCGCGGGCCGAGTAACGCCATTTGGGCAGGCGGTTGCCATCGACGAGGATCATAGCTGGTTCGACGCCCAACCCCTCAACCGCGCGCGTCATCGCTAGCATCGTTGCTTGTAAGATGTTGATGGCGTCAATCTCTTCGACGCTCGCCACACCAATCGCCCAATGACATCTCGATTTTATCTCATATTCTAGCTTTATTCGTTTGGATTCAGACAATTTCTTGCTGTCATTCAGGCCAATGATGCCGCCATCGCACAATATCACAGCGCCCGCGACCACGGGTCCGGCCAGAGGCCCGCGCCCCGCCTCGTCAACTCCGATAATTAAATCCGCCATGGCGGAAAGCGTCGATATTCACCTGCATGATAGAGGCACAGGCGATTGCCCGCTGGGTCGGTCAGCCGCGCCTCGCGCCAGCCATGCTTCCGGTCGGTCGGCGGCTGGTCAAAACACACACCCTGCGCAAGCAACCGCGCATACCACATGTCAAGCGCCGACATTTCGAGGTAGATGGTGGCACCGCCCGGTGTAGGATCAGCATCGACATGGACCGAAAATGTCACGCCGTTCGCCGCCTCAAAGCGGGCATAGCCATTGCTGGGACTATCGACGATCTGGGTCAGGCCGAGCAAGCGGTAGAAATCGACAGACTGCGCATAATCGCGAGCGGGCAGCGTCATTTGATTGAGAACCGGCCCGGCCAACACAGCTTCATTGCGCACATCGCCCTGCCCCATCGGGCCGTGCCCGCCGCCAAGGCCGGGAGCATTGCGCAGCGACAGCCGCACAAACAGCCGCGCCCGCGCCACCGCATCGACCATGCTCATCCCCTGCCCCAGTCCACACGCAATCGCGCTCGCTAATGTGCATCCGGTGCCGTGGGTGCTGGTAGTGTCGATGCGCGGGTCGGACCAACTGGCAACCAAACCATCGACGTTCACCAGTCGGTCGGTGATGACATCGCTTGTCCCATGCCCGCCCTTGACCAGCAACGCACAGCCATGCGCGAGCACCGCCGCTTCGCCGCCGAGCGCCTCCAGCTCTGGCAGATTGGGAGTCACCAGCGTAGCAATGTTCATCAACCGTTCGAACGCGCCGATGGCGGCATCATCGGCGAGCGCGGCACCGCTCGTCGCCACCATCACCGGATCGAACACCACAGGTGCTGGGGTCATGGCCGCCAGCGCGTCAGCGACGGCATGGGCGGTGTCCGCACTGCCGATCATGCCAATCTTGACCGCATCGACGCCGATGTCGTTGATGACACTGCGCATCTGCGCCAACACCATCTCGGTCGGCACCGTGTGCACCGCTTGCACCCCCAGCGTGTTTTGCGCCGTCACTGCGGTGATTGCGGTCATCGCATGACCGCCCAGCATCGTCACCGTTTTGATGTCGGCCTGTATCCCTGCGCCGCCGCCGCTGTCCGACCCCGCGATGATGAGGATGCGCGCAGGCTTAGCGGCTATAGTCACCCCTTAAACTTGCGCACCGTCGAGGCAGGGTCCTTCGCCAGCATCGCGCGCGAACGCATCGGTCGGTCGAGCAAATCGCCGCCGCAATTGGGACACATCTCGTCCACCTTGTCCGAACAGGTCGCGCAAAATGTGCATTCATAACTACAGATGAACGCGCCGGGCTGATCGGCAGGCAAATCCACACCGCATTTTTCACAATCGGGCCGCATTTCAAGCATCGGGTGGCTCCGTTCTAAAGACTTCCCAGATCAACCTTCCGTAGAAGGCGACCCACATAGTAAGGACGATGGCACCGACCATATTCCGGCCATTGCCGCTAGTCACTCCTATGATTAAACCCAAGAGGACACCGACAAGTAACGCTTTGGTGAAGGTGAGACGGACGGCATAGTAGAAAGCTCGGGATAGACTGAATTTCATGTCACTGCCCTTTCCACAGCTTCGCAGATTCGGTCAACCACCTGCGTGACTTGGGCCGCATTATCGCCCTCTGCCATCACGCGGATCAGCGGCTCGGTGCCTGACGCGCGGATGACAAGACGCCCGCTGCCCGCCAATGCACGCTCCCCATCGGCAATCGCTGACCTAACGCTTGTCGCGTCCAGCGGCCTTTGCCCCTTGGCATAGCGGACATTTTTGAGCAGTTGCGGCACCGCGTCAAACTGGTGGAGGAATGCGCTGGCGGGTTTACCGCTGTCGATCAGCGCGGCCAGCAGTTGCAGCGCCGCTATCGTGCCATCGCCCGTTGTTGCATGGTCGGTCAATATCACATGACCCGATTGCTCACCGCCGACATTGAACCCGCCGCTTCGCATCCTCTCTAGCACATAACGGTCGCCAACCTGCGTTCGCTCCAGCGTCAACCCTTCGGACGCTAACCGCCGCTCAAGGCCAAGGTTCGACATCACCGTCGCCACCACCCCGCCCCCGCGCAGCAAGCCCGCACGGTGCCAGCTGATACCGATTGCCGCCATAATCTGGTCGCCATCGACAATCGTCCCCGCTTCGTCGACGACGATGAGCCTGTCGGCGTCGCCGTCAAGCGCAATGCCGATATTCGCGCCGCTGGCGACCACGGTTTCCTGGAGCAATTGCGGGTGCGTCGAACCGCAACCATCGTTGATATTACGGCCATTGGGGGTGACGCCAATCGCGATCACCTCTGCCCCCAACTCCCACAGCGCGGTTGGCGCGGTGTTATAGGCCGCGCCATTGGCGCAATCTATGACGATTTTAAGTCCGTCGAGGCGCACACTTTCGAGCAGGCTCGCTTTCACCGCGTGGATATAGCGCCCGCGCGCATCCTCTATCCGCCGCGCCCGACCGATATTTTCCGGCTTGGCCAGCACCGGATCGGCGTCGAGCAGCGCCTCTATCGCCATTTCATCACTGTCGGACAGTTTGAAACCATCGGGGCCAAACAGCTTGATTCCATTGTCCTGATAGGGGTTGTGACTGGCCGAAATCATCACGCCAAGGTCGGCGCGCATCGAGCGCGCGAGCAAGGCCACGGCGGGCGTCGGCATCGGCCCGACCTGAACCACATCCATGCCGACCGCCGTAAAGCCCGCGACCATCGCATTTTCGATCATATAGCCCGACAGCCGCGTATCTTTGCCCACCACCACGCGGTGTTTATGGTTGCCGCGCAGGAAATGTGCGCCCGCCGCCATGCCAACACGCATCGCCACTTCGGCGGTCATCGGGGCCTGATTGGTCAGGCCGCGAATGCCATCTGTCCCGAAAAACCGTCGCGCCATAGTGTTCACCCCGCCAAACCTGTTCATCCGCGATAGTGCGCGCGACCTGAATTGCCAAGCGAGAGTCGATTGCGCCGCACAAAACTCTATGCCACGAGCAACCATGCCCACCACCGCCCCTGCCATCCCCAATGTGCGGCTTGCCATATTGTTCATGGTGATGCTGGTCGCGGCGGCGGGCAATACCGCGATGCAGTCCATCCTGCCTGCGCTCGGCACAAAGATTGGCATCGCCGATGTGTGGATCAGCCTCGCTTTCTCGTGGTCGGCATTATTGTGGGTGTTGACCGCACCAAAATGGGCGCGCCAATCGGACAAGCGCGGACGCAAGGCGTTGATGGCGCTGGGCATTGTCGGCTTTTCTGCCTCGATGTTGCTATGCGGGCTGACGCTATGGGCCGGGCTTGAGGGGTTGATCGGCGCTGGCCTCACCTTTGTCATCTTTGCGCTGTTCCGCAGCCTTTATGGTGGTTTCGGTTCCGCCGCACCGCCCGCCGTCCAAGCCTATGTCGCGTCGCGCACCGAAGCGGCAGAGCGGACCAAGGCATTGAGCCTCGTCGCATCCTCCTTTGGCCTTGGCACCGTCATCGGCCCGACGCTCGCGCCATGGTTCATATTGCCCGGTGTCGGTTTGGCCGGACCGCTACTGGTGTTTGCTGGCATCGGGGTTGCTGTTCTCATCGCGCTGCGGCTGATGCTGCCCGACGATGCCCCGCGATTTGAAGCGCGCGGACAGGTGAGTGCCTATCCCACCGCAGGCGGCGGCTCGCAACTGGTCAGCGATGATCATGATAGCGATGATAGCGATGAGCCAATCGCCGAACGCATTGGCTGGACCGACCGGCGCATCCTGCCATGGACCATCGCCGGCCTTGTCGGCGGCCATGCGCAGGCGATGCTGCTCGGCGTCATCGGTTTTGTCATACTCGACCGCATGGGATTGCGCGGAACTCCGGACTTGGCGGCAGAACCAACGGGGCATGTCATGCTGGTCGGGGCCGTCGCGACGCTACTCGCGCAATGGGGGTTGATCCCTCTGCTCTCGCTCAAACCGCGCACCGCCGTCATCATCGGCTCGGCGATTGGCGGGTTCGGCGCGCTATTGGTCGGTATTGGCGATAGCTTGTCGGCGATCAGCACCGGCTTTGCCATTGCGCTGCTGGGCTTTGGATTATTCCGACCTGGCTTTACGGCCGGGGCTTCTTTGGCGGTGCCTCGCCGGATGCAGGGTCAAGTCGCGGGGCAAACCGCGTCGATCAACGGTGCGGCCTATATCGTCGCACCAGCCATTGGCGTCTTGCTGTATAATTGGCACGCACAGCTCAGCTTCCTCCTCATTGGTTTCATCAGCCTGGCCCTCTCGATTTGGGGCTGGCGCGGGCTTCGCAGCGACGATAGCGTGAAGGGGATAAGGTGATGCGCCGCCTGCCCTCTTTAAACGGACTCGAAGCGTTCATGGCGGTCGCTCGCCTCGGCTCGGTCAAAGCAGCGGCGACAGAGCTTTCGCTATCAATGCCCGCGCTGTCACGCCGCATACAAGCGCTGGAACGGTATATCGGCGAGCCATTATTCGCCCGCGATCATCACGCGATGCGCCTCAATATTGCGGGACAGAGGCTGCTCGGGTTACTCGGCCCCGCGCTCGATGCGGTGCGCGAAGCTGTCGATGGATCGGCAAGCGATCACAAGGAATTGCGCCTCCACCTCAATGTCCTGCCGCTCTTCGCGCAGCAACGCCTGTTCCCGCGCCTGCCCGAACTGCGCGCGCTCCATCCGCATTTGCACATCGACATTGAAACGGGTGGGCATGGTGAGGCGCGGGTTGGTGATGGCATCGACGCCGCAATAGCGCTGGCCAAGGACATTGACCCGTCACTCCACGCGGTGCGGCTTGACCGTGACAAGGTGTACCCGATCGCCGCCGCCAAATATGCCGACGGGCCGGAACGGATCAGCGTCCCCGAGCAATTGCAACGGATGACGGTGCTGATCCACAGTGGAATGCCCGAAACATTTTCCGAATGGCGCAGCGCCATCGGCATGCCGTGGCTGGAACCGCACGGCATCGACCATTTCGACAGCGGCGCGCTGATGCTCGAAGCGGCGGCGCAGGGCGTCGGCATCGCCTTCATGCACGGCCACCATTTCGAGGACGCGCATGATGACCGCCTCGTGCGGCTGTTCGATTTCGACGTCGACAGCCCCTATAGCTATTGGTTCGTGTGCCGCCCGCGCGCGCTTAAACGTCCTGCGGTCAAACTGTTCCACGATTGGCTGGTCGAAGCGGGGGTATAGCCCCCTCGACCAGCCTGCCGCCAATAGCCCGCCAATTCGTACAAATATTATCGCCCACAAGATCAAATCGATATTCGTTATTCGGTTCACCGATGAAAAGATGCGTTACCCGCGATATCGGTTTGAATAAGTGAAAGTGTGGACCTTCAAAGCCAGCCTGAACAATGCGCCCCGCACGAGCTGACCGGTCAACGGCGAATTGATACCCTTGTGATGACCGTGAAATGGAAACTGTAATTGGGACGACGATACTTGCACCAGATTTCGACGGGTGGATAGAGAATGGCACAGGGTTTATTTCTCCCATGATCTCAAAACCAGCGGTTGAAAGGCGAACTGGTGCCGCGTTGGGCATGGCGTAGCAACCGAGATAGTCCACCTGCAAATATGGCGTGCGATCACAGCGTGATACGAAGCCAAATATCAATATGAACACGACACCCATAGCCAGAACGGGGCGCCAAAAATCCTTATGCCGGAAAATGACTTCGATGTCAGTTTCTCTTTCCCTCAACCCAACGTCGCTTTGATAATCTTGCCGGGGTTGCGTGGTGGCTCACCCTTGGGCAACGCATCGACGACGTCCATCCCGCTCTCGACCACGCCCCACACCGTATATTGCTTGTCGAGGAAGCTCGCATCGTCAAGGCAGATAAAGAATTGGCTGTTGGCGCTGTTGGGGTTTTGCGCCCGCGCCATCGAACAAACGCCGCGCACATGCGGCTCTGCGTTAAACTCGGCCTTCAAATCGGGCAGCTTTGACCCGCCCGTTCCCGTGCCCGTCGGGCAGCCGCCCTGCGCCATGAACCGGTCGATGACGCGGTGGAACGTCACACCGTCGTAAAAGCCTTCCTTGGCGAGGATGGCGATCCGCTCCACATGGCCGGGCGCGAGGTCGGGACGCAGGCGGATGACAACATCGCCGGTCGTTTCGCCAGCTTCGAGGGTGAGGGTCAGGGTTTCAGCGGTCACGAGCATATCCTTTGTTGAGGTCTGTTGCGCGGCTCAATAGCGGCCTTGCACCGCTACGTCACGCTCTAGAGTCTTTTTCATTCAGATTGAATCAAAAAAGACTCTATTTCCTTGGCTTGCCGTGATTTCCGAGTCGTTTGATGTTCCATCAAACTTAAAATCACTCTAGTTGCCAATCGCAATTTGCCGTCCTATCCCGCCCGCACGAATCCACAACACAACACCATAGAGGAGCGCAAACGATGAGCGATATTGCCCGCAACTCCACTATGGCCACCCCTTTGAATAGCGACATCCTGTTCGACGAGGATGACCGGCTGCGCCCCGCGTTCGTCCGCGCGGTGCTCGAAGCCGTGGAGGCTGGCGAGACTGAGCATGCCCGTGACCTTGTCCGCCCGCTCCACCCCGCCGACCGCGCCGATCTTATCGAGCTGACACCAGAGCATGAGCGTGGCGCGCTCGCCGCTGCACTAGGTGATTTGATCGACGCCGATGTGCTGGTTGAGATGAACGACTATGTCCGCGAGGATATTGTTGACACGCTCAACGCCGGACAGGTGGCTGATTTCGCCGCCGAACTTGATACCGATGACGCCGTCGCCATCATCGAGGATATGGAGGCCGAAGATCAGGCCGCCGTCCTTGCGGCAATGACCGCAGAAGACCGCGCCGCGATTGAGGACGCGCTGTCCTTCCCCGAGGAGAGCGCGGGTCGCCTGATGCAGCGCGACCTGGTGGCGGTGCCCGAACATGTCACCGTCGGCGATGTTATCGACCGCCTGCGCGAGGACACAGAGCTAACCAGTGATTTTTGGGAAATTTATGTCGTTGATCCGATGCACAAGCCCATCGGCTATTGCCAATTATCATGGATATTGCGGACCCCGCGAAACATCGCAATCAGCGATGTCATGGAGCGCCGCCAAAGGCTGATCCCCGTCGATATGGATCAGGAAGAGGTTGCGCTGCGGTTCCAGAAATATGCGCTTATTTCCGCCGCCGTTGTCGATGCATCGGGGCGTCTGGTCGGTATGATAACCGCCGATGATATTGTCCACATCATCCAGGAAGAAGCGAGCGAGGACGTGCTGCGCCTGTCTGGCGCGGGCGAAGGAGACATCAACGAAAGCCCGGGCGAAAGTTACCGCGCGCGCATCCGCTGGTTAGTCGCCAACCTTGGCACCGCGATGGTCGCATCAACCGTCATCAGTTTCTTTGGCGCAGCGATTGAACAGATGGTGGCGCTCGCCGTTCTGATGCCGATTGTCGCTGGCGTCGGCGGCAATGCCGGCACCCAGACGCTGGCCGTCACTGTGCGCGCGCTGGCAACCAACCAATTGACGCAGTCGAACACGCGGCGCGCAATTGGCCGCGAACTGAGCATCGCCATATTGAACGGCGCGACGATAGCGGTGATTGCGGGTGTCGGCGTTACCCTGTGGTCGGGCGATTGGCATTTGGGCGCTGTCATCGCTGCGGCGATGCTGACCAACATCGTCATCGCCGGGATGGCGGGGGTCATCATTCCCGTCACGCTCGACCATTATGACCAAGACCCTGCGGTGGCGTCGAGCGTGTTCGTGACGATGATTACCGACTCAATGGGCTTCCTTGCATTCCTTGGCCTTGCCGTGCTCAGCGGACTGGTGGGTGTTTGAAAAGGCCAACAAGGTAGCGAAGGTAACGCCAAATAACGGGGTTTGGTTTTCCAACATAAAGTGCTTTTGCTTGATACGACGGGCGGGAGAAACAACGGTCGCCTGCGGGTTACAGAGGTGTGGTATCAACGATATACACCTAGTCATCCACTCACGTCATTGCGAGGAGTGAAATGACGAAGAAATGAAGTTCACGCGAAGGCGCGAAGAATGAACGGCATTATGTAGCAACTGCACCAAGCGCTATATGGGATTATCCGGGGTTATGCGGGATAAGGCGGGATGGCCGAACCGCACGTTCTAACCGCGCTTTACGCGAAATACGCCCGCATCATGGGCGCGCTTCGCCAGAGCGAGGGACAGGCGGACAAGCACCGTGCCGATCTAGCGCATATCGCCGCCACCATTTTGCTATTCAAGCCAGACTGGACGTGCGAGGGCATCAAACCGCGCAAGGCCCACAAGCCGTCGCGCTGGCCAAGGCGCGGCGCTGGCATGAAAACGGCGCTGTCGGTCCTACGCCAAGCCAAAGGACCGCTATCAACGCGCGAGATCGTCGTGCGGGTGCTAGAGCATCACAAAATGGCCGAGCCTGACTATGACGAACTCAAGCGGATATGCGCCAGCTTCAACGGGGCGCTGCGCAACCGTATCGGGCGCGGGGTGACGTTGGTTGATGGCTATCCCAAGCGGTGGGTGGTGGGGTGAATTGAAAGATAAACGGCAGCGCATAATTTGTATTGTATGACGGTGAAGCATGTGCTTATCATCACTACGGAGATTGCACTGACGACGCTTGCAATGGCACCGTATATGGTGACATGGTATTTCGTTAATCGAAACTGCCTAACATGTTGCGTGTTGTCACCCGTGGAAAAATTGAAAGGTCATTGCGAGATGCCAGACGACATCAAAACTGATGCTGCGCTGCTTCACCGTCTGTCGGCAGCGGCACAAACACGCCTTACGCGTGAGCAATTGCGCCGTCAGCGGGTATCGTTCATCTATGGTAGCCTGCCGAAAGAGAGCACGATTTCGCGCCAACAGATTGAGAATGTGCTAAGTCGGGCTGAAGGCGAAGCGGCCTAGACGGCTGTGTTCGTCTATGAATTGGTGGGGCATGAAAGCCACCCCGTGTATCAGCAGCTTTCAATCGAAAATCTTGACAGACAGTATGGGTTTCTTCGTTCTGCTGTTCTGGCCTCGCTTGAGCTGAAAAGGCCCATTCTCTCATTGGAAGTTGTCCTCTCGCTCAACTACCACGCCATCACATGCTTACACGGCAATGCAGGAGTGCTGCGGCCATGCCAAGTTACAGTAGGTGATTATGTGCCGCCGCCGCCTTGGGAGGTAGCACAGCGTATGAGCATGTTTATCGACGAGGTGAACAGATATTGGGAGAATGCTGACCCCGTGTGGCTAGCCTGCTTTATATTGTGGCGGCTAAATCACATTCACCCCTTCGTGAACGGAAACGGACGAACCGCAAGGGTCGCGTGCTACTATGCTCTTTGCCTGAAAGCTGGAGCGTGGCTGGACGGAGATGTGATACTGCCAGAATTACTTCGACGCGACAGGCCTGATTATGTGGCTGCATTAAAACATGCTGATGCCAGCATACCAACCGGCCTACTAGATTTATCGGCGTTGCATACGCTGGTAACACGCCTTCTTAACGAGCAATTCGGTGATGTTTCGGTGATAGTGGAGGATACACCCTAAGCCGCACGCTGCCAATATCCCGCCCATGCCCGCGATTGGCGAGCGCCCATAGCGGCATGGCCAACCATTGCGGCTTGCCCGCCATTATCAACGCGGCGGTTATCCTCACGCCATGACGCTTCGCCCGCATATTGGTTCAGATACGGCCCTGCGATATGGTGGTGCGTCCCGACTTCCATCCGGCGAAGGCGGCTGAAAAAGCTTTCGGCTTGGTTGGTGCAAGCGCCTTCATCATAGAATTGCACCGAATGGTTGACGCGGTGCGTGTCCCAGCCCGCATGAAGTGCATCCCAGCCCGTGCCTTCGTCGGCATGGATGGTGGCAAGGTTGGCAACATGATCGCGCACATAAGGCACCGCGTCGCCCTCATTACGAACAATGAAGGGGAGCGACTTGCCGCCACGTTGGCGCATGATGACAACGCATTGACGCTTGCCCGTTTGGTTAATGGCAAGGCGGCGGTCCTTGCGGTCAGCCTTGTGGTTTTCAGGCTTCACATAGCCGCCAAAATAGGCCCCATCTATTTCCACAATGCCGTCAAGCTGGCGACCATCTTGTTCGCGGGCCATGGCTTCGCGCAGCTTGTGGGTAAGGACGAACGCTGTCTTATATTGGCAGTCGAGATCGCGCGACAATTGCAGCGCGGCAACGCCCTTTGCCCCGTTCACAAAAATGACGATAGCCGCCAGCAAGTCGGTCAGTGACATTTTGCGGCTGGCAAAGATTGTGCCGCTAGTGACGCTGAACTGATGATGACAGGCCATGCACTTGAAACGGCGGCGGGTAGTGATGGTGTATGTCTCAAGACAGCCACAGCGCGGGCAAACGGCTTGCCCATCGGTTTGCGGCCAGCGCATGGCGCAAAACGTCGCATAGGCTTCGTCGTCGCTCATGCGAAAGACGGCCTTAAGGCTTAATGTGCGAGCCTTTGCAGAGAGGAGAAAGTGGGAACCATGTGCCATTGTAATCATATCCGTTGCTAATGCATCGTATATAGTTACATATAAGCACTGTTGTCAATGGCAAATGTATCGCATATGATGGTTTTATCATCATTGGAGATACATCATGGCCGATACCGAATGGGAAGCGCGAGTGAAGGGGTTGCTCAAGAGCGAATTGAAGCGCAAGGGCGTGTCCTATGCGCAGCTAGTCGAAAAGCTGGCAGAGATCGGCGTGGTGGACTCTGAGCCGAATATCAGGAACAAGCTAAGCCGTGGTAAGTTTACAGCGGTGTTTTTGTTACAATGCTTAGAGGCTATCGGGGTATCATCGTTGCGTTTAAGCGAGTAAAGTCATCCCAAATATTCTGGGTTGTGCTTTCATTGGTTGCCATGAGCATAGCGGTTTCGGCCATCAACTGGGGCTGGTCAAAACAGGCCGTATATGAGCGGGCCGCTTATGAACGAACAGCCGAATATCAGCAATACGCCTACCACCCAGCTTTGCGCCGCTGCATCGGTGTTCCCACGGCCAGCCAGGCGGACTGCATTGCAGATGCTCGCAAAGCCGAGCGCGAGAATGCCCGCGCAGAAAGCGATCTTGAGGCCCAACGGATAACCGCCCTGTGGACGTATATCATGGGCGGTGCTGCTATTACTGGCATGTTGCTCAGTGCCATCGGGGTTGGGTTGATTTGGACGACGTTCCGAGAGACTAAGCGCAGCGCCGATACGGCGATTAGTAATCTCGAAATATATCGCTCTACTGAACGCGCTCATGTTAAGGTCGCTGACGCCAGATTGTTGGTGAGACACGGACACGGAGTGCTCAATTTCGGCCTTGAAATTGGCTTTTTGAATACAGGCAAGTCCTTTGCTGAAATATATTCTATAACTGGCTTTAAGTCCGACTCTATTGAATGGGAAGATGCTGGTCACGATAGGATTAACGTTGAAAGGATTTTTTGCGAGAATGGTAAAATTGAATACAAAGACTGGGCGTCTTTCAACAAAGTCGATAATCCGAGCGGAGATGTATATATGGGGGTGGCGCAATACAGGACTTTGGGTAGTGACGATAATAGGTGCTACTTTTGCGTCGTCGTCAACGTCGATGATCGCAACCAACTTACTATTAAGCTCGTAAATAACGCTGGATTGCCCGAAGATACCTAGCGCCAAACACACAGCACCAACCGCACTAATCACAACCAGCACCCCTTGGTGCATCTGCTACATAATGCCGAGAATGAAGATAATATCCCCCTCCCTCTTGTGGGGAGGGGCTAGGGGTGGGGGTAAATATGTGAGGGCAAGATACCCCCTCACCAAGTCCGCCTAGACATTCCTTCGACAGGCTCAGGACTGCCAAGGCTACCTATCCTCTCCCCACAAGGGGGAGAGGGGAACGGTGTGCCGATCAACAATTCAAAGAGCCAGAAAAGCGCCAGAGTCGTGAAATGTTCCATTCCGCTCGAAATCACTCTGGTGCGCGGCATCCGACCGCGCTAACTTGCCACTCATGAAACAACGCACCCTATTGCGCATGGCCGCCGCGCTTATCGCCCTCGCCGCCCCCATCGCACCAACCGCCGCGCGGCCGATGACCGCCGATGACCTCGCCACCTTGGCACGGATTGCCGAACCCGCCGTGTCGCCAGACGGCCACTGGGTCGTCTATCAACAGACCGACACCGACCCGCAAAGCTATGCGCGCAGCACCGGACTGTGGCTGGTCAACGCGGGCGCGAACGCCGCGCCGCCGACGCGGATCGCAGACTTGGCCGAAGTCAATGAAACAACGCCGACATGGAACCATGATGGCAGTCGCCTTTATTTCCTCTCGAACAAATCGGGCAAGGACCAACTGTGGTTCGTCGATGTTGCCGCAGGCGGCGTCGCAGGCACCCCTGTGCAGGCCAGCGACACCTTAGCCGAAGTCGCGGGCTATCGCCTGTCGCCCGCTGGCAATGCGGCGCTGATGTGGGGCGACATCGCCGATGGCTGCGCCGCGTTCGGGTGCGAAGGCAATGGCGACACATCATCGCAAGGGCCGGGTTCGGGCCGCGTTTATGACCAGCAGTTCGTGCGCCACTGGGACGCGTGGGAAACACCAGGCGTCCACAGCCGCGCCTTTACATTCGCGCTTGGGGCCGATGGCCGCGTCGCCGGCACGCCCGTTGCCATTGGCGGCGAACTGGTCGGCGACACGCCCAGCAAACCCTTTGGCGGCGCCGATGAACTGGCGTTTAGCGCCGATGGCCGCACCGTTTATTTCACGCTGCGCATCGCCGACCGGAACGAGCCACGCTCGACCAACCTCGACATCTATGCCGCGCCAACGGCTG
>CXWL01004907.1_pt1 | contig 74531 bp, 79 predicted proteins | sample 590931 | NCBI WGS metagenome assembly CXWL01 (sample SAMEA3498368, study PRJEB10139) | groundwater metagenome | biome: water well; material: biofilm material | place: Germany | collected 2015-04-27
GACCTTGGGGTCCCGGCGCGAGTGTTTGCCTGAAGGTGCTTGTTAGCACCTGCGAAAGTTTCGTCTCGTTATCTTTCGAGCGAGACGAACCCTTCTGCGTAAAAGGGCTTTTCGGGTGAAAACAGTCGGCACTAGTTTCACCCGAATGACTCCACGTCGAAGCTCCGCAAGGGAGCGTCGTATGAAGTTGGGTGGTTTCCAGTGCATCACTATCTTCGTGCCTCCTTTTGGGTTAGCCGGCGCCTCCGGCGGCAGCGCGTCCATTCCCGCAGTCTGCAGACGCAGACCTTTTGTTGCGGGTATAATAGGCGGCAAGAGCAATTGCGCCAAGCGCGAGGACAATTTTCTTCATATCCGATCTCCCTGAAAGTGAGGAAATAGCCGTTGCCACTTCCACATATAAGTATACCATACTTAGTTTCACTTAGCAACTCTATGAGCGCGCACGCTTCGGAAGTAGAATAAAAAGAACATGGCGTCCACTCCAGAATTTGAAAAAGCATACAAAGGACTTAACGCGCAGCAGAAAGAAGCGGTAGATACGATATACGGTCCCGTAATGGTTATTGCAGGACCCGGTACCGGGAAAACCCAAATACTAGCAGTGCGCATCGCAAACATTTTACAGCAGGCGCAAGGTTCAAAACCTGATGAAATACTTGCGCTTACGTTTACCGAAAGCGCCACAGCGTCGCTTCGTCGACGTCTCGTAAGCCTTATTGGTGCACCTGCATATAGAGTACGGATTAACACGTTCCATGGCTTCGCTCGTTTTATTCTTGAAAAGCGTCCCGATACCTTCCCGCGCGTGTCGTACGGTACTCAACTTTCTGACGTCTCTGGTATCGCGCTTATGGAACGACTACTGGATGCTGGAGCATACACAAAAATAAAGACGCCAAAAAATCCGTACCGCACCGCAAAAGAACTCCTTTCCTTTATGGGAGAACTTAAAAGTGAATACTATACTCCGCAGTCGTATACCAAAGAGCTCACACAAGCACATCAGGCAATACTTGAAGACCCTGAGCGTTTTCATACGAAAGGAAAATACGAAGGTCAAGAAAAGGGAGAGCACTTGCGGCTTCGTGAGCGCTTGGAGAAACATCTGGAAGTTGCTGACATATACCGCGCCTACGAGGAGGCACTCGAGGCAGAACAGCTCTATGATTACCAAGACCTTATACACGAAGCTATTCGGGGACTTGAGAGTGATGAAAGTCTACGGTTTGAGATTGGAGAACACTCACAGTTTGTGCTCGCCGATGAACATCAAGACGCAAACCCTGCTCAAAACCGTCTCCTAGAGCTCGTTACTGACTTTGATGGTGCTCCAAACCTGTTTATTGTTGGTGATGAAAAGCAAGCGATTTATCGTTTCCAGGGCGCAACTCTTGCATCGTTCCTCTACTTTAAGGAAAAGTACCCAGAGGCTAGGGTGATATCTCTTGTAAAAAACTATCGCTCAACACATGAGATACTGTCTGCCGCTCACGATCTTATAGCTCCAGCGCCTACTCCAGATGCTACGTTTCGGGAAAACTTAGAGTCTATTGTTGGTAGTGGGGTACGGGTACGCCTTGCCTCGCGCGGTACTCCGCGCGAGGAACAGCAGGCGATTCTTTCCTACATAATGCAGTTACACAAAAAAGACGTCGCGTACGAAGATATTGCCATACTCACTCGAAAAAACGCAGACGTACTTTCTCTTGCGATGCTACTTCGCAGTGCAGGAGTTCCTGAGGATCATGCAAGCGCTGACGTTGATGCGCTCTCACACCCAGCAGTACAGGTATTTATGTCGCTCATACGATTTTGTGTTGACACTCGGCGTGACAGCGACTTGGCACGAGCACTTTTTATTCCAGGTTTCCCTGCATCAATTATGGAGCGCATGAGGTTACTGGCACTTTCACGACAGGGGAAGTCACTCGTAGCCATACTAGAAGAACAAGGAAGCGTCGAGGTAAAAGCATGGCTCCGTACCGTCTTACATATTGCCGGTGAGCTTCACAGCACACAGGCAGTGTTGTGGCTTAGCCGTCTGGCAAGCGAGAGTCTGTTTCTTCCAGGCATACTTGCGCTTGCGGAGAGCACAGATGCCTACGAGGCGTATGTGGGTTTTATGGATGAAGTTGCGCTTCTTGCCACACAAAACCTCAAAGCTACCGCAGCAGATGTAGTACAGCATATTGCACTCATTGAAACCCATGACCTTTCTGTAAAACGTGCACGAACAAAACGTTCGGGAGTCGGGGTTATGACTGCACATCGTGCCAAGGGCATGGAGTTTCCGTACGTTATCATTGCACACGCAACAGACGAGAAATGGATGCGCGGACAACGAGCAGAGTTTTCGCTACGTATTGAAAAGGAAGATGACGAACATGATATTCGAAGACTGTTTTATGTTGCGCTTACGCGTGCAAAACATGAAGTGCTCATCACCTACGCACAGGAAAACGAAGAGGCACGCACACTTACGCCGCTACGATTTCTTTCTGATATTACCGAGCATCTCGAAGAGGTTGCAAGCGAGGACACGGCGTCTGTGATTGCTCCGTATGTAAGTCGTCCGGTCCTCGATAGCGAGTTTCTTAAAGAAAGACTACTCGCGCAAGGGTTTTCTCCAACAGGGTTCAATAACTATGTTGCATCTCCTTGGCAATATTTTTTCCGTACATTACTTCGTATCCCAGAACAGCCTTCTCCTGCACTGTCTTTTGGAACTGCGGTGCACGCAGGACTAAAACACTACGCTGATAGCAGTAAAAGTACAAACGCTGATATAAAAGCCGCGGTGGAAGCTTTTAATCGAGAACTTATACGACTTCCGATACCAGAGAAGGATCGCCCTGCACTTCTTGAAAAAGGAAGGCTTAGTATTGAAACGTATCTAAAAACATACGGACCAGAAATGCATCATGTACGGGAGTCCGAAATGGCAGTCAGTGTCCCGCTTGAAGTCCCTGGAGTAGGAGAAATTACCCTGAGCGGGAAGTTAGACAGGCTTGATGTGCTTGCTGATGGTTCTGTAGTCGTCGTGGACTATAAAACAGGGGCGTCAAAAAGTGAAAACGACATACGGGGATTCACTCAATCAGGAAATGGAGACTACTATCGTCAATTGGTGTTCTATAAACTCCTTCTTGAGAAAGATGGGCGCTACAATATGACCCGTGGAGCACTTCACTTCGTAGAACCTGACGAAAAAGGGAAGTGCATCGTCCGTGAATTTATAATAACAGATGAGGAAGTTCAATCGTTTGAGAAAGAGCTTATAACAGCGGCACAGGCAATTGCAGACGGATCTGCCTTTGCCAACTTTGACTGCGACAGTACCACAGGTGATTACTGTGATTTGGTACAGCTCCTTGGGAAGGGAGATACGGGAAGCTCTTAACCTTCTGGTACTTTGGCAATAGCGTCATCAAGGATTCTTTTCATATCTTCATAAGATACTGCGCCGTCAATTGAGGTTGGTTTTTGACCTTTGACCACAAGAATGGAGAATGGACTTCCAAGTGCACCGGTTGCAAGTCCGTTTGCAAAGTCACTTGCCACTTTTTGCTCGTAGGTGTGCGAGCGCATGCATTCACTAAAACTTTCTGTATTAATGCCAAGTGCGGAAACAATACCAACATAGGAATTTGGAGAGAGTTCCGTATTTCCCGGAGCTTTTGCTTGGGCATTTCCTATAAATCTCCAGAACGTCGTATCGCCTCCAATAGAATGTACACACTCAGCCGCTTCAGCATGGGTTTCTGCATTGGGGTGTTGGTCTATAAGGGGGAGGTGCCGATATACCCAGGCGACTTTTCCGCCAGCGGCGTATTCGGTCATGATTTGCTCCATGGTACCCTGAAACTTCTTTGCAAAGGGAGAGTCTATATCGGCATACTCAACCAGTATGACTGGCGCGCTGGGGTTTCCAATAATATGATCAATTTCGCTTACGGGACGCATAAAGGTAACGTCGCCCTTTGTCATATTCGCAGTCTCTTGGTTTGTTCGTATGATAAATGTCGCAAGCGCGAGAATAAGACCTGCCAAGAGTATCGCACTAGGGATAAACCACGCTTCCTTGGCACTTCGTACTCGTGCTCCCATCTCGTCAACGTCTGTGTTCATGTTTATAAGGATACCATCTATTCGCGCGCGCTAAAGTGCCAGTGTGTGGGTGATTGCCGGTACGGCAGTATCTATTTCCCAGTGTGAAGTATCTATAGATACTTCACGTTTTGAATTGAGATCCTTGTATTTAAGAGAGTTATTTTTGAGTGCGTATTCATATAGTTCGCGGGTAATTCGCACGTCCTCAATGCAGTACTTGCGGACTTTTTCAACCTCTCCATTTTGCCACCATTCTACAGCCTCCAAACCACTTCCACTCTTACCTTTACCAAGTGTTGCTTCCGCAAGTGACTGAAGACGAACTCGTTTACCCAAAGCATTTTGTACTTCGACAAGAAGGTCAAGAGAACGAACCCTGGTTAGATCTCCTGGATAGTATCGATTAAGTATCGGAATATCAAAGCTCTCGCTATTAAAGCCGACGAGCATATCTGCACGTTCAATAAGTGCCCATAGCCCAGGTAACTCTTCTTTTGTGTACGAGCTGTACTCATTAGTTTGTGAGTCGTGTGCCCCTACGACGGAAAGTTCCATACGAGAAAGATCGTTGCGTGCAAGTGTGGGGAAGGCGTTGGCTGTCTCGATATCAAAAGTAACTACGCGCATAGGGAAAATATTAGAACGTCCATCTGCTTCGTTACGGGGTCCCCAAGAGTTTTCTCAATGTACGCACAGTACACCTCAAAAACTCTTTTCCCTGTGCCTCGCACCTGAAGCCTTTTAATCATTTTCCTAAGGTTTACCAGTTCTAATAAAATCAGCAATTTCAGACATAGCGATTTCTGTCTGTTCGCCAGATGAGAGTGTCTTTATCTGCACAACATCCTTCGCTTGCTCATCAGCACCATAGATTAAGAAATAGGGAATGGAGCGTTTGCTGGCATCTTTTATCTGGTCTCCAAGAGCTTTACCCGAAAGATGTACCAATACTGAGAAAGAGTGTTCGGTGCGGAGTTTTTCTGCGAGCTCTTGTGCGAAAGGCAGGTCCTCTGGTGTAGGTGTTCCTATGTATAGCTGTGGGGCCTTAGTGTTCTTTGGAGTAAGACCATGTGTCTCAAGAAAATCAATAAGGGTAACGTCTCCCATACCAAACCCAACACATGGTATGGAGTCGCCTCCAACACCAGTAAATAGTGTAATGAGGTTATCGTAGCGACCACCACCAAACAATGATCGGGTATTTTCGGGCGCTGTATCAAATACTTCAAACACCATACCGGTGTAGTAGTCAAAACCACGGGTAATGGTCGGATCAAATATGACGTTTGTTACACCGCGCGTAGAGAGTGTCAACATAGTATCGGTGAGTTTCTTTTTTGCGTCGGCGACTCGTGCATCGTTCATTTCTATAAGCGTAAGTGGGTCTTCTTGTGTTATTTCTTTTACCGCAACAGCAAACTCGTCAGCAGGCATCTTATTTTTCTTATCTAAAAGACGCATGTATTCTCGAGTTTCCTCAGGCGAGAGATTCACCGCCTCGCACGCTGTGGTTAAGAGTTCGCGGGAATTTATAGCAATAGTGAAGTCTTCATCATTGCTACCAAAGGCACGCATGATTGAGCTTGCAATCGTCAAGATTTCTAAGTCAGCTTCACCCGCACTAAGTCCAGCCAAATCAACATTGAGCTGATAGTGTTCGCGCAAGCGTCCGCGTTGTGGACGTTCATAGCGAAAAAGGTTTGGAATGGAATACCACCGAAGGGGATAGGAAAGTTCGCGACGTTTTGCGGCTACCATACGAGCAAATGTCGGAGTCATCTCAGGACGAAGCGTGACCGGTCGTCCGCCCCTATCAACGAAGGTATATGTTTGTTCGTTTACTATTTCCTGCGAAGTCTTACTCGTATACAACTCAGTGCGCTCAAGTGGCGATGCGTTATATTCTTCGTATCCATAGAGGTGGAGCGTTTTTCGTATTGTTTCAAATACACTCGATACCACGGCCCACTCTGATGGATAGAAATCACGCACCCCCTTATACGGTTCTGTGGAGAGGGCTTCTTTTTCACTCATTAGTGTATTTTAGCAGACATGGCAATCTTTTAGAAACTTTTTAATCCCAAGTTAGGACACCAAATGAGGACCTAGGATATCCTCATTTTCCTGTTCAGTCCGCTAATCACGCATCCACTAGCTTGAACCTAGTGGATGCGTGATTGACAGAGTAGGCTATAGTGTTATATAATAATAGGCAGAAATTGAACCTTGAAATTGCGAGAGAATTACAAGATTCACTACAGCAGAAAGTGCCGTATATAAAGGCTTTTTCTGCTGTAGTGAAACCACATTCGGTAATAGCCAGCAAAACGAAGGGATCTGACCATGGACCCCATGCTCAGCAAAGAACTGCGCCGCATACGCGCACTTCGCACACAATTCGAAAACTTTCTCCTCGAAGACGTCGACGGAAGTCGCGAACGCGAGGCGCGAAAGTTCCTCACGAAGCGTCCGTGTTGGGTTGCCAACCCCGCGCAAGCACCTGTCGTCAAGCGCAGATCAACCCTCCTGAAGCTTTTGGGCACAGTCGCGCTTCTCGCAACAACGGTGAGTTTTGTCGCTCGCTATAAGTTCGTCGTTGACACGAGCCCGAGCGCTGTCGTGAAGATTTCCTACATCGGCGATAATTTCAAGGCATGGTTCCTTTCGGGGGACGGCAAGATTGAAGCTCCGATGGGAGAGGTGGAGAGCAATTACTACCACCTCCAAAGGGACGCCACCGACCTTGCACAAGGCAAGAAGCAAGTAATCATTCCTGAGCTTGGGGGTGAAGACGTTGCCGAAACCACGCTGACGGAGCTCTGGGATGATCTTGGAAAGCATGCTCGTGGAGAAGTCCACGGACTGCTCACCAACGGCTACGCGAACATTCGCTACATCCGCGATCAAAATGGTGTGCTCCGCACCGTGCTCGTGACCTGGCGTGGCCTCGGCTGGGACGTGGGTGCGATCGCCGTCGGCAGTCCGAGTCCGTGGTCTGCAGGCAGCCGAGTGTTCTCTCGCAAGAGTGCTTAGGGTATTGAACTCTCTGGGTTGTGAGAATGACCCTCAGTTTCTGAGACTCTTTGAACCTATCGAGCCAATCTGCATTCCGATGCAGGTTGGCTCGAACTTTTTATATAGATACGATCTGGAAGTTTTAAAGCGAGCTCACTGGAGGAGTGCCGTCAGCGTGGAGAAGAGCGACTTCTTTCATGATGAGATCTCGTACACCTTCGGGGTTTACAATTCCGCGCATAAAGAACTTCTCGTCGCTTCCGGCAGTCTCAACTTCAAGGGTGCCATAGCCAATGAGTGTCGCCAAAATCCCGTTTACGTTTGTTGTAACATCTTGCACTCGATTAAGTAAGAAGCTCGAGACTTCCCGACGGAAAAATCCAGACTGTTTTATATCCACAATACGGGTCGTCGTTATGATCCAGATAGTAAGATAGTAGCGAGTAAAAATACCAAAGATACCTATCCATATAAAGAGAAGGTACGTGCCAAGCATAAAGCGCGCAAGAGGGTTTGAGCTGTTTACGTTGATACGAGAAAAGATTTCAAGTCCAGGAGTATTTGTCGTAACAATTCTAAGAATGTCACTAAGAATAAAGGGGGCAAGGGCAAGCAGTACAAAGGGAAGTAGCCGCAAGAACAATACAAATATATGTGTTCGTACTGAAATAGTAACGGATTCTCGTGGTTCTAGTTCAAATTCTTCCATACTATAGTCCGCTTACTGAAAATAGTAATAGGAATCCCGACACAAGTATGTGAACTGCAAGTGCGGGCACTGCAATCCAAGAACGATGACTATAGCGAAACCAGTGGTACGCAGAGATGAGAGTGTATAGTACCCAAAAAATAAAGAGGAGGGTAAAAAGAACGGATACGACAGCATCTGTTTTAATTGCGCCAAATCCAAGAAAGGAAGGGGTAGGGAATGGGTTGAGCGCGCCCGAGTACGTCTCGTTCATTATGGATAGTATGCCATGAGAAGTCTAGGTCTCCCATAGAGGTCATTGTGTATCTCAGTCGTTTGTGCGCCACCTGCACGCACCAGGTCTCGCGCACGCTCGATATTTGAAATGTCGCATTCCATCCAAAGTTCGCCAGAGGAATGGAGTCTCTCCGGTACGTCTATCGCAATCCTTTCTATGGTGTCGAGCCCCTCTACTCCGGAAAAAAGCGCTTCTGATGGCTCATGCTGTATGACCCCATCTTCAAGCACTCGTGTCGAAGGAATATATGGTGGATTTGTGACAATAATGTCGTACCTGTTTTCTTTTGGAATCTCTGTAAAAAGATCTCCCGTTACAATTGTCGTACCCCTACGGGTATCACGAGGCGCGTCATCTCGTCGGGTTTCGAGAAGCGCGTCTCTATTGAAATCAAGAGCGTTTTGTTTGATATTTTTTTGGATAAGGTCCGCATGCGCAGGTACCAGTTCAGAAAAGGTAACGTGAGCGTTCGAAAGATGTTTGAGCACGGCAAGTCCTATGGCGCCACTTCCTGCACATAAGTCGAGAAGCGTAAAAGGTGCGTCCTCGAACTTTTCTTTTAGGTGAGTGCACAAAAGTTCTGTCCACCACTCTGTCTCCGGTCGGGGAATAAGTGGAAGGCTATCAAGGTATATCTTCAAACCGAGAAAGGGAACCCAGCCGATGACGTAGGCAAGAGGCTCGCAAGCGGACAACCTTTTCAGGTCTTCTGTTATATCCACGGACACATCGCCAGCGTATTTGTCTGAGATAAGGGAGCGAATATCTTCTGGTGAGACGGAAGGAGGGCGCATGAGAGACAGTATAGAATAAAAATAAAACTCCCGCGCCTATGGCGCGGGAGTTTTATTTTGTAGGTGTTAGTAACTGTTGTTACCACCACCGTAGCCACCGCGAGATCCCCCGCCATAACCACCACGATCATTACCACCACCGTAGCCACCACCGCGAGGAGCGTTGTTGTCTCGTGGGGGTCGGTCGCCTTGTGGACGTGCCATAGATACAGAGAGCGGACGCCCGTCCATTTCTTTGCCATCCCATCGGTCGATTGCCGCCTGACCCTCTTCTTCTGATGCCATTTCGACGAAGCCGAAACCACGAGAACGTCCAGTCATACGGTCGCTGATAATACTTGCAGACGTTACTACACCTGCTTCTTCAAAAGCGGTGCGTAGCTCGTCCTCAGTGGTGCGGTACGGAATACCGCCAACATAAAGCTTGCTTGTTGCCATGTGGGCTGAAAATAGGTAAATAACTTCTCGCTGATGCCGAAAACCGTGCACGCTAGTTTCCTTACGGAACGCACCAAGCAACCTGCGTCTGCGAGTTATAAGGATTATGCTACAAGGAAGCCCAAAACGCAAGATGTTTTAGATTGGGGTGTGTATAGTGAAGCAGTTAGCACAAGGCGATAGAAAGTAACTATACAGTAACTACTGAATATAAGTTGGGCCAGGAACGATTTCTCGTTCCTGGCCCGTTTTCTCTTGAGGTGTTGAAATCCTCTATTCTGGAATGCTTTCCTTGCCGCGAAGTACCAACTCTTGATAAAACTCGCGGAACGTTTTTTCAAGTGTTTGGGAGAAGAGCAAAGCTGCTGCGTTCACAACTTCTTCAGAGCGCAGGTCCTTTGTATATAGGGCAACGTGCCGATCCGAAAAGGTGCCGTCAGTCTTTTTCCAATCCGACATGTTTGGCATCAGGACCCTAATTTTCGTTGCACCAAACGCAAATGAAAGCGAAACATAAGACCGATAGCCGTCGCTAGTGCGAGGATACATCTTTTTGTTTCCGGTAGGTAGGTTTTGTACCAGAGCCTCATAAAATTGCATCTGTAGCCTCACCGGATTTTTCCGGAAATAGCGCTGAGCTTTTGTCAGAGATTTCGGAAAATAAGGTCCGTAATAACCCTTCCAAAGCGCGCCGCTCACTTGTTGATTACTCAAAGGTTTTCTCCCTGATTAGGTGGTTTGAAATCGTCTCGAACGAAAAAACGTCCATATATAGTATAGCACGTTCTATATACTGAGTCAAACTCTATAACACGGGTTGAAGTCTGCCTTTTTTAAAGTACCGACCCTCAAGAGAATACTTGTCATATCCGTACAAAAAGAACGCAATAGGAATGCCAAAGAGCATAAGATGCGGCCAGACACTTTCCCCAAAGTAGAAGAGGGAAAGGATAAGCCAAAACTCAAGAAATAGTGCGAGGAAACGGATTTCTATTCCAAGTACAAATAGAAATCCTGCAGCGAGTTCAATGATACCAGCACCAAGCACAAGGAAGTGAGGCTCAAAACCAAGGTAGTGAGCAAGACTATAGAAGTGGTCGGCAAGTGGATTAGCGGCGACTGCAAGAGCGAGATTGTTGTACCAAAACTTTGCGTATAGAGCTGAGTACATAACAGAGATTCCAAAAGCAACCCGAAGTATCAGAAAGCTGTAAGGCGCAAACTTGGCGCGGAATTTTTCAAAAGTTCGCGAGAATACATTGCGTGCAAAACCTTTAGATGGAGTTTTATGAGACAGGTGCGTCCCAAGAAGTATGAGTACCAAGATTTCTCCGAGGTAACTTACATAGGTAAGCATGTAGAAGCCGTTGAAATAGATGCTTATTATATAGAAGGCGAAGGCAATGAACGCTGCGGTACGAACAAAGATACCCATAGTAATACAGGTACCAATAAGAACGAGAACCGCAGTTGCAAGTGGCGCAAGATTTCCAAAAGTATCTACAAGTGGAAGCTCCGGTCCGTAGTTTGCTTGATAAAACGCTGCCGCTAAGAAAGAAAGTCCGACAGTAATTCTGCTGACAACAAATGCCCAAGGGCGAATTCTTTCAAATGTTGGGGAGAAAAACTTCTCTGCGAAGCGTGCTATAGAAAAAATGAATACCAGAATAACAATCGTTACACTAACGCTTGCCCAGAACAGGAACTCTCCCAAATGAGAGGTGAGGACTGCAAGTAAAGAAAACCGAGGTGTCGCAATGGCATCTAGAATGGCAGTGGCGTCGAGTACATACACCTCATGGGCAAACGCAAGTAGCGGAGTACAGAAAACACCCACAAGGGCGCTACGGAATAAGAAACGCATGCTGAAAGTATAACATACGTCTTGCATGATAGAATTATTTTATTCATGGAAGCTTTTTTCCTCTCGCGTATTCAATTTGGAAGCACGGCGGCATTCCATATCTTGTGGCCGATTATGTCTATCGGCCTCTCACTTTTTATGCTCGTCATGGAAACAATGTGGCTTAAGACTAAAAAGGAGAGTTACTACAGACAGCTTCGTTTCTGGACTAAGATTTTTATTCTTACCTTTGCTATTGGAACGGCTTCAGGTATACCTCTTCAGTTTCAATTTGGAACAAATTGGTCAGCGTTTTCAGCGGCAGCAGGGGACTTCTTTGGAAATATTCTCGGCTTTGAGTCCACGGTCGCCTTCGCTCTTGAAGCTGCCTTTCTCGGGATATTTGTATTTGGATGGAACAGAGTATCCCCATTCATGCACTGGTTTTCAAATCTCATGATTTTCGTGGGTGCGACACTTTCTGCATTTTGGATTATGGCGGCAAATTCTTGGATGCAAACTCCTGCGGGAATTGTGTTTGAAAATGGGAAAGTAGTTGTTGTGGATTACGTTGCGGCCGTCTTTAATCCCGGTACCATGGTTTCTTTTTTCCACATGTGGACGGCATGCATTGAAGCGACATTGTTTATGATGGCAGGTATTTCTGCACTTGTTCTTATTCGCCGTGCACGATCTTCCGCAGATGGCGTTGACGCGAAGTCTACGTTTTTTCTCGACACCTTTAAGTACTGTCTTGCCATCGCCTTATTTATAACGCCGTTCCAAGTACTCGTAGGAGATCTTAGTGGACGCACCATCGCGAAATATCAGCCCGCAAAACTCGCCGCCACAGAGCTTCACTGGGAGACAAATTCTCCTGGAGAAGGTGCGGACTGGACACTTGTTGCAGTTCCAGCCCCTGGTGGAGGAAGCAATACCTGGAGCATTGTCGTACCAAATGGGCTCAGCCTCCTGACTACGCATTCTTTCACCGGCACGGTTCCCGGACTTAATAGTTTTAGAGCGGATGCGAGACCTACCGTTGCAAACGACGTTTTTGTTTTCTGGTCGTTTCGTATAATGGTTGCCATTGGAATGTTCCTCGTAGCGCTCACGCTTTTGGGGTGCAGGTTTTGGTACAAAGGTAAACTTACTCTACAGAATGTTCGTACACATAAGTGGTTTTGGCGGCTATGGGTATTTGCCATACCACTTGGATTCATCGCAACAGAGGCTGGGTGGATGGTGCGCGAGATAGGGCGTCAGCCGTGGGTTCTCTACAACATATTACGCACGAGTGAGGGAATTTCCTCAAATCTGGACGCAACCGTTGTATTTATAACCACCATACTCTTCAGTCTTGTGTACGTCATTTTTGGACTCCTATTTATATACTTTGTCTATCGCATTGTGAAGAAAGGACCAGATCTTGAATCTGCAATTATCTAACCTATGGATTTCTTTCTCTCACCGCTTTTTGAAGTCCTCGCCCTACTTACTACCTCACCGAGTCTTCCTGCAATATGGTTTGCCATCGTATGTTTTGAAGTAGGTCTATACGTCCTACTTGATGGTGCTGACCTTGGACTGGGCATGCTCGCACTCGTTCCCCAGAAAGAAAAAGAACGATCACTCATCATGCACACGGTTGGTCCTATTTGGAACGCAAATGAGACGTGGTTAGTTATTGCTGCAGGTACGCTTTTTGGTGCCTTTCCCACTGGATACGGAATTATATTAAATGCGCTCTATATTCCGGTAATGATAATGCTCTTTGGCCTTATGTTCCGTGCAGTTGCTTTTGAGTTCCATGCGTTCTCTCTCAAAAAGAAAAAGTGGGGAGTTCTTTTTGGTGTGGGGAGTTTGCTTGCAGTGCTCGGGCAGGGACTTGCGCTCGGTGGCATATTAAATGGAATAGCAATTAGCAACGGACAATTTTCTGGAACTGCCTTTGATTTCATATCACCACTTGCACTCTTTATTACCATAGGAGTCATGATGAGTTATGTTGTCGTAGGGTATGCGTATCTGATTAAAAAAACCGAGTATGAAATGCGTAGTGAGAGTTTCTTGAAAGTCTTTGTTGCCGCGACCATTACGTTTGCAGCACTGTTATCCGCTACCGTTCTTCTTCCAAACCAAAGCTATCTTTTCCTTACTCGCTGGAGTGTCGCACCCACGAGTTACATGTTATTTGCAATTGCGTTTTGTATTGGCATACTCTCGCTCCTCTTGATTTACGACGTAGTACGCAAGCATAAGGGAGGTCGTATCTACAACACCTGTAGCGCTATTTTCATATGTGCAGCACTCGGCATAGTCGTTGGAGTATTTCCCTACCTTATTCCCCCGGTACTCACTATTTACGATGCAGCTGCGTCTCCTGCGACACTGAAGTTCATGTTGTGGGGCATTGGGCCACTTATTCCAATAGTTCTTGCGTATAACTTCTACCTGCACCAAGTCTTCGAGAAAGATTTGCGTGAGAGCCATCATAATTCGTACGAGTAGTCGGAAGAGAGACATAACATAAGAGGGGTCATTAGTCATGAGGCACGAGAGATAAGAGCTGGGAAGGGACTTTACATAGAGCCTCATTATGTGATATAATATATAAAAGTTCTTTGACAGGTTCAGACTTAATGAGACGAGCTATTTACAGCTTATTTTTACAATCTACTAGGCTGTAAATAGCTCGTCTCATGGGAGACAAGTGGCCACGCCCTGGCGATACATAACTGGGCAAGGAGAACGATGATGACGGTATCCCTGATCACATCCGACCAAGAGGATAATTTCGACAGCATCATTGACGTCGCTACCAAGCGCGCGTTCAAGGAAATTAATCCCGGCAAGGAAGGCCTGCAACGGCTTTTCGAGCGCGGTGGCGAATGGCAGGATTACTTCGTCGACGGCATCCGCAGGTATTGCGCACCTGCACCTGACTATGCACTTGCCAAAAAGATTCTCGGCGGTGATTTCGTCACTCCCGAGGAAGTCATGGCGAAGCGCCCGGTCGTTTACACCGACGAGCAGGTCCTTGCGCTTTCAGAGACACTGCCGTCGGAAGACGTGTTGCGTGCTTTGAAGGAGGAGGGCTTCGCACTTGTGGCTGCGCCTCCGACAGCCTTGTCGCTTCTCGACGTTCGCTTGCTCAAGGCCGGCGACTTCTACAGCAAGACGGGCGGTTGGTACAATAACGATAACCAGAAGTTTTCGCGCGACGACAAGACCAGTTTCGGCTGGCTCGCCGTACGAAAAGCTCCTGTTACGGACTCACTCAACAAGAGCTGGGAAGCTCAGAGTGAGCTACTTTCGGACGTTGAACACGTCCCGAACGCAGCTGAAATGAACTGGTTCATCACGACCTTCTTGGCAGTTCGTGGTGTCCGTCTCTTCAAAAGGTTTTACGTTCGCACGTCGAGTCTCAGCGCTGATGGCGATCGGGTTGGCATCGGTGGCTTCGATTCGGGGGGTCTCGACTTCCACAACTACTGGGACAACCGGCGCGACTCCGATCTCGGTGTTGCCTCTGTCCGGAAGTTCTGAACCTTGATTGCTTGAGGACTTGCTCCTCTTTGCGTCTTTGAGTTCAAAGCGTAGCTCTGAAACCTTGAGCCTTCGGGCGAATTTTTTGGCTTGGTGTCCGCACCAGTCAGAAAATTCGCCGGAGGCTCTTCTTTTTATATAACCCTACAAACTGGTGATCATGTCCCGTTCTATATCTGCAAACGTGCCTCCGACTTTTTTCCCAGGGTTAAATATGTTTTGCGGATCAAAAATGTTCTTAGTCTCTTGAAAAAGTTCCATCACCTTCTCTCCAAAAAGCATGGGGAGATAGGGGGTTCGGATGATGCCATCGTTGTGTTCACCGGTTGTCGTACCGCCATATTTTATAATGAGTTCGTATACCTTTGGCGCAAGTTCTAAGATAACGGCACGTACCTCTGGTTTTGTGAGATCCATAAGAGGAATGATGTGAAAGTTTCCGTTGCCGATATGTCCTGCCATGGTGTAGATAAACTTATCTGAATACTGCGCAAGAAGGGAAGTTAACTCAGGAATAAACAACGGGTAACTTGCAGGAGGTACCACAAAGTCGTCAATGAATGGAGCGGCGTAGAGTCCGTGCACGTTTTTACGAAGGAGTGCGAAACTCTCGCGACGTACAATCCAATATTTTTCTGCACCGCGTTCGTCTTTCTTCACACTCGTAGAGAGTTTTAAGTGCGCAAGTGCCTTTTTTGCAGAGCGTGCTTGATTCAGCGCCTGTGCATGGGTATCTTCGGAAAACTCCGCCATAAGAATAAGCTTTGGTATACCACCAGAAAGCGCCATGCCGACCTCGGGAATAAAGGAAAGTCCAAGTGTAGCCGCACGCATCAGCCCCATTTGAGAAAGCATTTGCGGAAGAAACCGCACGGCAAGTTTAAAGGTGTTGTCATCGTAGGACTCAAATGACTCGGGATTGAAGGGAAGCACTTTTTCAACAATCTCAGGGAGAAGATTTATGTCCGAAAGAAAAATGACGAGCATACTCCGATAGCCCTGTTGCTTCACCAGACGCAGACGCATCTTTGTGGTAAGTGCGAGCGTGCCTTGTGCGCCACAGATGAGTTTTGCCAGGTTGAAGGTGTTGTTTTTAGGGTCCTTGATGTTCCAGAGTGCGTAGCCTGCGGAGTTTTTCGACACTTTTGGCTTTGCGTCAGTGATGACCTGAGCGTTTTGCGTAAGGAGTGCATCCATTTTGCGGTAGATATCTCCCTCAAGACTCGTGAGCTCTTTTTTCTTAGACAGTTCGTTAGGAGTAAGCGCCTTAAAGGTAGTAACGGTTCCGTCGGAAAGCACCACTTCCACTTCCTCTATGTAATCTTCAGTTTTTCCGTACTCAAGAGTGCGCTCACCTCCAGAGTTGTTGTTTACAATGCCGCCCATTGCACAGAGTTGGCGCGAAGCAGGGTAGGAGGGAAGGATTTGGTTTCCCTTTGCAAGGGTGTGTTTTTCAAAGTTTCGGTAGTATACGCCCGGTTGAGTTACGGCATATCCGTCTCCAACTTCAAGTACTTTATTCATGTATTTCGTAAAGACTGCAACCACAGAGGTGGTGAGTGGCCCGCCAGACATATCGGTTCCGGCAGAGCGCGCCGTAATTGAGACGTCTTGACCTTCTTTTTTTGCCTCCACGATTTCCTCAACCAGTTTGGATAGTCCCACGGTATCGCGTGGATAGACCACAAGTTCAGGAATACGTTTGAAGATGCTGGTGTCGCGACTCATCTGCTTTCGTGTTGCCTCGTCGTCTGTCACTTCGAAAGCGGACTTTTTTACAAGCCGCTCAAAGAGTGGGCTATGAGTCTGTTTTTGCATACCCTTATAATAGCGCACTTTAAAAAGTCGAGGTTATGCCAGGGCGACGCCTCGGCATAATGTACAAAAGTTGACCTTTGGGTATACTCAATCTGGAGTTTTCATTTCGTCCCTTCATTGTAGAGAGGAGGCCTGTCATGGCTGAAATCATTCACAAACCGTGCGCCTTCCATCCAAATGGTGCAACCCAGACTCTTTGCCAAGATATGACAAAGGTTGCTCGTCACAACAGATCTTGCTGCGAAATGCTCTGTGCATCGCCGTTTCGTGTTTGCAGGATCTGCATCACACAGGGTGCGGTACATGGTCTTGTGCTCAATCCTATAACAGGGCTGTGTCGTTTCCACACAGAAAACGGCGAACAAGCAAAACCGCAGAAAGAGGTAACCGAAAGACCATTGCCCTCAATCTCCGCAACTACTGGCAATCGCCATTTTCCAATAGCACCTATTGCCGCTCCGCCGAAATCAACTTCGACGCATGCGGGGACAGTGGCGCCGACGGCTCCTCGGGTGTTGATAGAATCTTTTCCGAAACACGGCACGGTTCGAAAAGTCCCAGAGTACTTGACGTTGGCGGACAAGATTACCCACCTGCGGGACGTTGATGGTCTTTCGTCGCAAACGATCAGTACTCGGATGGGTATCAATCCTTCCGCTATCGCAGCTCTGTATGGATTGCGGAGACTAGTTCCCGCGCTTCGGAAATTTATTGAGCACCCTCCGGAAGATGGCCGACGACTAATCAAAACTGCAGCGTTGCGAGCTTCAAAGATGGAACCAGATGACCAGCTCGAGTGGGCGAGACACTACCTTGCAGGACTCGTGACGGCAACTGAGTTCAAGCCCTAACGACGAACGGTGAGCGGCGCAGGAGGACTTTTGTCCGACTGCGCCGTTTCGTTTTATAGACGGGGTCTCGTCTGTTTCGTTATATATTTTGTACCATGGTGATAAGAAAGATTACTCAAGTGGGGAGTCCAGTAATACGTGCACGAGCGAAAAAAGTTACGAGACCAACATCAAAAGAAACCCGGCGGGTAATAAAAGACTTAACTGACTCGATGAGGTCTCACGGACTGGTCGGAATGGCTGCCCCACAAATAGGGAAGTCGGTGTGCATATTTGTAACGGAAATAAAGACGACCCTGATTCGGAAGCATGAAGAGATACAACCCGATCCGTTGCGTGTCTTTGTTAATCCAAAGATAGTATCTCTATCAAAGAAACAAATACTTGGTTGGGAGGGGTGTGGAAGCGTTGCATGTTCTGGACTTTTCGCACGGGTCAAAAGGTCAGAGAGCGTGGTCATCAAAGGATTTAATGAGAAGGGAGAAGTAGTTATACTCAAAGCGACAAGCTTTCTAGCGCGAGTTATTCAGCATGAATTTGACCATCTTGATGGAGTGCTTTTTACTGATAAGGCAGATGCACACACTTTCATGAGCGCAAATGAGTATTTAGATATGCGCAGACGAGACTCAAAAATAAATAGGTAAAAGTTACCCACATTTTCGTGAAAGTAAGAGGCACGGTATACTAGGATAAATGACTGATACCATGAGTGAAAATTTACCTCCAGCACTTGAGATAAAAGACCTCAAAAAGTCCTATAAGACTGATAAAGGAGCCCCAGTAGACGCACTCAAAGGCGTAACCCTTACGGTGCCTGCTGGAGAGTTTTTTGGGTTTCTGGGCCCAAATGGGGCAGGAAAGACCTCCCTTATATCGATAGTGTCTGGGCTTTCGGTAAAGACTTCCGGGGAGGTTTTTGTGAACGGTATTTCCATAGACAAAGATCTCGACAAGACAAAGAGTTTTATAGGACTGGTGCCACAAGAGTTTAACTTTAACTGGTTTGAGACCGTGGTTAATATTGTGGTGACACAGGCAGGGTACTACGGTATTCCTCGAGAAGAGGCACTTGTTCGCACAGAAAAGATTTTGAAACAACTCGACCTTTGGGAGAAGCGCGACACTCCCTCAATGAGTTTGTCTGGTGGTATGAAGCGCAGACTTATGATTGCACGCGCCCTGGTGCACAATCCGAAGGTTCTTCTTCTTGATGAACCGACGGCAGGAGTGGATGTTGAGCTTCGTCGTGGTATGTGGGACTTTTTACGAGAGCTGAATGCTTCTGGCACGACGATTATTCTCACGACGCACTATCTTGAAGAGGCGGAGAAGCTCTGTCGTCGTATCGCCGTTATAAACAATGGTGTCATTATAAAAGAGGGAAGTGTAAAAGAACTGTTAAGCTCTCTCAACCAAGTTACGCTTCTTTTGGATCTTAAAGAACCGGTAACTGACGCAGCACTCCACCTCCTCAAAGATCTCCGTATCACCCGCTCCGAAGAGGAGAATACGCTCGAGATACGACTACAGGAAGGGGAAACGGTAAATGATGCACTGCGGAAAATGAGTGCACAAGGGGCACAGGTCGTTAATGTAAGAAATAATGGTTCTCGCTTGGAGGAAGTGTTCATGAATCTCGTCGAAAAGAAATAGTAATATGTCTAAAAATTTCCATATACTTTGTTACGAGTCAAAAAATATCTCTCAATGTACCAGCGCGTACACCTCCAGATATTTTTTATCTCGCGCCTCGTATCTGAAGCATTTTTAAACACATTAAAATCGTTATGACTACCACCAGCCCAACACCAGAAACACCCCGCTCTCCCGTCTTCGTCGGGTTCTACACAATGGTCCGTAAAGAAGTCGTTCGTATTTTCCGCATCTGGTCTCAGACACTACTTCCTCCTGTTATAACGACGACCCTATACTTCATAGTGTTCGGAAAGTTTATAGGGTCCCAAGTGGCTCCGATGCAAGGGTTTTCCTACATGCAGTTTATTGTTCCAGGACTCGTTATGATGACTGTCATTACGAGTGCGTACAGTAACGTCGTTGGCATGTTTTACACGTCAAAACTCCAACGCAATCTTGAGGAAATACTGGTCTCTCCAATGCCAAGTTATGTCGTTATTGCTGGGTTTGTCTCTGGCGGAGTCCTGCGCGCGCTTCTGGTGGCATTCCTTGTGATTATTGTGTCGCTTTTCTTCACACACCTAGTAATCTCCAGCATTCTTATAATCTTTGCCGCAGCATTTCTCACCTCTATACTGTTTTCCCTTGCAGGACTGCTCAACGGTATGTTCGCGAAGTCTTTTGATGGAATTTCAATCATCCCGACCTTTGTGCTCACTCCACTAACCTATCTTGGCGGAGTGTTTTACTCAATTGATTTGCTCTCACCGTTTTTCCGGACGATTTCATTGGCGAACCCCATTTTGTACATGGTGAATGCCTTCCGGTACGGTTTCCTCGGTGTAAGTGACGTAAGCATAGTGCTCAGTTTCCAGATCATGATTGGATTTATTGTGGTGCTGCTGGCAACGACGCTCTACTTGTTCAAAACGGGATACGGTTTGAAGACATAGTAAATATTGAAGACATGGCAAAAACCAAGCGCCTCTCACGAGGCGCTTGGTTTTTTATCTGACCTATTACGAGGGTTATCTAGTTAAACAGTAACTTAAACTTCCCGCAATTGCGCTCTCTGCTGCACCTGGTGCGCTCACGGTAACACGTCCTGTTGTTGCATCTTGCGCTATGGTGTACTTAGTCTCATAACTCTCGCCGGATCCACCACAGGTGTTTGTGGTACATGTGTTACTACCATCTTTTGGATCGTATGGAAGTTCTGATATATAGGTAGGCACGAGGCAAGGTCGAAGATCATACTCGCCACTTAGTTTTCCGATGAGTGTTGCTGTGGCGGGAAGAGTATTGGTGCAGGTTGTTGCATCGGTAAATATACCTTTGTTTTCTGCTACTCTATTTCCAACTGCGTTAAGAATTGCGTTTACGTTAGAGATACGCTGAGAGTTTCGCGCCTGTGCAAATTGTCGAAGCGGGTTAATTGCAACAAGCACCACGCTAGCCAGTATGGCAATCATACCGATAACCACCAGTATTTCTATAAGGGTGAACCCTCGGCGACTTTTATCGTTTTTAACTTTTCTGTACATGTATGTCTATAGTTAGTGTTATATCTAAAGTGTGTATGCATAGAAAGAAGAAAAGAACAGTTTTTATAGTGGATAGTTGGAAGTTTCTTCATAATTTCTTCATCTTCTCTAAGCTGAAGATGCATCCGGTCTTTCATACAGAACTGGGGATAAGTAAAAATGCTATACTTTAGGAATATTATAGAGACACAAATATGGATACAAAGAATATAACCATTTACAGCACCCCTTCTTGCCACTTCTGTCAGCTCACGAAGGCCTTTTTGACAGAGCATAACGTTGCTTATACCGATTACAATGTCGCAACGGATCTTGAGAAGCGACAGGAAATGATTGAAAAGAGCGGTCAGATGGGAGTACCGGTTATCTTTGTGGGAGAGGAGATGATTATAGGGTTTGATAAGGAAAAGTTGGCTACTTTGGCAGGTATACAGCTATAGCTTGTAGTAACACGGAGCGCACGAATAAAAGCGCCCTGCGAAGCAGGGCGCTTCTATGGTAGTCTCTTTCTATTGTCCTCATAGTTCAATTGGATAGAACAGGGGCTTCCTAAGCCTCCGATCCTGGTTCAATTCCGGGTGAGGACACCAATAGAAAGTTTTAACTAACCCGTACGTCTAATTAGGCTATACTTACCTACATGACAAGAAACGTAACGATTATAGGTACTGTGCTTCTGTTACTAGTGGCTGCTGGAGGGATTTTTGCCATAGGAAACTTTGCCTACAAAGCAACTCCAGGTACAGAAGTTCCCATAACCGCAACGACAACAGCTAACAATGTCTACACCAGCACGCCTACACCCGCTCCTGTTACACCACCCGTACAGAGTGGATATGTGCCCTATGGAGAGGTAACTCTCGCCCTGGGTCAAACAGCGGTCTTTAAGGACGTGCGGATAACTCCGAAGGTGGTCGTACAAGACAACCGCTGTCCGTTAAAGGTACAGTGCATCACTGCAGGTACGGTCGTAGTGTCGCTTTATATTTCAAGTTCTCTACAAGAGACAAAGAACATTTCCATTGACGAGTCTATACAGTCTGGTCCCGTTACGATTATTCTCGGAAAAGTCTCGCCAGCACCAAGAGCGGGAGAGCCATTAGAAGGTGGTGCGTATCGCTTTACTTTTTCGGTTATAAAAAATACTCAAACTTCGGGAGAATGTTTTATAGGAGGATGTTCTAATCAACTTTGTACTGACAAGAAAGACATGGTTTCGACCTGCGAGTACACAGCAAGCTATGCTTGTTACAAGAGCGCACAGTGCAAGAGACAGTCAACGGGGCAGTGCGGGTGGACAGATACTCCAGAATTACGAGCCTGTTTGCTCAATCCAGCACCTACGTTATAAGTAGTGGAGAATGCTATACTACTGAGCACATGAATGAAGAACAGCAAAGGCTAGCTCGTATTGAAGATCTCTTGACGAGAAATCTTGAGGTAGCAGAAGAGACCAAAAACATACTTAAAGAGATGCGTCGCAACAGTTTGATCGCATTCTGGTTCAAGGTTGTATTGTGGGCGGCGGTACTTATACTTCCACTTCTTTTTATAAAACCACTTCTTAATAGTATCTTTCCCGTTACAAAAGGAGAGACAGGTGTAAATGTCTCAACATTTCCCACCCAAGAGGATATCCAGAAAGCCCTAGAATTGTATACACAAGGCCAGTAGTGAGAGCAGGGGGTGATAAAAATAGCCTCGCGTGATATGCTCGGTATATCGCTTGGATAGCTCAGTTGGTAGAGCATTTCCCTGAAGAGGAAGGGGTCGCCGGTTCGAATCCGGCTCCAAGCACCAGTGACGACAACCACTCAAAATCTCTTTCTGTGGATACAGCGCAATGAGCGCAGACTTTCCACGCTTGTATTTTTTGCTGGTTTTTTGACCGATTTAGCGACCTTTATATTCTTAAATCTATCGCTCGTTAATCTTTTATTTCTCGGGTATCTTGCAGCTGCTGCTGTTTGTACCTTTATAAGCCACCGTACATTCTCTGCGCTTGGAGAGTCTACAAATCGGAGCAGGTGGTTAGGTACGCTCGCGTCTCTTGGAGCACAGTTCTTCATAGGTAGTCTGCTGTCTGGATGTCTTATCTTCTACACCAAGAGCGCCACTCTGGCCGTTTCTTGGCCGTTTATACTACTTCTCTTATTGGTGTTTATCGGTAATGAATTCTTTAGAAGTTATCGCGCTCACTTGGTATTTCAAACAGTGTTATTGTTCTTTGCCTTGTATGCGTACACCATCTTCGCACTTCCCTTATATGTCGGAAACATAGGCTCAACACTTTTTCTCCTCAGCACCTTACTTGCCGTTGGGGTATTCTTCCTATTCTTGCTCACGCTAGCCGTTCTCGGTTTCTCGCGACTCAAAGAAACGCTCACTCGTATTGTTCTTGGAGTTACGGGACTTATAGTTCTTGTTATGGGAGCCTATTTTACAAATGTTATACCGCCCATACCGCTTACTCTTTCTGAGAAAGGCGTTTACCAAAAGCTCGCGCGGACTTCAAAGGGATACGAGCTCACTGGAGAAGCAAGACCCCCTCTTTGGAGAGAACTACTTATGGTACCAGTGGTGCATCACGTTTCAGGAACATCGCTCTATGTCTACAGTGCAGTATTTGCTCCGGGTAGTTTTTCCACGAACATTGTGCATCGATGGGAGCGCTACGACGAGGTAAAACAGACATGGGTGCGACAGAGCATGGTAGCATTTCCTCTTTCAGGAGGACGAGAGGGGGGCTATAGAGGGTATTCAGAGATTACGACTGCACGAAACGGTCTTTGGCGCGTCAGTATAGAAACTCAGGAAGGGCAGGTGATTGGAAGGGTGAAGTTTACGGTAGAAGAGGTTTCAACCGAGCCGGAGTTGTATAAGGTTGTGAAGTAAAATACTCCCGAATAGAGATTATTATAAATCCCTTTAAAATCTTCAGAGACAAGGCGCGGGCAAAATAGTTTCGTAGATGTACATCCGCGTACAGTGAAGAAACTATTTGGGAACCGTAACGCAGTATATGAAGATTTTAAAGGGATTTATACAGTTTTTACCTTAAGCTTAGTTTGACGGGCCTTATCTAATTTCGGTAATATTATAGTGAGCAATCCGTCCTTCGCGGTCGCTGATGAGTTATCTACATCGACTTCCTGGGCGAGAAGAACGGTTCGTGAAAAAGAGCCCCAGAACAATTCGCGCGTAAAGTAGTCCTCGTCGAGTGTTTGTGTTCGCTCCTCACGCATACCGTCAATAACTACCATATCGCGACTTATAGAAATGTTCATTTCATCAGGACGAACACCTGCAATGAAGGTGCGTACTACTATTTCACTTGGTGTCTGGTATACATCTACAGGAAGCTGTCCGTCTGCCTTTTCTTCTTCAATAGTAGGCGCTGCGTTTGCTGGAGTTTGTTGTAGGGGAGCAGACATGGTAGGGGACTGTCCCTGCATACGACGAATTGGTTGTGGAGGTAGGGCGTAATCGTCGTCAAAAGCATCGTAGTCGTCAGTTACCGGAACAGAGCCGGAAAGTCGTTCAAAGAAGGATCGCTTTTTCATAATTAAGAAGGGTAACAGGTATCATCTGGTAAATTACGATACTCGAAGTAGCGGAGTATCTCAAACAGAGCAAAGCCAACGACTGCGCCAGTCCACACTACAAAGAATGCAAGGAGTGTATGCGCGCCATCTGTACTGATTATAAAGAAATTAAAGAGGCTGTGCAATGCAATTGCAAGGATAAGTCCAGCAGTTACAAAGAGTGTGCGCCAGACTCGTCCACATCGAAATGATATCGCAAGTGCGAAACCGACTGAGGTGGAGGCAACGACATGAAGAAGAGTAGAGCCAATGAAACGTAGGTTATTTGTAGCAAGACCAGAGAGGAATAAACTGTTACTGAATGGTTCGATAAGGAACAGAGTATTTTCAAGTGCAGCAAATCCAAGTGCTATGGTGAGCATATACACAATAAGGTCAATTGGCTCGTCTACTTCTTTTCGCCAAAGTATAAAGAATGCCGCAACCATATATTTAAAGGTTTCTTCAATAATCGCCCAACTAATAAGTATAGGCAGACAAAGAGTAGGTAGGTACTCAATACAGGAAGAGCTTGTAGCTCCAAAGTATCCCCGAACAAGGGTTTCTATTGGGAGTACAAGTGCCACCGCAAGCATTCCTCCAAGAAAGGCAACCGCAATGAGTGTCCGTGGTTCAGGACAACGTTCGTCCTCCTTGAGAAGAAAATAGAGCCAAATAAAGGGAGGAATAAAACCTCCAAGAACGGCGTAGCCCAGAGTTTGAAAAGAGAGTACAGAAATATCTATCATAGTTTACTTTATGATACCACTGGCCAGCTCGTTACCATGAGGGGAAAGGTGCTTTGGGCGTCTGTGTGTAGTGATTGCCAGATTTCCTCAGTTATAAAGGGCATGAAGGGGTGGAGAGTTTTCAGACAGTCCAGCAATGTTTGGTACAGGAATGCTTTTCTCGAGGCGACCGCAACAGTGTCTTCACTTTTAGCAAAGATAACTTTTGATTCTTCGAGAATCTCGTCGGCAAGTCGGTGCCACATGTAGTGGTAGAGTTTTTCTGCTGCCATGTAGATACGGTATGCTTCAAGGTCTTTTGTGATATCGCGTGCCAGATCTTCGAATTCTTTTTTAAGTACTTCGTCGTTTGAAGTTAGGGGTGCTGATACATTAACCCCCTCAGTATGTTCAAGTACAAAGCGTGTAATGTTCCAAACTTTATTTGCAAAGTTTCGGTAGCCCCTTACCTTGTCTTCACTCATTGCAAGATCAGTTCCTGGAGTGTTTCCAACGATTAAAGACATGCGGAGAGCATCAGTGCCGTATTTGAGACTAAGATCAGCTGGACTTATAACATTACCCACAGACTTCGACATTTTCTTTCCCTTCGCGTCGTTTACGAGCCCATGAAGATATACTTCACGGAACGGAACCTTCTTTCCCAGGTAGAGCCCAAAGATAACCATGCGAGGGATCCATTTGAATACGAGGTCACGTCCTGTCTCCATAACATTCGTTGGGTAGTACGTCTCGTAATCCGCGCAGTTTGGATACCCTGTAGTGATAAGTGGCCATTGTCCGGAAGAGAACCACGTATCAAAGGTGTCGGTGTCAGCTTCCCAGCCTTCGCCTTCCGGTTTTTTAAGATCTGCTACCCACACTTGCGCACCCTCTTTTCCAAGTCTTTTCCATGCAGGAATAGGAATGCCCCAGACTATCTGTCTTGATATGTTCCAGTCGAGCGCATTCTCCATCCAGTATCGAAATACTTTTTCTTCGTGTTCAGGAATAAATGTTAGCTCACCAGAGTTTACTGCCTCAAGCGCACGTTGTGCCAGTGGTGCCATGCTAACAAACCACTGATCTTTTATTTGTGGTTCTATAAGCGTATTACACTTATAGCAGCGCTTTACGATGTTTTTATACTCAGTGTCGGTACGGATGAGGAGTCCCTTAACTTTTAGCTTTTCGACAATTTTATCGCGAGCCTGTGCTATTTTCATTCCTTCAAACTCCTGTGCAATAGGAAGCAGTTTTCCGTTCCAGTCGATAATCTGCTCCATATCAAGGTGGTGACGTTTTGCAATTTCAAAGTCCACCTGGCTGTGCCAGGGAGTGATAGTCATAACTCCTGTACCAAAGTCCATCTCAACTGCAGGGTCTTTTATAACGGTTGCGACTATAGGTCCGTTTATCCACTCAACTTCAATCTTTTGTCCGTGTGTGTAGTTTGCATAACGCGTATCATCTGGATGCATCACCACGTACTTGTCGCCGAACTTTGTCTCAGGACGTACCGTTCCAATCTCAAACGGTCCATACTTGAAATAATAAAATGGTGTTTGCTCCTCTACATTCTCCGTTTCTACATCTGAAAGGGAAGTTTGGTGTTTATAGCACCAGTTCACCGTACGCTTTCCGCGATAGATTAGTCCGTCGTCAAACATTTTTACGAACGTCTTTTGTACTTTCTCTACGACGTCTGCGTCTAGCGTAAACTTCTCTCGTGACCAATCACAAGAAGCACCGAGTGCGCGCACTTGGTCTTCCATGTTTTTTTTATTCTCAAGGGTGAAGGCAAGTATTTCTGCGTACAGTTCTTTGGGGTCCATACCAAAACGTGAGCGCCCTTCTTTCTCAAGTTTCTTTTCGTATACTACCTGTGTCTCAAACCCTGCATGGTCTGCTCCCGGAATCCACAAAGCCTTGTATCCGCGCATACGTTTGAAACGTGTCAGGATGTCTTCAACAGTGATTGCTAGCGCGTGCCCAACATGGAGAGAGCCGTTAGCATTTGGCGGAGGCATGACAATAGTGAATGCTTCTTTCCTCTCGCCAGGCAAATTATCCGGATTAAAATATCCACTAGCTTCCCATGCCTTGTATATGCGGGGTTCGGTTTCGGTGGCGTTGTATGGTTTTAGAAATTTCTCAAATCTCTCCATATGCTCATTTTTCGCATCCATTCATTCAAATATAGCAAATAAAGTGCTTCTTGACTCCCAGGTAGATTTTCAGGCATTACTGTACAAGAGTTTCAGGCGCGATCACATTTTTATTTCGCTAGAGAAAGATTTCCGTCAGCAAGAAGGTCGTCGGGCTTTATGTACTGAGCCTGGAGTGCCCGGTAGTAGCCGGCAAGCCCTATCATCACGGCATTGTCGCCACTGAGAGTGGGTGCGGGAATTCTAAGCGTAATTCCTGAACCTTCTTTTTCCAGCGCCTTCTTAAACTCTTCTTTTATATTATTGTTTGCAGAGACTCCTCCACCGATGGCAAGTGTACGCGCACCGGTTTTCTCTAGCGCTCTTATTGTCTTTGATACAAGGACCTCGGCGCATGCGTCTTCAAAGGCGAGAGAAATTTCTTCTCTTTCCGTTTGTGTAAGATCTGCGTTTTCGCCGCGTTCATTCTTCAAATCTCTCACCAAATAGAGTACGGATGTTTTAAGTCCGCTAAAAGAAAAGTCATAATGGGACTCATGTATCATTGGACGTGGAAGAGTGAAGGGATTTTTACTTCCGTGTTCTCCATGTCGTTTGCGCGCCGAGTCTGCGAGGCGCGATATTTCAGGTCCACCCGGATAGGGAAGTCCAAGCATGCGCGCTACTTTGTCGTATGCTTCACCGACAGCGTCGTCGCGTGTTGCTCCTACCAACTGGTACTCAAGCCAGTTCTTCATGAGCACAAGTTCTGTATGTCCGCCTGAAATGAGTAACGCAAGAAGTGGCGACTTCAGGTTCTGTATCACAAGTGTGTTTTCTTTTCCTTCGTCTGCACGCTGTACGTTTTTATCTGCAAGGTCCTCTTTGGCGAGCGCGGCGAGCAGATGTCCTTCCATATGATTCACTCCTACAAGCGGTTTATCCCAGGCGACTGAGAGTGCTTTTGCAAAATTAACCCCAACCCAAAGTGCAGGCGCAAGTCCCGGTCCGTTTGTTACAGCGATAGCATCTATCGCTGGAGTTTCCATGTGCGAAATTGCCTCAAGGAACAGCTCTGTAAGTCCAGGCTCGCGCGCGAGGAGTGTGGTTATTTCCTCGTGCACGCTGGGAGAGAGCGCTTGAGTATCTTCTACAAGCAGTTGCGCCTCTTCAAGGGTTGCCAAAAGAAGCGGTACTAGATTTTTCGCGTGCTCGCGTTTAGCGAGCGCGGGAAATACTCCTCCGTACTCCTGGTGTACGTCAATCTGAGAAATAAGAGTGTTTCCGAGAATGCGAAATTTCGCACTCTTTTCGTCTCCACTGCACTTTAGAATAGCTACTGCTGTCTCATCGCACGACGTTTCTATAGCGAGTATGTTCATGCTTCTTCAACGAGTGTCCACGGAAAAGGTCCTTCACGGGGAATAAGAAACCCAGAAGAGCTGGGATGGCCGTTTCCTCCAAACTTTTGCGCAATTTTTGAAACATCAACCGTTCCATCGCCTCGTATCGAAACGCCATATCCATTTGGATGGGCTGAAATAACGAGCGCAATAGGACCCTTCTTTTTTGCAAGAAGATTACCTACCAGAGATTTCATTGACTTGATGGGATGGGCATTTGCAAAATAACATTCGTATCCTTCAAACAAAACAAGTTTTGCGTTTTCAACGGCAACTTCTGCAAGAAGCTCAAAGTATTCTGCATATATTCGAGTTCGCTCGAACATGCTTTTGCTTTTGGTAGGGTCGTCCAGTGTGGTGGCAATATCATCCCATAACTCAAACGTAAACGGATGTACTTCAATGTACGTGGTAAGCGGACGAGTGTTTGGAAGTATAAAACGGAACAAATCGTCATCTTCAATGTGTGCTAGTAGAAGGGGGACAGGAGTGTCTGGGTGAAAATAATTCCAAGCAATCGTAGCACCGGAGCGATTTGTATCATAGACAAACTCAGGCATAGACTCGATAACCTCCCGCACTCCCTCGTGATGGTCAAGCATGGTTACGCTCATTGCCTCTACAACAAACTTGTCCATGACTTCCTGCGGGTAACAGAAATCAATGAAATAAAGTCGCGCACCTGCACACTTCTCGTAAGGGGGTTCAGCTCCGCGCGAAAGGGGAATATACTCCGCAGTATCTGCAAACTTTTTCCACGCCGCATAGGCTCCGCCGAAACCGTCGGGACAACTTCCATGATAGAGGATTATCGTGCGTTCGCTCATAGCTGTGCTGCACGAAGCGCAGCTTTGCGCTTTCTAAGCGAGGAGTAGAAAGAGGCAAGAACGAAGATGATACCAATAAGTCCAGTAATCACCTCAGGCACTTCTATGAAGAGGGAAACAAGCATGGAACCAGCAAGTCCCAAGATTGCCCAGTGCGCACCGTGTTCAATGTAGACGAGTGCCTCAAGAGTTTTCTGGCGCACCATGTATACGGTAAGTGATCTGACGAAATATGCACCAATACCCAGACCAACGATAATGACTGGAAGGGTACTGGTAATGGCAAAGGCACCAATTACCCCATCGAGAGAAAAGGCAGCATCAAGAACGTTCAGGTAAAGAAAAAGAAGGACACCACTTGCCGCAGTTGTTTTGGCGTCATCCATCGCAAAGGCATTCGCGACACCTTGAATTGCGATAAAGGTAACGATACCGCTTACGCCAGCAGTAAGTATCGTTCCTGCCTCTTCAGGGACGAACATTGAGATAACGACGAGTAGTAGAAGTGAAAGCCCAATTTCAATCGCTTCAATATGTCCCCAGCGAGACAATTGGCGCTCGACTGACTGTATCCAGTGTGTTTCCTTTGAGACATCAAAGAAATATTTCAATGAAACCATAAGAAGGAAGACTCCACCAAAGGCAGAAATAGCGTGATGAGCGCCTTCCAAAAGATGTCCATATTCTCCTGGGTTAAATGCGGCTAAAGTTGCTACTGCCCATGGAGAAAGTCCAACACTTACTGCAACGATAATAATAGGGAGGATAAAACGAGTTCCAACGACAGCAAAAAGGATACCCCAGGTCAAAAAGCGGTTTTGCCATACTGGACTCATCTGAGAGAGAACTCGAGCGTTGACAACTGCGTTGTCAAAAGAGAGGGTTACTTCCAAGATAACGAGAAGGAGGGCAGTTATAAAGGCACCAACACCAAGATAGCCATACACACCTGCCAAAAGGAGTACAGAAATAATCGTAGGAAGGAAAAATAGACGGTATTTTGGATTCATGAAAACGCTGTTTTCTTCATTCTAACCTATTGACGCCCCACTTTGAAGTGGGGCGTCATGCAACAAGCTACGTTCGGTTGTGATCCATTAGTTCTTGCAAGGTATACCACCCGGCGCAGGAAAGACACATTTGTACTGCAGTCAGATGAGAGCCTGCCTTGCGCTGTCGTTCTGGGTCTTTTGCGTATTCAACAACGCCGTCTATTAAATAATGCGCATGTGCAAGGTGTCCCTCGGTGCTGAGGTCCCCGAAATACTTAGAGGAGTCCATTCGCACTTGTGGCACTTTCTCGTCCATCAACCGTTTGCGATACATCTCCACAACGGAGATAATTTTCTATGGCGTCATGGGACACCTCCTTTCTAAGAACAGTCTAGCGCACCTAGAATGTTCAGACAAATCCACCACTAAAAATATCAAATTATTGATATTTTCTTAACATCTTTGTGCGCGGTGAGGAATTCGAATCCCCGACATCCACAACGTCAATGTGGCGCTCTACCAACTGAGCTAACCGCGCAATACTCGCACAATAGCGTATTTTGAGCCACTATTCAATTAAGTAGGGAACTTAGCTGGGGTTCATAGAACATAACGCACAGAGCGTCGCACAGAAGGCGACGAAAGTCCTGTCTGGCGGCAGAGACGCAATAGTATATTGCGTTAGGCTTTATATTGGCAAGGGATCTCGGTTTTTAAAAAGGACAGAACGAACTATTGACTACTAACCGTAATAGGTGTATAATTAACTACAGAAGCCCATCAAAACGATAGGCTGGGATATAGGGGATTTTGAGATGTCTAAGTCGACAGTAGCAATAGTGCTAATCGGCTCCAGCGTTGTCGTGAGCCTTTTCTACCTGGCGCCGAAGGGATGTCAGAGAATCGCAATACAGGCGCAAAAGGAGGTACCAGAGCTGATACCGTTGCCGAGTGGGGACGAGGTCTTGCGGGTATTTTGCGTTCGACGTGAGGCCAATGGAACGATTTCATTTGCTCCTGCGCCGAACCTTGCTTCTCCCGAAGAGTGCGCAAAACGCAAGATTGCCATCGCCTGACCAAAGGAACCAAATGGCTCCCTGGGTCAGGCGGTTTCTTTATGTACTGGAGTTTTGTGGTAGGACATCTTCTTCTTCATTCTCGTCGTATTCATCTGCATAAATTTCCTCCACAGTGTCTCCTGCAGCTCTGCGGGTTAGAAAATGTGAAAGTTCTTTCGCAAGTGATTTATCAATACAAGGGATGAGGAACTTTTGTTGAGTCTCGCCCTCCTTACTGGAGGTGCGTGCACTTGCCATGATAATTTCTATTTCAGCTAAACCAAATAGTCGCCAGTGGTAGGGCTGGTCTATGTGCACATTACTAATTTGTTGGTACGGTGCGCTAATTTCTCGAATACGAAAGAGGCCGGTGCGCATGTGGAATGCGTGATCGTCAACAAGGAATTTATATTTTCGATACATAACTGACGCACGAAGGTATCCGACGAGGAGAAATCCAAGTCCTGCAATAAGGGTCCACTGGGAGAGCATGCCGACGTCTGTGTACCAGGTGGGGTGTTCCGCCAAGAAGGAAACGGTTTGCGCATTAAGGTTTCCAAAATACATCGCATAGGTGAGGTAGATAAGTCCTAAGCCAAAAAGAAGGAGCCACCAACCATAGGTGAAAAGGAGATACATGAACGTCTTTCTTCCGGGCTTATATAAGGTGTCGAGTTCAATCATGGAGTTATTTTAGCACTCCAGATAGTTCTGGGCACTCTGATTCCTCTGTGTACAACGAGAGGAACTGTTGTCTGTGAGAGTGGTACTATGTACACAGCCACTTGTATTGGCGTTATTTCTTTTGTAATCTCTTATTCTATGATGAAAAAAACGTTAGTTGTTTTATCTTCTCTTGCCGTGTCTCTTACTATGACAACACCTAGTGTTGCCTACGGACGAACCAACGCAAGTAGTACGCCAGAGACCTCAGCAGCCAAGATAGCTTGCGTGGGTAGTGCAGTGAACACTCGTGAAGCTGCTATTGGTACTGCCATGACTACTTTTACTGCAAGTACAAATTCAGCATATAGTGCTCGTGCAACCGCTCTCAAACAGGCATATACGCAAACGACTGCCAAAGGAGTTAGGGGCGCTGTAAAAACTGCGTGGAGTACCTTTAAGTCTTCTATGAAATCTGCTCGAAGTACATGGAAGAATGCTCGAACGAAGGCATGGACAGACTCTAAAAAAGCAGTAGCAGGGTGTAAGGCACCTTCAGAGGTTACCGACGACAGTAACATGAGCCTGGAAGAAACAGGTGTCTAACCAAAGACGTTGTAGTCTCGAGAACGCCTCCGCGCCAAAGGCGCGGAGGCGTTCTTTTATAGAGAAGGGAATCTCTTGTAGGGTAGGTTATTTGCTGACATGACCCTACCGGGAGTCGAACCCGGCTTTAAAGCTTGAAAAGCTTTCGTCCTAACCGATAGACGATAGGGCCTTTTGTACACTAGACATTTCTGCTAGTTCTGACATCCTAGCATTATTTTGGGTAAAAATGCTAGGATTCGCTGAAGGGAGGCGTCGCATAGTGGTCTAGTGCACCGGTTTCGAAAACCGGCATACCGAAAGGTATCGAGAGTTCAAATCTCTCCGCCTCCGCAAAAAAACGAGTCGCCGGCTACATCAGTAGCCGGCGGGGCGAGTCAGAATATATAGAGANNGAATATATAGAGATACGGACAAGGTTATTACGACAAGCCCTATCTGCAAAACAAGGGATGGTAGGAGGAACAGCGAGATACAAGTCCCAAGGCCGATGCTGGTAAGGGCAATACATTTCGTTCGGACTGAAATACTGCCCGTTTCTTCCCACGCAGACAATGTCGAACCGAACCACTTGCTTTGGTGAAGGGCGAGCTGGAGCCTTTTAGAACTTCGTGCGAAGCAAAAGCTTGCCAGAAGCACAAAGGGTACCGTGGGTAAAAGAGGCAAGAAAACCCCACATACGGCGAGCCCGAGAAAGAAAAGACCGCACAGTAAAAAGAACAGTTTTTTAGATGTGTCGCGCATGACGAACTCCTCTTACTATTTTGGCGCTCCTACTCTCTAGTATAGTCGACGTTTTGTATATACCAAGGATTGCGTTATCTTCGGTGCTCTATCACTGGTATATGCCGTATATGCAAAACCGCCAGTCACTTCAGGTGACTGGCGGGTCGATATTCTCTGGTGCGGGTCGGCTCAGAATGTAGAGTATGGCGCCGGACCCGAGTGCAAGCAGAAATACCTGCACGATAGGAGCCTGCACCGTGTATGCGGAAACACCGAAACCTGAGGCGGTGCCTGTTACCGCGCCAAGCTTTGTCGGAGCAGACATAGAATGTCCACCCTCCCAGTCTTTAAGCGACGGTCCGATAAAGCGGTTACGCATAAGTGCGCGGTGAAGTCTTTTCGAGCCTCGTGCATAGCAATAGCTTGCCATCAGCAGAAAAGGTACCGGCAATAGAGGAGGGAACAGGTACCGAAAAAACGCAAAGAACATGCACGTATGACCACCCCAAAGAAAGAGCAGTCGACGACGTTTTGGGGTCATGACGACGCTCCTTATGAAAGTTGTATCTCAGCTAATATTATAGCATAGAAAACTAAAAAGTACAAACCTTGCCACAGAGCAAGGTTTGCATCTTTTAGTTTTCAGATTTTACTTAGTTTGGTGTTGGTAGTACGCTCTCAGGAGCAACTTCTCCTGGTACTGTGGTCGTCGCTTGTTCTCCAGGTACTTTCTTTGTATCTGTCCCTCTCGTCTTTCCTAGTTCATATCGATAGTTCGCACCCATCATAGGGTTATACATACCCTGATATTGGTAATGTTTCCTGTAGTTGTATTGCCTACATGCGCTCAATATAACGGTAAGTATAAGGACAGCAAGAAGTATCCAAATAACGTGATCTTTCCGAATAGGAATTGTTTGTGACTCATTTTTGTCTAGCTCTATATTCATACGCATGAGAGTAGTTATGTTCTAATGAGACCTCTTATTAGTATAGTATATTTTCAAGGACACTCAGGCTATACTCAACATATTATGAGCATAGGAGCGCCAAAAGTAGCATGTATAGAGTGTGGAGGAAACGGAGTGCCCCATAAAACGACGTATTTTACAATACTCATTGATGATTTGTTGCGACCGGTACTTTCTCCAGGACCAGTTACCAGATTTTTCTCCCGCGTGGTTCGTCTACTTGAAGAACGGCTCACTCCCCGTATTCTGCGTGCACTCGTTGCTATAGGACTTGCAAAAAAACAAGAACACCCTGACGACGAGACGCTTTTACTTGCAAAAGTCCTCTGGGAAGAGGCGGATGTACGAGGGATTACTATGTGGGAGTTTCGTTTATTCTCTCTTGCGCGCAACATCTTTGTGGCAACGCTTCCAAGTGGGAAGAGCATTGCTTTTGAGGGGATCCCACAACCTCCTTCAGGAGTGGAGCGAGTGTCGTGGATGGACGACAAGGCACGGCTCAAGAAACACTTCCAATCCCAGAGAATCCCTGTAGCGCGTGGAGGGGATGCGTCGAGTATTGCTAACGCTCGTGCGCTATACAAATCTCTTGTACCTCCAGTCATCATAAAGCCCCACGCAGGTTCAGGTTCAAGACATACGACACTTCATATTGATACGCCGGAGAAGCTAGATCGCGCATTTTCCATCTCAAAACAGGTTTCCCCGCGGGCAATTGTCGAGGAAGAACTCGTTGGCTCCGTGTATCGTGCCACTGTGGTTAATGGAGTGTTTGTAGCTGCACTGCGGCGTGATCCGCCACACGTTATTGGAGACAGCGTCCACTCTATAAGGGAACTTATGGACATTGCCAATAAACACCCTGCGAGAAGTGGACCCTATTTTTCTCAATTACGAGTACTTGAAGAAACCGAGAGAGAACTTGCATGGCAAGGATATACCCTTGAGAGTATTCCAGAGAAAGGGGAAAGGGTGTTACTTCACCAGAAGGTAAACTGGAGCTTGGGGGGAACTACCTGCGACGTTACGGATAAGGTGCACGCAAAAAACAGAGAGCTTTTTGAACAGGCTACAAAAGAACTTAAGGCACCTATAGCAGGTATAGACTTTATCATTGAAGATATTTCAGAACCGTGGCAAACACAGGATAGATGCGGAATACTTGAGTGTAACTCAATGCCGTTTTTTGATAATCATCACCTACCGTTTGAGGGCAAGGTTCAAAATGTAGCGGCAAAGATCTGGGATATGGTAGAGGGAGTATCTGTTCCAAAGTAACCTTGAAATCGCGCATTTGACAGGTAAGTTTGCCACGTGGTATAACTCTTCTAGAGTTTAAGCAAGATATGAGGTGAACACCAGAAACAGAAGGGAGTAGCACATGTACACATGGAGACAATACAGGCAGGAAGTGCAGCGTCCAGGAAGGAAGCTGGGCAAGGCGCTAAGCGAATTCTACAGGGAAGTACGCCAAGGACCCAGGCACTGGGATAATGGAGATTTGGCAATACTTTTTGTTCTGAGTATTGTCTACGGCATTGCCTTTTTCCCCTGGGTTTTGAGACTTACCTTCAAGTACCTGTTCCAGATCTAGCGGATAATGCTTCCGCCCCCAAAAGCATTAAGGCGTCCGACTTGCTCGGACGCTTTGCTTATAATCACCCAAACAAGCCTGAAAAGCTTGTATTTCGTGGAGAGTACAGTATACTAAAGAAGTTAAGAAGGTCGACTCATTGCCAGCCAATTAGTGGTCTGGTCTTTCTCTTTTGAAGGATTAGATTGCACATATATAACTACTATGGACGAGAATGAAATCACTCCAGAGGCAACAGAAGAGGTTGTTGCTCCTGAAATGACTGAGGAAGCTGCTCCAGCAATGGAAGAAGCTCCTGCAGTTGAGGAGGCTGGTGAAGGCGAGGCTGCATAAGCTTACTCCACATCAAATATAATTAAAAAAGGCGTTTAAACGCCTTTTTTAATATGTCTAAAAACATCCATTATTGTTTCTTCAGCCAGATGTATATATCTTCTAACGCCTTCACTGCGTCGCCTGCGGCAATATTATTTTGATGATATAACTCATCCGTACAATCTCCCGCTGCCCAGACACCAGAAAAGGACTCATCTGCGTTGTTACGGGTCCCCGACGTTTCAGTCACCGTACTAGGATGTACGGCTCCTTCAACGTCGTTCCCGTGCCTAGCATCTGAGTCTTTTTCTGGTGTCTGAATCTCTGAAACGAGTCGGGCGCGTTGATTTCGTGGGTCTGTAACGACTCGCTTAATGGTATCAAGCTCTACGAGCCCCTCTACAAAGTCAGTATTGGGCACTACGCCAATTTCAACGAAAATACCCGTAACAGGAAGGGTAGTCGCTTCATTCGAAACACTGTTACGCACGATGAGTCCGGTAACAAACTTCTCTCCAATGACTTCGACCGGATCGGTTTGTGTGAGTATGCGCATATTGGAATGCTCACTGGCCTTTTGAACTGTAACAGGGTCAGCCCGAAATGTTGCACCGCGACTAATCAGTGTTACAGACTTTGCATAGGCGAGTAGCTGAAGCGCGGTCTCAAATCCAGCATTACCCGCACCAACGACAGCGACATCTTGTCCTGCAAACAACGGTCCGTCACATGACGCGCAGTATGTAAGTCCCTTATGCTCAAACGTGTCTGCTCCGGGAATGGTAAGTTTTCTACGACTAGCACCTGAAGCAATAAGGACTGCTCGTGCACTCATACTTTTTCCGCTTTTCGTTGTTGCGGTGAAGCCCCCTTGCGTGCGTGTTAGTTTCTCTACTGTCTCGCCCTCATGTACCGAAACAAGATCTCCCTTGTATGCGTTGAGGTGTGCTTTAAGGGACTTTGCAAGGTCGTTTCCAGAAATCTTTACCGTTCCTATCCAGTTTTCAATTCCTTCTGAGACGGTGCTCTGTCCCCCTATTTCCTGAGAGATTATTGCAGTCTTGAGTAGTTTTCGAGCGGCGTATACTCCTGCCGAAATACCTGCAGGCCCACCTCCGATTATAAGTAAATCATGAGAGGGAATTGGGTGTGAGGTATCCGGTTGAGAGGAAGAGAGTGCGTTAGGCATATGACAGTCGTTAGGGTAGTAGTTTTTAGAGTATAGCAGTATCCCCAGCCAACGGCTGGGGATACTGCTAGCAATGTTCACTTTCTTGAAATAATCTTCAGAATTTCGAGAGACAAGGCGCAAGCGAGGAGTAAACCGAGCCGTATGGATTATACGGTGAGGGCGCACCGGAGTGAGGCAACGCAGTATCTTGGAATTATGGAATTATTTCTTGTGGCGACGGAGAAAAGACGGTATAGCCCCCCAAGCCTCATCATCTTCATCCACGACCGGGGTGATTGGTCGAGTCGCATCTGCTCGTGGAGTTGCGGTTACCACGGGCTCTTCTCGTTCTTTTCGAGGAGCTTCTTCTTCAATCATCTTCGTCTCAACTGGGGCAGGCGAGGTCTCTTCACGACGGCCCATGACGTTATTAAAAATCTTTCCACGAGTCTCTTCTTGTTCTGCAGGCGCCATTGCAAAAAGTGAACGCTCAAATCCAGTTGAAGAAGACTCGCCTTCAGGGAATCCCGTTGCAATGACAATGATACGAAGCTGACCTTTCTTGAGTTTTTCGTCGCGCATAATACCGAAGATAACCTTCGCACTCTTGTCGACAGATTCACTTACCACTTTTGCAGCTTCCTGCACTTCGAGAATACCAAGGTCTTCAGAACCAGCAACTACAAAGAGAATACCCTTAGCGCCACTTATAGAAACGTCGAGAAGTGGTGAATTGACTGCTTGGGCAGCTGCATCTTTTGCGCGGTTATCTCCGTCAGCAATACCAATACCCATAAGAGCAGGTCCTGCGCCCTCCATAATTGCCTTGATATCGTTAAAGTCCGTGTTTATTTCTCCTGGAGTTGTGATGATGTCCGAGACACCCTCAACTGCTTGGCGAAGGATTTCGTCACACAGAGCAAAGGCATTCTTCGCACTTGTCTGTGCTTCAACAATGGCAAGAAGTTTGTCGTTTGGAATAACAAGATAGGCGTCAACTTCTTTTTTAAGTTCAGCAAGCCCATGCTCAGCAATTGAAGTGCGCTGTGCTCCTTCGAAACCAAATGGTTTGGTAACAACGGCAACGGTAAGTGCTCCAATCTCTTTTGCAATTTTTGCAACGACAGAAGCGGCGCCGGTACCCGTACCACCTCCCATACCACAGGTGATAAAGACCATGTCAGACCCTTGGAGGGCTTCTTGTATTTCTTGACGAGTTTCTTCTGCGGCGCGACGGCCGAGTTCCGGATTCATTCCTGCACCAAGTCCACGAGTGAGGTTTTTGCCGATGTGGATTTTACGCTTCGCCAGTGAACGATGGAGATCCTGAGCGTCGGTGTTTATAGCAACAAATTCAACACCTTTGACCTTCGAGTTAATCATGTGATTAACGGCATTGTTTCCAGAACCTCCAATACCGACAACACGAATACGGGCAAACGTCTCTATCTCAGGAATGATGCGCTTGGACATGGATATGTAGTACTAGTAAATAGTAGCTACATCGTACCACAGTCCCTATATATGCAAATCTTGACTATTTGAGCTGTATGTTTCATTACGAAACACACAAAACCTTCAAATAACATGAGTTTCCCCGACTCTCTCAAAAAGCTTCAGATGCTAGGCGCAAGAGGAAAAGTTTTCGAGTCGTACAGGTAGTACGGTGAGAAAACTTTTCCGAATTGCAACAACGCAGATGAAGTTTTTTTTGGAGAGTCGCTAGGGCATGAACTGTTTGATGAAATCTTGAAAACCCTTCTTAATCGACGTAAATGTATCTTTCTTCGGTGCGTCAACGTCGCCCGTAGTACCCCAGAGTGCCAACCCATAGGCAACTGCCCAGGTGGCGTCCCGTACCTTTGTGTCTGTTGAAATACGAAGGTCTGCGATACGTGAAGGAAGGTTGAGTGCACCTTTTGCAATATCGCTAATATTTCCCTGACCGGAGCCTCCTCCCGTAAGTACAATACCTGCAGGAAGGGACCCGCGCCTGCCGAGTGTTTTTAAGTGTCTATCTATGAACTCAAACATGGTACGAAAACGAGTCGCTATTATCTCCTCAACCTTTTTTCGAGGATACATGGTTCCTGAGAGCCTTCCGAGCTTTATTCGCTCAGCATCTTCAAGAGAGATTTTAAAGCCCAGTGCAAGATCGTCGGTAATGTTGGTACTTCCAATAGGGAACACCTTTACAGAAATGGGGACCCCCTCATCGTATACCACAATCGAGACAGTCTCTGCGCCAATATTTGCAAGTACACACCCTTTCATTTTTTGATCTTTTGTAAGGGTAACGTAGGAGCCTGCCAGTGGGGAAGCCATGCGGTCTAACACCTCGATGTCGGCCGTTTCAACGACGTTAGTGAGCATTTGTGCGTGTTGAGAGAGACAGGTAACAAAGAGATATTCACCCTCAAGTTTTGTGCCGCGCATACCAAGCGGCTCGCCGAGTGTCTTCGTGCCGTCCACGATAAACTCAAGTGGGATTTCGTGGAGCACCATGCGATTAAGAAAGTGCGGATTACATGCTCTGCGTGCCTCTTCACGAATTTTCTCAATATCAAGTTCGGTTATTTCTTGATCAGCTCTCGATATAACCGTTTCGCCGCGTCCACGCACCTCATCGAGAGAGACTCCACCAATGGAAAGAAAGGCGCTCTTAATATGAACCTGTGCCGTTTGCTCAGCCTGCCGTTTGGCAGCCAGTATGCTCGCAGTGGCGTCAGGTGCGTCTACGACGTAGCCATGGCGAAGTCCTGCAGTTTCGGCTAAGCCGGTACCGATAATGACAATAGCTGGACCATCAGGGGTCGTTACTTCTTCAACGATAACAACCTTTGTGTGGTGGGTCCCAATATCAATGCCGGTTGCTATACGTCGAGCCATTTTTATAAAAGATTACAATAGTAATTGAGACAAAAGTCTCTTTTCCTGTAGTTCCATTGTACTGCCGTGTCGCTGTCCTTCCAAATGGAGTAAGCCGTGGATAAACAGGTAGGCAACAAACTTTCTATACGAAAGATCGTATGAAGGAGCCTGACGTTTGGCTACGGCAAGGCAAATAATGATTTCTCCAGATTTTTCTTTTGTATGTTTTCCGTCGTCGGTAACGTATGAGAGAACATTTGGAACGTAGTCCTTATTTCGTAGTTGCTGGTTTAGTTTTTTTGCGCGCGTTTCTCCGACAAAGACAAGAGAAATATCCCAAGAGGGGAGCACCTTTTGTGCAATTTTCTGATATGGCAAGGCAGGCGCCTTGGATCTACTAAAATCTCGCACTGAAACCTGTCCCTTTCCTTTATTTGCGACCACGTTTCTTGGCGGCAGGATCTATCTTTCCAAGTTTTACAAGCTCGTTGTACTCGCCGATGCGCTCACCGCGTACCATAGCGCGCATATGGTCGACGTTCTTGGACTTCTGGCGGATGTAGTAGCGACGGTTTCGCATACTACGTACAATGTTGAGTCCTTGTGCGCGGCGTGAGAAACGGCGAATAAGCGAGGCTGCGCTCTCGTTCTTTCCGCGTACTACTTCAATTCGTGTTGCTTTTTGCATGTGTTCCCAAAGAGTAGCACAGATGCAGGACTTCTGTCTACAGGAGCCGTCATTGTGGTAGGTATGTATAAAAAAGCACCCCGTGAGATAGTCGTCAAAAGAGACGATATCTCACGGGGCACTATAGGCTTGGGGAGAGCTGACTGGAGTTAGTGCTCCGAGAAGTACCAGGCCAAGCCGCCGTTGACTGCGATCAGGGCGCCGGAGATCCAGAAGTGGACCTGAGATCCAGAAAACGTTCCGAAGGCATCCTGGCGCATGATCATCAGGGCTGCAAATGCAAACGATACGAGCGCCAGCGCGATGCAGGCGATACCGAGTATTCGATCGAGGTGGTCGGGCAGCATGAAAGCATAGATCCAACTGGTGAGCATCAGGATAACTCCAACAATGACTGAGACTCCGACGAGGTTGGCCCAGGCCTGGAATGGTCCCGCGACGTATCCGTCCCAGTTCCCAGCCCTAATATATGGCTCGCCGCCAAAGAGAGCATCAATCAGCCAGTCCGACCCGAAGGCTACGAGTGCTCCAAGGAGCACAAGCCCTATGCCTGCGACGATACTGAACCGGTCGTACCAGCTATAATTCTTTTCGAATGACATTTCAAAATCCTTTGTTCTATGAGCGCATCCGAACTGTTCGGCCGCTACCTATATAGTATACACCTATATAGGCTCTCTGTCAAGTACGCGTAGAGAGCCAGCCCCTTGGTTAGGTTTATAAGTCTCTACACCACGCCCTTAAGGTGTTCGACAAGGTTGTCTAACAGAACAGACACTTCCGTATACGTGTTGCGGTTGCGAAGTATGACTGAGCGCTCAAGTGCCTCTTTGCGACCCATGATAATAACGTACGGCGGATTCATCTCTTCAACGAAACGCATCTGTTCACTCAATGACTCTATACCAATAGACTGGGTGAGAGGTATGCGTGCTTTTCGAAGATTGTCTGCCATTTTAATACTCTCTCTTTTCGCCTCGTCCCCAATGTGTACAAAAACAAAACGTGGCGCGTGCGTATTTTTTGCTTGCGCAATGGTCTCTCTCGACTCAGTCGCTATACGAAGAATTACCCCCATAGAAGGAACAGCGGTCTTGAAAAAAGGTTTGGTAAGCTCACTATAGCGAGAACCCCACGCATGCATTTTCTTATCTCCATGTACTTCAAAACAGGTCTCCGTCCAGTGGGTGCCACGAGAAAGAAGTTCAGGAGCAAGCTCATAGGGTGTGTCGGTAGACTCAAGGTACTCAATAACGCCCTCGAAGTGTTTTCGACTCTGTTCGCTCAAGTGGTCGGTTGGGGAGGGAAGAGCCTCTGCGTCGCTTGTAGCGAGTAGTTGTGCGGCTTCAAATACATCACGCTTGGCGCAGTTGAGACAATTTTCAGGAAGTGTCTGAGCTTGTTTACGGAAGAATTGGGTCAGTTCTCTAGCAAATCTACTTCGTGTTTCCTTATCACCCATACTATTTATACGAAGTATAAGTTCTTCTTTTGTAAGGTCCTGCATAAGTGCACGAACGGTACGCATAAGCACTGCGTCAGCGATAGAGCGCTCTACACCAAGTGCATGAAATTGAATGATGAGTTGTTTAGGTGCCGGACGTCCTTGTGAGGCATTAGAGTGCCAGAGGAAGAGCGGTTGTGTCGTGCTTGGAGTAAGACCTATATCACGCACATGTTTAAGAAATCCTGCGGTATCGCGCGCGCTTGGCTCCAAAGTCTCTGGGAGGATGTTGTCCGGGTACGGAGCTCGAGAAATTCCTTTTTTTGCCGAGAGCGACGAAAGAGGGGTGAAGCCGTAGTAACTGCCGACTGCACCAGCACGCTTTAGAATGTCTTCAGGTTTGTATGGAATCATTGTGGTTGTAATACTTCTCCGGGGAAGAGACCGATATCTCCAGCAGGAAGAAGTCGGAGATACGCACGACCCATAATATCGTTTTTAGGAAGAAGTCCCCATACTCTAGAGTCAGAAGATTTTGGACGGTTGTCTCCCATGACAAAGTACTGGTCAGTGCCGATAACAGAATCTTGTGTGTATGTTGTGTCTTCTGTAACCACGTACGGCTCAGAAAGATTGAGTACTGAGCCGTCTTTCTTTGTGATGGTAATGGCACCGTGCTCTATTTGTAAGGTTTCTCCGGGAAGTCCGATGATGCGTTTTATGTAAAAGACACTTGGATTTCCTGGATAACGAAAGACAACTACGTCTCCGCGCTTGGGTTCCATAAACTCGTAACTTATTTCATCAACAATGAGGTAGTCGCCACTCTCAAAGGTTGGGTACATAGATTCACCCTCAACCACAAACGGTTGCGCAACAAATATGCGAATTGGAACAACGATAATAACGGCGAGAATAAGGAAGGTCGCAATCTCTTTTACGGCACTTCCAAAAGATATCATGGGTGTATTGTACGCAATACGTATTGCAACGCAAGTTTTTATAAAATACCAAGGACATCTCTATACGTTAGCTCATACAACACTAAGAAGTATCGATCCGAAACGAGTCGAGACCGTGCACCTTTCCATACATGTTACTTTTATGGAATTGTTATTTTGTTGTTACAATGTACACAATGGCACATGTGATTATTGGTCTGGGGAATCCCGGAGGAGAATACGCGAAGACTCGGCATAATGCTGGGAGAATGGTGGTGGAAGCCTTCGCAAAATCAAACGGCATAAGCGATTTTGCGCTTCGCAAAATCGCTTATGCTAGCGTGGCGCAGGGACAGGTAGGTGGCAACAAAACTGTACTAGTGCTTCCAGAAGTCGCCATGAATCTTTCAGGAAAGTCGGCACTTGCATATGTGAAGTCTGTAAGGGCGGCGCGGAAGCTTCTCGTAGTACGCGACGACCTTGATCTCCCGCTGGGCACTCTTAAAATGACCGTTCACGGACGGGGAAGCGGTGGACACAAGGGAGTTGAATCCATTATGCGTGCACTTCGGACAAAAGAATTCGTACAGCTCAAAATTGGTATTTCAAGCGCAACTGCAAAAGGCAAGGTAAAGAAACCCTCCGGTGAGCAAAAGGTAGTAACGCACGTACTTGGAAAGTTTTCTCCCAAGGACGATGTGGTACTGAAGAAAGTGTTCAAACGTGCAGGAGAGGGCATCGAGATTTTTATTACGGAGGGGGTAGAGGCGGCGCTGCTCTTTACTAATACTAAGTAGACATCACCCTTACAAAAGAAATCCCTCCGCGCCTTTGGCGCGGAGGGATTTCTGACTAGTTGCCACTACTGATTATTTTGTCTTTTTCGCGTCAGCAAAGGCAAGCGTCATGCGTTGGTCCTTTGGTTCAAAGAGCGTAATGGTAAACGGATACGTTTTTCCAAGCTCTAGTTTGTCACGAAGCTCAGATGGTGTGCCGAACTCACTGATGTGTACTAAGCCTGCGACGCCCTCTTCGATAGAGGCAAGTGCGCCGTGCTTGTTGTACTTGATAATCACCCCACTCACTTCCATACCTTTTTTGTAGCGGTCAGAGGCAGATTTCCAAGGGTTGTCCTTAAGCGCCTTTATGGAAAGCGATACTTTGCCTTCTTTTATTTCAATAACCTTTACCTGAGTTTTATCACCTACCTTAAAGAGGGTACGAGGGTCCTCAACAAGTCCCCAGTCAAGCTCGCTGATGTGCACCAGTCCTTCAAGACCCTGCTCAAGCTTCACGAAGACACCGAAATCAACGGCGCCCGTTACCTCACCATCGGCAATGTCGCCAACCTGATACTTATCAATGAGGGAAGTCTTTTCTGTTTCTTCATCACTCGTGCGCTCCGTAAAGATAAGCTTTCCTTCCTTAGCGTCAGCAGTAATGATGCGCACAGCAAGTACGGTGCCTTGAAGCTTCTGTAGCTCGCCAAAGATTTTATCCTTATCACCTTCAGGAACGCGAGGGTAGTGCTCCTTCGAGAGCTGAGAAGCAGGAAGGAATCCTTGAATGCCTTGCCAGGTAAGAATGAGTCCACCTTTGTTTGCCTCTTCGACAGCAAGATTGTAAGTCGTTTGTCCGACAATTGCCTGCTCAGCTTCGCCCCATAGTGCAGCCTGACGAGCTTCTTTAAGAGAAAGTTCAATGTAGCCATCAAGACCAGCAGAGTCGACAACTTTTGCCGTTATCGAGTCTCCAGGATTTGTCTTACGCAGTACGTCTGCTGCGTTTAGGTACTCACGTCCATAAATAATACCGGTACCAAATGGGGGGAGATCAACATACAGGCGACCTCGAACAAGTTCGATAATCGTACCCTCAACGACATCTCCAACTGCAGGAGGTGTTTGTATGTTCTCAATGAGAGATGCCATTGGGTGGCTCGCCTCAAGAGTAAAACTGGGAACGACAGGCGCCGGAGCAACCGTTGTTTCTTCTGACATATAGCAAAACGAAGTGTGCGGGATATGCGACGGGTTCCGAATGTATCTTCAGTAAGAAGAAAATACACTCGTTGTTAGCCCGTTCGCGACTTCTAAACACACACTCACAATGACTTAAGTATAGCATATAGAGCTCAAAGACTCAAATACTATCGGCAAAAGATTATTTAGGGGCATTTTAAGGCATGAAAATAGTAGGGGCGCCTCGAACTCTCGTTCTCGGCGCCCCGTGTTGTGTGCGGAAGAGTAATCTTCCAAAGCTCCCCGCACGATGTTTCGGCATGCTTGTTCGTAAGCGTTCTAGCTCACGAACTCGCCCAGGCCGCCCGCAGATCAGGTGCTGATGTCGTCGTCAATAGCCGAGTCGGGCCCGTGTGTGCGCTGTTCGTCGTTTCCCATTTCCGCAGAGGCGCGATCGCCGGCGACCACGTCGATGTCATTGCTGGTTTTCTCAGGCTTTTTCAAACGGTCGTCCATCGGAGGACTCCTCTTCTCACCTAGGCTTAAGTGCTTTCGGTGTAGGACACCTTACCATAGACACGTTCCTTGTCAAGAGTTTGTATCTGTGGTCAAAAAGACTAAAACAACTATAAAAATCAAAAGACTCCGCTTGATGAGCAGAGCCTCGTAAAAATTCAGAAAGAAACGGCTGAGTGGACGGGGTTGCCAGTTGAGGAGGAAAGCAACCCCGTCCGAGAGAAGGATACAGCTCACCAACCCCATGAATTGGTGAGAGAGCTTTTTATAGGCGAAGCCATTGCCTTTTCTGGTTTGCTGGTACGAGCCCAGACAGGGAAGTCAATTCGGTGAGTTGATGTTATCGCTCCACCATGATGAATTGGCTTGTGTCGGGGTGCTACGTAATAACACCACCTTTCTTGATGTCGCGCATAGTTCAGGCCGCTGCGTAAGTCGCCTTCTTGCACAGGCGCGTCGCTGCAGCTATGTGACCATTGGTCGGTCGAAAATCTTGCATATTTGTACCTCCTTTCCGTTCCGTAAGGAACAATTTCGCCCGTCTCCGCATATGCGAGGCGATTCGCACACAATACCACTGTTCTTGAGTAGTACAACTGCTTTGGTAGTGGAATGGGGATAGTGTGAGAGATTAGTCAGGACCGCATTCCCAGAAAATGAATGGCTATCAGCCACAAGCGATTTATGTTATAATGCTTGTAATGGTAATAACGCATCATGGGGGACAATGTTTCAAAGTAACCTTCGGAGACACCACTCTCGTCTTTGATCCAATCTCAAAAGCGGGCACTCTTCCACCTGTGCGATTTGGTGCCGATATTACGCTTGTCTCGCGTGCCCACCCAGATTTTAATGGAGTCGAATCGGTTACGTATAACGGCAAGGAGCCATTTCTCATACAAGGTCCGGGAGAATACGAAAAGGAAGGAATTACCATCCAGGGATTCCTTACGAAAAGCAACTATACCCCTACGAGTATCACGAAGCGCGTTCCGCTTGTAAAAAACACAAAGACTGAAGCGATAAACACCATATACAGTGTGAAGCTTGAGGGTATGACACTCGTTCACCTTGGCGCACTTTCTGACACCACACTCCCTCTTGATGCACGAGAGGGGATTGAAGAAGTCGATGTGCTCTTTCTTCCTGTCGGCGGTGAGGGAGTGCTATCTCCTGCGGAGGCGTCAAAAGTTGCAACATTTCTTGAGCCGAAGATAATTATTCCTATGCACTGGAGTGGCATGGGTGAGAAGGGTGCGCTTGAGACTTTTATAAAAGAGCACGGCGGTGAGGGAGAAAGAGTAGATAAGCTCACCCTTAAAAAGAAGGACGTAAGCGACAAAAGTGGTAGTATTATAACTATAACCGCATAATAATTACTGTATATGCGCCACCACATACAACATCTCAAGGAAAAACCAGAGCACGTCCGCCGCCGTATTGCGGTAGGGACTTCAGCAGGTGTTACCGTTATAGTTGCGCTTGTATGGATGGTTACACTATCGTCTTCTGGAGTTCTTGCACTAAAAAACGCTCCCACGAGCGAGTCAGAAAATGTTGCAGAAAGTGCGCGTTCTGCAAAGGAGGGCATTACGAGTCTGCTCGGTGCTGTGGGTGCTGCACCGGGCGAGTCAACATCACCTGCGCTTAGTATTATAGATAACGGAGCATCTTCGACACTTGATCAGAAGCAAAATCAACCGTCTTCAAATGCCACGGTAATACCGTTTTAGTTAGACTAAAGGTTTTTATACGTACGTATGGCAAAGATAAGTAAGACAGAGAAAGAATCGGTTCCCGAGGAAATCCCGCACGTGAATGTCGTGGAGCATTCCATAGTCGCCGAAATGCGCTCGAGTTACATCGACTACGCAATGACCGTTATAACGTCCCGTGCACTTCCGGATGTACGTGACGGACTCAAGCCAGTACATCGCCGCATCCTCTATGCCATGCGCATGACAGGGCTTACGCCAACGGCAAAATTCAGAAAATCAGCGACAGTCGTGGGAGAGGTGCTCGGATCCTACCATCCACATGGCGACAGCTCTGTGTATGACGCCATGGTGAAGCTCGCACAAGATTTCTCTACACGCTACCTCCTTGTACAAGGTCAGGGAAACTTCGGATCTGTCGATGGAGACTCTGCGGCGGCCTATCGTTACACCGAAGCGCGTATGTCGCGTCTTGCGGACGAGATGCTTCGCGATCTTGAAAAAGAGACGATACCGTGGGTAGCTAACTTTGATGGTTCCAAGCAAGAGCCAACAGTGCTTCCATCCGCTGCGCCGAATCTCCTCCTTAACGGTGCTTTGGGTATTGCTGTGGGAATGGCGACAAATATTCCTCCTCACAATTTGCGTGAAGTGGCGGATGCTACATTACACCTCATCGACTCACCGGAAGCAACGACAGAGGATTTACTGCAGTTTGTTAAGGGTCCTGATTTTCCACTGGGTGGTATCGCTTTTAATCAAGCAGATATTCGCCATGCATATACGACGGGGCGTGGCGGGGTAGTGGTCCGTGGTGAGGCAGATATTGTAGAAGATAAAAGAGGAACGAGTATCGTCATTACCTCCATTCCATATAGGGTAAATAAGGCAGACCTCATCACACGTATTGCTGACCTTGTACGGGACAAGAAGTTAGAAGGAATTAAAGACCTGCGAGACGAGTCAGCTGCTGACATTCGTGTTGTGGTAGAGCTCAAGGGAACGGCTCACCCGCAGGCGGTACTCAATAATCTCTATAAGCACACAGAACTTGAAAGTACCTTCCACTACAACATGCTTGCACTTGTCGACGGAGTGCCGCAAACTCTTTCGCTCAAAGGAATGCTCGTAGAGTTTATAAAGCATCGAAACATAGTGGTGAAGCGCCGTACAGAATATGACTTACGAAAAGCAGAGGAGCGTGAACATATTTTATTGGGTCTTTCTAAGGCACTCGATCATATTGAAGAAGTCATCAAGATTATACGAGCTGCGCCAGACGTTCCCTCTGCAAGCCTTGCGCTTATCAAGAAGTTTGCATTCTCAGACAGACAAACTGCAGCGATTCTCTCTATGCGGCTCCAGACCCTTGCTGGACTTGAACGCAAGAAGATCGAAGACGAACTGTCTGAGATTCAGAAAATTATTGCAAAGCTAAAGAAAATACTCTCATCTGCAAAGAACATTCTAGCAGTGGTACGCCTAGAGCTTTCAGAACTTGCAGATAAGTACGCAGACGACCGCCGCACAAAGATAGTGAAGGGTGGTGTAAAAAATATTTCTGTAGAAGACCTGGTGCCAGACGAGGAAAGTGTACTCGTACTCACTGCAGGAGGTTATGTAAAGCGTACCAACCCTGACGAATATAAAGTGCAAAAACGCGGGGGTATCGGGGTGATAGATATGTCTACAAAAGAAGAGGATGTGGTAACGCACTTTTTGTCTACGACCGCTCACAGCGACCTTTTATTCTTTACCGACTACGGCAAAGCGTATCAGATGAAAATGTACGAGCTTCCAGAAGGGAAGCGTGCGACAAAAGGAAAGTCCATTATGAACTTCCTCTCTATTGCGGCGGACGAAAAGGTAACGTCAGTGCTTGCGGTCCCGAAGGGCGCTGCACGCGAAGCGCTCACCGTCTTCTTTGTTACCAGTGAAGGAGTTGTTAAAAAAGTCGCCGCAAACAGCTTTGCCGATGTACGCCGTTCAGGCATCATCGCAATTAACCTCAAAGGTTCAGATAAGCTCGTCGCAGCGCATTTGTGTGCCGAAGGAGATAGTGTTTCCCTCGTAACTTCAGAAGGGCAGTCAATACGGTTTGACGAAGGTGAGGTGCGTGCAATGGGGCGTACTGCAGGAGGTGTGCGTGGTATGGCGGTAAAGAAAGGGGATAGGGTTGTCTCTGCTGAAGTAGTTTCCTCGGTGGCAAAGAATTCCGCACTATTGGTAATTATGGATAAGGGGTATGGAAAGAAAACAGCGCTTAGCGAGTACAAAATTCAAGGGCGCGGTGGTTCAGGTATTAAGACCGCTGAAGTAACGGCAAAGACCGGAAAGATAATTGGTGCAAAGGTGCTTTCAGGAGATGCTGTGAAAGAAGAAGAAATGGTGGTTATATCAAAGAAAGGACAAGTGATACGCGTCTCAGCAGCAGAAATATCAACACTTGGAAGGGCAACACAAGGAGTAAGGATTATGAAGATGAGGGAGGGGGATAGTATCGCCTCAATGGTCGCCCTGTAGAAAGTCTCAAAAAGGCATCATCTACTTCGTTCACCCCTACGGGTATCACGAGGCGTAACGGGTCCCGCTGGTGTTCTCACCGTACCAGTGCGTACGTTTCCGAACATCAGCTTCCCGTGCCTCGCATCTAATGCCTTTTTGAGACTTTCTTGTCTGAGCCTCGCATCTGAAGCATTTTTTACGTGCCTATGAGTGTGGTAATCATAGTACATTTCTTTCTCTTACGTTTTAGAGACTGCTATACTACACGTATGATTTCTATCGACGTAGAGAGTAGCGGACTAGATCCGCAAAAGAACTCGATTCTCTCCATTGGTGCAGTGGACACCGATGAACCGACAAATCAATTCTACGGCGAGTGTAGGGTCTGGGATGGTGCACACATAAGCGATGAGGCACTTGAAATAAATGGGTTCACAAAGAAAGAAATACAGGGAAGCGAAGCTTTTCGTCTAAGTGAAGCAGAGCTTGTGCGTGACTTCATAGCGTGGGCAACAGATAGACCACAAAACCGAACGCTTCTTGCACAGACTCCGTCCTTTGATAGGGAGTTTGTACGTGCAGCATGTACACGTGCTGGCATGGAGTCTCCATTTGCGGCACGTACTATTGATACACACAGTCTGTGTTGGCTTCACATGATACATTCAGATGCACTTCCGCCAGAAGGGAAGCATCACTCAATGCTAAGTCTCGATGTGGCACTTGGATACTGTGGAATACCGGAAGAGCCAAAGCCACACAATGCACTCACGGGAGCACTGTGCCATGCAGAAGTATTCTCACGACTCGCTTATACTAAGAAATTATTACCAGAGTTTATCGCTTTTGAGATACCATGGATGAGTCAATAGAGAAAAAAGATATGGAAGGTGAGGAGGGAAGTCTTCGTGATTACGAGCTTATTTCTCAAAGACTTTCCCACGCAATACAAAAAGGGAAGAGTGAGATTCCCCATGATCCTCCTGCGTTGGTCTGTAGACCGCGGGAACTTGAACCGTGGAGGATTTTTAAAATAATGACGGAGTTCACAGAAGGGTTTGAAGTTATTCAGAAATATGGACTTGCAGCGAGTTTCTTTGGAACGGCACGAGATTCCTTTGAAAAGCATTTTTACGTTGAGGCACAAGACCTTGCAGGCAAACTTGCAAAAAGCGGTTTTGCCATTGTTACCGGAGGTGGTTCGGGTATCATGGAATCCGCAAACAAAGGTGCGTATGAAGCAGGAGGTGCATCTATTGGGCTTAATATTCGTCTCGAGGACAGTCAGGGAATAAATAAGTATATTACAGAGTCATACACGTTCGAACACTTTTTTGTTCGAAAAGTTATGCTCGCCTTTGCATCGGAGGTTTATATTTATTTCCCGGGAGGGTTTGGAACGCTCGACGAGTTCTTTGAGATGGTTACTCTAATACAAACGAAAAAGATACGAAAAATACCCATGGTACTTTTTGGAAAAGAATATTGGAAACCGCTCATAGAGTTTCTTGAAGCAAAGATGCTTAAAGAGCATCATGCGATTGATAAAAGCGACTTAGATCTCTACGTTATAGTAGACTCGGTTGACGAGGCGTACGAGTACATTAGAGCGAACGTGCGCTGCTAAGACCTTATGGGACTCGATTATAGTCAGAAGCGGCTTCTCTCTGGAGCACTGCATACGAGGCGCAGAGACGCGCGCCACAGGCGTTTGCGTATGTATGCTTTTCTTACTGGACTCATGAGCACGGTCATATCTGCTGTCCACGTTGTTCTTATTGCAAACAAATAGGACGTGCTAATCTTACTATATATTCCATGAAGCGAAGAAGGTTTCCAAAAGTAAAAGATAATATTGAGACGTACGCCTTTTGGACGGGGTTTGCCAGTACGATAATTAGTCTGTTTCAGGTAGTGATAATTGCGAGTAAGTAGGAGAAACTTCAAAAATCTTCGGCTACTTTGTTACCATTCAGAAAAGTTCTTTCAATGCACCAGCACGTACACCTCACGAACTTTTCTTCTGGCGCCGCGTAGCTGAGATATTTTTGAAGGTTCTTACACACAAGAAAACAAAAGAAGGAGGCGAGCCGGAGGGAACAGGGAAGACCCCAAAGAGTCCTTTTCGAAAGGTTGAATTAGCTCGTTTTTAGGTCTTCCCTAGCGGTGTTTTTAGGAAATCGGGGGAGTGGTCATATTTTTATTTTTTCGTAAAAATAATTCTCGATAGAGTTTTATGTTAGGAAAGTCAGTCCAGATTTTCGGGTGTAGGCAGACAGGGAAGAGAAGTGCACACATTTTTGAGAAAGGTCAATTTTAAGGGTTTTTATAGGAAGAGCTTAATATATATAGAGTGCGCACAATATATCTTTTACGCATCTATATTATAATCAACAAGTAAAGCCTCAGAAAGTCAACGAGTCCTTCCCCATGGCGCACAATCCACTTTGACGAGATAAAATATGTTTTATTTACTCACTTATATACGCATATGCAGGTCTTCCCCAGCCTCACGCTCTTTTTGGTGCCGAGATAGAATATGGCTCACTTACATACTCTCTTGAAACAGGGGAGTTCCACTTCCCTGTTCTCTAGGTGGATAACCTTGCTTGCTTATTTATAACGTGGTATAATAGTAGAGGACTGTAAGGTCGTCACATTCAGAATAGGAGGCTCACATGGGCATGGAATTGAACAAACGTATCCTTGGATACGTTAAGGAAGGGGCATCCTCACTGAGGGTGTCTGACAACGACAACGAAAAAAGTGCCTGGACGCAAAATCCAAGGCACTGGGAAGAGGTCGGCGAGGTCTTGGTCTCGATTGCCTGTATGCTCCCGCTCGTGTTCTTTGTCATTGCGCAAAGGACAGGATTCTGGGACTTGGGCACGGACAGCATTGGAGTAATCTCGAAGGCGTACCTTCTGCTCTACGTTTCCTCGTTTGTCGTGGTGGGGATGTCCAGGTCCGAGCTTGTCTCCAAGCTCGGCTTCCGGGCGCTTCTGGTCAATGCCGGCATCTCGGCTTTGTTTTTGGCAACAGCTATCTTCCAATCCGCGTCCTGAACCTCTAGAGGACGCGAAAACTCAAGGGGCCCGGACGGAAACGTTCGGGCCCCTATCTTTTGTCTACAAAAAGTTTTTAATTATTCTTTTTCGTTTAAGTGACGAGTGAAATGCTGTTTTATCGTACTGTCGAGTGCTCTGCTAAAATCTATTGCGTGTTTTGGAGAGAGAACTACTTCTGCGATTAGTTGTCCAGAAGTTGTGTCTGGGCGCACGTATGCAAATTGGATTACCACAGAGTCGTCCGATACGGTAACTTGAGTAGCGTTTGAAAACGATGGTTTTGCATCAGGAGGAATATTTATTGCAATTGCCTTGGGTTTTTCCATATATATATATTAGAACATGTTACGAACCGAGTCTCCAATACCAGCTACCCAGTCGGTAAGAGTGCCCCAGCCATCCTCTAGGATGGTAAAGAGAAATTGAAAGTTACTTTCCGTAGTCGGTGAGTGAAGCAAGTTCTCAAGAGAAATACCAAAGAATGAGAGTGCAAGAACTCCAACCACAATCCATACAATAAGCCTAAACATGTCTCTATAGTATAGCCTAAAATGGGTTCTGGGGTAAGCGAGATTTCTCCTGTGTAAGGCGGTATACTAGTCGAAATATGAAGGTATCTGCATCACTAGAAGAGCTCGCTGCGCTCCAGCATTTTAAGCGTGTGGACCCAGTGTTTTACAAAGTAGCAAAGTCCTTTGAAGGAACACTTACTGAAAGGATTGTCGTGAGAAAGACCAATAAAGAACTCTTCGCTTCCCTGTGCACCACGGTTATTTCTCAACAACTTTCGACGAAAGCAGCAGCTTCCATAAAGCTAAAGCTCGTAACACTTTGTGGCAAAGACGCCATAACTCCTCAGTCGATACAAGCGACTTCCCTCTCAAATCTTAAAAGTGTAGGACTCTCAGGAGCTAAGGCAAAAACACTTAAAGAAATTACACGTGCAGTACAACGTGAAGGCTTAAATCTCTTACAGTTACGAAAGGTCCCAGAAGTAGAAGCGACGGAGATACTTACAAAAATATGGGGTATTGGTCCGTGGACGACTGAGATGTTTCTAATGTTTTCGCTCGGTAGCCCAGATGTCTTTTCTGTAAGGGATTTAGGACTCAGGCGTTCTATGGAGCATCTATATAAGCTTCCTAAAGACTCTCCACAAGAAGTGTTGGAGGAGATTGCACGCAAGTGGTCACCATATCGCTCTCATGCGTGTCTCATCCTTTGGGCCCACCGTGACTCCCCTGTCTCCAAGAAAAAGTAGGGTATACTAAAAAGTATGACACAAGAGGGACCGAGAATATCCACCGGTTTTGAAAAACCCGCATATGAGATGAAGGAGGCGGGAGATCTTGTCGTGGGAGATTTAATACGTAGTGGTAATGGTGAGAATGTCCCTATTATCGGCATTGGTCGTGTACCCACTGGAGAGAAGAGACTCATCCTTAAAGATGGGTCATTTCGTGTTTTAGAAAGTACAGATGAAATAGAAGTTGCAATTAAATAGTACTTGTCACTCAAATACATCACAAAGAAAGACCAGTCTCTAAACTGGTCTTTCTTTGTGATGTAGATCTTCTTTAGGGAAGTGTTGGGAACGTGATATCCAATGATTCGCAGTAGAGTTTATTTATTTTCCACTGAGTTGACTTGTACACGTATCCCGTTGGAGTTTTGTTGGTTGGAAGACCATGACTTACCCATGGGTTAAGCACATCTTCCCAGTACTTTATTTGGAAGTCCTCAACTGCCTTGAATGTAAGAGGGCCAAAGAACCCAGTTACCGGAAGAGTTGTTGAGAGATTTCCATTAAGGAAGGTTTGTAGTTTAGTAACCTCAGTACTGTCGTTTGCCTTTCCAAGTCTCAGGAAGGTTTTAAGAAGTATCTCGCAACTCGGAGGGAGGTTTGACGTAGAAGCGCCGAGAACCAGACCACCAGATGAGGAACCTCCTCCTGAGCGACTACCACTACGCCCTCTACGACCGCTTGGTGTAGGGGTGCTATCAGTCGTAATAATCGAAGTGTTATTTGGAAGCTCACTATTCAATTGTCCATTGTAGGACTCTGAATCATTTGCATCTCCATTTGTGTGGCAGGCAGGGTCAGCGGCATCAACGAAGCCGTCCTCATCGTTGTCGAGTTTGTCACTACATTGTGGAGGTGTGCTTACGATCACGGTTCGGGTAACTTGAGTTGCAGCTGCGCCGTCGCCATCAGTTACGTCGTAGGTAACGCTGTAGGTACCAGCAATTGAGGTGTTCACTGGGTTTACGGCAACAATACTTGGAGTGAGGTTTCCATCTTCAACATCTGAAGCTGTTGCGCCAGCATCAACGTAAGGGTCGCCAGTGTTTACGGTTACAATGGCGTTTCCAGTAAGAGTGAGTGTCGGAGGAGTGTTTTCAGAGTTGTCCTGGGCGCTATCACAACCACTGTCGTTAAGATCTACTCCTTCGTCTCCATCGTTGTCGAGTTCGTCACTACATTGCGTAGGAGGCGGTGGAGGAACTTCACATCCGGTAACAGTGAGTACAACGACAAGATCATTCATATCTCCATCACCACCGCTTACGTCTTCAAGACCGATAACATATTCGTTGCTTGACGGGTTGTAGACCACCGCGTGATTGGCATTGTCTGAATTTGAGGCCTTCTTGGTGTAGTAGTATTCTCCGGTGTTATCGTCGTACAGAGCAAATACAACGCTGGTTACGTTAATAACATCGAAGGCAACTACACCATCTGCAGGCAGGACCCTCAGTGGTAGACCCAAGTAAGATGGATTAGTAACAGCCCCGTCACGGAAGACCCCTACAAACGAACCATCGTTCAGTTTATAGCCAAAGACGTGGCTGTGAGCGGAGTTCTTTGAAAGCGCCTTAACCGAGAAGTGAGCAGTGTTTCCGGTGTCATCCCAACTTTGCACGTTTACCTGGTCGGTGTCGGCGTTTGTACTGTAGCCGTTATCAGTTAGCGTTTGCTGAACAGGAGGTTCAGGAGAAATGCCAAGAGCAATGTGCTCTGGAGCTCCTGTGGTGGAAGGAACGACACATGAGTTAGTTTTTTGTACCGGTGCGTTAAAGGCAACGCAGTAATAGGTCTTACCTGCTTCTACTGGGCTTATAAAGTCAAAGTTATCATAGTTAAGGACGTCCTTTGAACAGTAGAGCTCGGCTGAGACATTGTCTGTAGCATTTGCTCCGGTGAATGGAATGTAACTTGTGTTAATTTTTTCACGAACCCATGCGAGAGTGCTTGCTGGCACGGTTGCAAGACCACTTACAAATGCAGTCCACTCACTCGGGAGACCACTTATATTATCGCCAGGATTTTCGGTGCCGTTTGGTGCCCACTGGAAATCCCAAGGCACAAGCGCACATGACTCATGAGAGTCTACCCAGTCCTGCGCTGTCGTAGAGGTAATATCAGGACCTCCTGCACCCCAATTTGGTAGGTCGGCCTCGACGGTACACGCTACTTTCTTAGCAATAATTGTTGCCGTGTTTGCTGGCGGGACTTCACCACATGAGGTGCCGGTTACCGTAAGCTTATATTTAAGACCTGCAGGGTTACTTGCCATAGTTCCGCCTTCTTGGGCAAAGTTATTCACCGTAAAGGTGATGGTATTCATTCCTGAGACAAGGTCTTCGGACGGAATAACGAAGTGTCCCTCATTACCAGATGAGAAGTTGTTTCCTCCGGCGTTACCACCTTGAGCGTGTCCATTGACTGACACGCTGTAGGAGTTATCCGCTGCGATATCAAGTGTCGCTCTGGTACCACCTGAAAGTGAGAATGTACGAGTGAAGGTCTCGCTCGTAGCATTTACTGGGTCTGCAATAGGATTTTCTCCCCAAATCCACTGTGAAAGACCTCCAATAACGGCTGTCCATGCACTATGTATAGGAGAAACAGGAACGGATGGGTTACCGTTTTGTAGGGTCGCGCTGTCGCTTACAAACGTACAGGACGTCGTTGGGGGTACGTAGGTATTTGTAACGGTACAGGTGCTCGTGTTCCCTGCCGTTACCTCTACGTTACTACAATTACTATACGTCGTCGTGTAGTTAGGAGCGCTAACTTCAGTAACGCTGTATGTTCCAGCTTCTGTTACGATGCCGTTTGAACCGTCCTCGTCAAAAACAATTGCTGCGGAAGTTACTTCTCCATGAGTAGTGGTGAAGGAAAAATCCTGAGGTTGAGCCTCCTGGTTTCCAACGATAACTTTTACGACGCTAAGAGTACCCTTGTTTTCATCTTCGTCGTTTAGATCTTCACAACGAGCACGATCATCATCATTGTTTACTTGGAAGTCGTCAGGGTGATCACCATGACCGTTTTCGGCATGTGCATCAACTTCGATGACATGACCTTCATGACAAATGTTAATCTTGTCATGAACAGGTGGATCGTTTTTAGGAACTTCTTGTGTTGCAAATACTTGCAAAGGAATAGAGAACATTGCCACGCTAGTGATAAGCAAGACTGCTTGCACCAAGGCAAGCCTCCTTTTTAGGGTTGGACTGTACATAGTATTGTTAATTAAACTACTAAAGAATATAGAAAGTACTGCCGAACTTCTAGATTCTATTCACGCACGCCTGCCTGTTCTTTTTTTTAAGGGATAGTACTTCTAGGTTAATTTAACCTTGGAAAGAGATTCACTGTCAAGCCTTCCTGAGTGCATAGACAAGCTTCAGAATTGTTTTATAAAATACAACAAGACCAAGAGTCTGGTCTATAACGAGAGTATCTTCTAGAGGTAGGACATTGGGTTTAGGTACGCACTTTTGGGTGCCACTGGAATAGGGGCGTTTGCGCACGGACTCGTAGCACCCCTAAATTGTTGCAGTGTTAAAATTTGTGTTGCATCAGAGGCGTAGACACCAAAGTGGAGGTGTGGGCCGGTAGCATACCCAGTCATGCCAGAGTAGCCGACTACGCTTCCCGTGCTCACCGCCTGTCCCTTTGAGACACTTATGCTTGAAAGATGGGTATACAGCGTGTCGAGCCCATTTGCGTGTTTGAGTAGTACCCACTTACCGTACGAGTAACAGCCAGGAATGGCATCCGTGTTCCCTGTTCCAAGTACCGTACCACTAAGGGCCGCCAGTACAGCTGTTCCTGTTGGTGCACTGATATCAATCGCGTTGTGCCCTGCGCCGTTGTACACCTGAGGGTTTGCTGTGGAGAATGCAGTAGTACCAAAGAACTGTGTTACGCAGAAGTTATTACCAAGAACTCCTGCCTTGCTTTTACAGTTTTCCATAAAGCTGGCTGAAAACGGCCATGCAAGTATACCTGATCCTACATGCGGAATAGTTGCAGGATTCGTTGCCTTAAGAGAATTTTCAAGTGCAGAGAGCTCGGCTTCAAAGGCTTTCTGCTGGGCACGCTTTTGCGCAATGATTGATTGATAACTTGACTCAGTCGCCTTGGTTTGTGTGAGTAGTTGTTGCTTTGCTTTTTTGTTAGCATCGAGCTCTCCCTGCTGTATAAGTAGTTGGGACTTAAGTTTGGAAAGTTCAGACTTCGTTTCTTCAACTTTTGCGTGTTGGTCGGTGAGGACTATCTTATCTGAGGTAAGGTCTTTCGCGTGTTGTTGAAAGGTGTTATTGAGAGAAACCATTTGATCAACGGATACCCAACTGTCAGAGAGAGACTGTGCATTAAAGAGTCGCTCCACAAGCGTGGTTTCCTCATTCATTTGAATTGTTCGTAGCGACTGGGCCAGAGACTTTTTATCAAGTTCAATTGCCTCAGATTTGTCCGTAATCTTAAGCGCGAGTGAGTTAAGCGTAAGATTTGCCGCTGCTATTTTATTTTGCGTAACTGTTGTTTGGGCAAGTATTTTTTTACGAGAAATGTCGAGGGATGCAATTTGTGATTGGAGCGTTTGTTTTTGTCCACTGATGACGTTGAGCTGTTTCTGGTACGTGGCAATTTCTTTTTCAAGATTTGCAATTTGCTCATTGTGGCTACTTATCTGCGACTGAATTTCCTCCGTGCTTTGCGCGTAGGTAGACTGTCCTGAGACAAAAATCCCGAAAAGTAAAAGACTACTCCAAAAGAGCAGTTTCAGTTCAGATATTTGAGTTGAATGAGAGTCAGCAATCATGGGGACAGTATAGCAAGTGCGGTAGCTATACGAGACATACTTTCTTTCGTGCCGAGTATATATATAAGTGTAAAAGGGTCGGGCGACTTCTCCTGTCCTGAAAGGGCATAACGTAGTGGCCAAAGCGCGGAACCCCTTCCGCCAGCTTCTTTTGGTATGGAGTCTGCATATGGCATGAGTGCAGCGCGTAGTGTTTCGGGGGTCGTCTCTTGCGGAAGTGAAGAAAGAAGGTCTGAAAATGTTTCCAAGTGCTCCCGTGTAGAAGACGGTACAGATGGTAGTTCCTTAGCACGCAAGGACTCTGGGAGGAGTGTTGGTCGCGCGAAAAGGCACGAGAGCTCTCCAAAGAGCATCTCGCGGGCTTCTTTAAATGTGTGTGCACGCTCCTTAAGAGAAGGTACCGTTTTCAACATACTAGCTGTATCTGCAGCCTCAAAATTCCCACGAGCGAGATATTCCTCGGGAGCAAGGGTGCGCATCCACCACTGATTAAGTGCTAAGAGTTTTTCCTCGTTAAACATCGCTCCAGATTTTTGAACGTGAGAGAGGTCAAACTGTTCAATAAGTTCATTCATAGAAAACACCTCTTGCTCTGTACCAGGATTCCACCCTTGGAGTGCAAGGAAGTTTATAAGTGCTTCAGGTAGGAAGCCGTCAGCACGATAGTCTAAAATATCTTTTGCGCCGTCACGCTTTCCAAGCTTTTTGGTTCCTGTATCTGCAAGAATTACTGGAAGCGTTGCGAATATGGGCGGAGGAAGCTCAAGTGCGTCATAGAGTGAAAGAAACTTCGGTGTGGAAGAAATAAACTCTTCCCCACGCATGACATGAGTTATCTTCATCTCAATATCATCAACAATATGCGCAAAGTTGTAGGTGGGATAGCCATCTGCCTTTATCAAAATAAAATCATCCAGTGCTTCTTCTCCGGCAGAGAGTTCTCCACGCACGGCATCCTGCCAGGTGTAGCGTTTTATGAAAGGAGTCTTGAAACGTAGCGCACGGGTTCCGTCCCATTCGAGAATTGTCTCGGGACGGTGATCACGGTACAGAAATGGACTCCCTTCTTCTATTGCTTTTGCGCGAAATGCCTCCACCTCCTCGTCGGTGTAGGGATCAGGATAGGCAAAACCGGTCTGAATAAGTTTTTCAGCATATTTTTTGTACGTTTCTAAGCGCGCAGATTGAATGTATGGCTCGTGAGGTCCACCAATATCAATGCCTTCGTCCCAGTTAATACGAAGCCACTTGAGTGACTCCATAAGGTGTCCAATAGAACCCTCGACCTCACGTTTCTTGTCGGTATCTTCGATACGAAGAATAAATTGTCCATCATGTTTCTTTGCGTAGAGATACGCGAAAAGCGCAGTACGCACACTTCCTACATGGAGGAATCCTGTGGGGCTTGGTGCAAATCGAGTACGGACAGTCATAATAGTAGTGTGTATGGCGTTTTACGTCGTAGACGGAGCGTTTTCTTCGTCGTGAGAAAGTCCAATACGCAGAAGTTCGCTGGCAATAATGTGTGCTGCCTCTGGGTTTGCAAAACGTGCACCGTGCTCTCCCATAGTAGTGCAGAGCGCGTTGTCGCTTACGATACGTTTAATTTCGGAGGTAAGAATATGCGGAGTCATGTTTTCTTCTTCAAGAACGACTGCAGCACCGGTTCGTGCATAGGCATAGGCATTTGTGCGTTGGTCGTGACTTATCTTCTCCGGAATCGGAATTAAGATTGCTGGTTTATGCCAGAGCGAGATTTCCATGATGGACGTTGCCCCTGCGCGAGAGACAACGATAGTTGCGACACCGGCGAAGTCCCGCATCTTTTCTTGAGAGAGAAACGGAAAGACGTGATATCGATTCTTGTAGGGACTTTTTTCAATAACAACTTTGCTTGTAGAGGAAACCTCTGCAAAATTGTCCTTCCCTGTTTGGTGTATAACGTTTGCAAAGGCAAGGATATCAGAAAGCCCAGAAAGCAGTATTTCGTTAATACGGCGCGAACCGGAGGATCCGCCCAGTACGAGAACAGTTGGAACTGATGAGTCTAGGAGAAGTTCTTGCGCACCTCCGTGCGGAAGAGTTTGTGCAAGTAACTCGCGCACCGGTATACCGGTGCGCGCAATTTTGTTCTGCACGTTTTTCGGGAAATATTCTACGGAGCTATCAAACGTAACGGCAATGTGTGTCGCAAACTTGCTTCCAAGCATGTTTGCACGTCCGGGTTTTGAGTCTGATTCGTGAATAACAATAGGAATACGCAACAGGTGCGCGGCAATAACCGTCGGTACACTGGCAAATCCCCCCTTTGAAAAAACAACGTCAGGATATATACGAAGGAGGGCAAAAAAAGACCAAACAACTCCAAGTGCAGTTACAAATGGTGCGGTGATGTTGGAGAGTGATGTGTAACGACGCATTCTTCCTGCGGGACTCATCACATAGGCGATATTATTTGCAAACAATGCTTGCTCGTCGTATGGAGTTGGAGCTATATAGTATAGTTTTGGTTCAATGATACGACGTTCAGTCGAGATCTTCATTATCGACTGCGCAACCGCTATAAGCGGATAGAAGTGTCCTCCTGTGCCTCCGCCTGTAAATACAATTTTCATAATATATACAACAGTATAGCAGATGGTCCCATAGTTAGTAGTTCTAGTTTCGGGCTAGGCACTGCGAGCATGTGAGGTTTTGTATTTTCCAAACTCTCAAATTTGGACACAACGAACGTATGAAAAGCTGGAGAAGAGGTTAAAATTTTCAAGGACAAGGCATGGGACAGTTGGCGAAGTAGACGTATTCTCATACGGCGGATGAGCCGACAGGGACCCGTAACGAAGTCATTGGAAACTTTTAGAGTTTTCTCCTACTCGCTATATTCAGGATGATGCCGACAGAAGCTAATGCCGCCGCAAGCGCCGTCCCCCCATGACTTATAAACGGAAGTGGTAAGCCGGTAAGCGGAAGTACTCCAAGAAGCGCTCCAATATTAAGAAAGGCAGAACAGGAAATAAGTAACGTAAGACCGGTTACGGTAAGCGCGCCGAACGTCGAAGCCGCTTCACTGGCTATCATGAGTCCCCGCATAGCAAATGCGACAAAAAGTAGTACCAGTAACACGGTACCGAAAAATCCAAACTCTTCTCCAAATACCGCAAACACAGAGTCAGATTCTGCTTCAGGAAGATAATTAAACTTTTGTACACTTTGTCCAAATCCCCTTCCTAAAAATCCACCAGAACCTATGGCAATAAGCGACTGCTGAATATGGTAGCCAGTCGTTTGTGCGTTGTGAGAGGGGTTAACGAAGGTTTTTACGCGATTCATTAAGTACGGACGCGTCAGGATAAGTGCGCTTAGTAATATGGCGCTTACTACTGCCATAATCGCAAAATCGCGCCACGGGGCTCCGGCGACATAGTAGAGTGCGGCACAAGTGGCACCAATGATGAGTACGGTTGACGTATTAGGTTGCAGAAGAAGAAACACACAAGGAATACCAACAATGACACCAAACGGAACCAACCCCTTTCGTATGTTTTGGAGTGTTCCCTTCGCGTGCGCGAGGTAACTAGAGAGCATGAGTATCACCGATATTTTCACAAACTCAGAAGGTTGAAATGTCGCAAATCCGAGATTTATCCAACGGTGCGCGCCATTATAGCTTGCACCAACACCCGGTACAAAGACCAATGCCAAAAGAACCAGAGTAAGAATATAAAAAGGGAGAATAATCTGGGCGAGACGTTTTTGGGGGAGAAATCTAAAAAATACCAATGCAATAATTCCTGGAATAAGTCCAAGTACAAATTGAGAGACCACCAAGCTCCACGGCGAGCTTCCTGCACGTGCGAGAAGCCCGAGGGTTGCGGAGGAAAACAGTGCAATTCCGGTAATAACCAGAATGAGCACTATAGTTGCAAAGACTCTATCGCCGGAGTGCTTCATAGGGTGTTTACGCAAGAAGGGCTATCGCGACGCCAAAAATACCGCACATTATAGTGATTACCCAGTAACGCATAACGACCTTATAGGACGGCCAACCAACGGCTTCAAAGTGGTGGTGTATAGGAGCGATAAGAAATAGTTTTTTCTTAAAGACCCGTTTTGAAATAATTTGCAGAACAGTGGTAGCTACCGTTACGAAGAGAGGAAAGGCAATAATGGGAAGAACGGCAACGCCGACACCCTCTCCGAGGGTGTCGGCGGAAAAAGCAACGACCGAAAGCGTCAGGGTAAGTGCCATGGTACCCGTTTCTGTCATCCAAAAACGCGCCGGAGGAATGTTAAACCACAAAAATGCAAAACTAGCTCCTGCAACCGTTGCACAAAAAGCAGAAAGAGAGACCTGGTTTTGTGCAAAGGCAATACCTGCGTATGCCATAAAAATAAAAGCAAAGATGCCACCGGCAAGTCCGTCAATACCGTCAATTATCCCGCTCGCATATATGGTAAGCGTTACCAGAATGAAAAATGGAATAAAGAAGACGCCAAGCGGGAGCACCAGACCGTGTGTCAGTGGAAGTCCTATGGAAGAGACACCTAACTTTGCATAAAACCACCACGCGATACTTCCAGAGACAATGGTAATTGCGAGCAATCTGTAACGGAGCGACATGCCTTGTGCGTCTGGGGTGCTTACGTCGAGGAAGTCGTTACATAAGCCAATAAGCGCACCAGAAATAAGCGCAAAAAGTGGAAGCCATGTTTGTCCACGATTAAAAAAGTTTAGCTTGGTGTACGGGTCCCCTAACACGTACGAGAGCAGTCCAAATAACAGTACCGTTATAAGCACTGATGCCCAAATAACAATACCCCCCATACGCGGTGTGTGGGACTCGCGTTCCTGATGAAGTCTATTAAACTCTGTAGCAACCGTTCCATCGAGTGCCTGTTTGCCCGGTTTTTTCTTCCAGATTTTGTAAGTGTATAGGTAATGAGTAATAAAAGGAGTTAGAGCGATTCCTACAGAAAAACTTACAATAAAGGGTATAAGGACTCGTGCGGCGCTGAAGTAAAGCATAGATAAGGACTTATAGATTTGTTATACCAGCAAATTGTCGATGTGTTGCATCAATAAGTGTGTGTACGTCGCTGAAGCGCCCCTGTACAGTAGACCCGAGTACCACCACGGCAACTGGGTGTCCAATGCCTGCATCAAAAACAACGACAAGGTTGCCTCCGGCCAGGTCCGTATATCCTGTCTTAGAAAGAAGTGCACCCGGGATACGGCCAATTTCTGAGTTTGTGTTTTTGAGCGTGTGAAGCACCCCTTCCTGTGAATATACTGACACGGACTGTCGTGTGGTCGCCCGTGCAACTTCAGGAACTTGAGTGAGCAGTGCCTCTGAAAGGAGCGCCATATCGCGTGCGCTCCCATAGCCGCCGGACTGCGTCAGGTCCTCATCAAGACCCGTGAAGTTTACTGCATGGGTGCGACTAAGTCCTAGGCTCGATGCTGCGCTTGCCATAAGCATGCGGTTACCTTCAGCGCGTGCAGATTGTATCTGTTGTGCTTGTTCGGCGATTGCTTCTACCGCGTCATTTGAGGAGGCAACCAGTGCGAGACGTGCCAGATCCTTAAAGGTAAACGTCTCTCCGTCAACAAGACCACTCTCCCCTTCTTGTGAGAGTGCAGAAACAGTAACTGGTACCAACGTATCTTTTTGGAGATACTGGCTTGCTGCGTATATAGTCAGAAGTTTTGTGAGTGAAGCAAGTGGAAGTTCCGCGTCAGCTCTTCTTGAGAAAAGGGTTTGTTTCGTGGTGATGTCGTATACAATTGCGGCGTCAGCGGAAATGGAGATAGTTTCAAATGCGTTTATATTTGGAGTTGTTGTGGCTACGGGAGGAGACACTCGTGTGAGAGCAAATTCCTCAACACGTTCCATACTCGGGAGATAGCTGCGCGTTTGCCAAAAAGCAACTAACAAAAATCCTCCGCAAAGAACAGCAAACGGAAGAGTTTTTTTAAGCCCTCGCCGCACTCTCGCTACCGTGTTTTTGACTGTGCCCATAGAAAGTTACTCCGCTTGTGTAGAGGGCTGTGCAGTTGTCTCGTGGTGAGCGGTGAGCGCTTGAGCGAACTCACTATAGCGCGGCAGATTTTCTTTTTTAGTAATGCCAAGGTGTGCGAGGGCATCTATTGTGGTCGTATAGCGTGCTCGACGTTTGTCAGTTGCATCTTCACCACGTTCTATGAGCCCGCGCAGTAGGAGTGAACGAATTGCCGTGCCCGAGTTTACTCCACGTATGTAGTCAATTTCGCCACGTGTTGCACCTCCCTGATAGAGCACGATAGCAAGGGCTTCAAGTCCTGCCTTTCCGATATCTCGAGAAAGCTCGCTTTCTCGAAGCTTTTTGACTATAGGTGCGGCATCTGCTGACGTTCGTAACTCTAGCTCATCATCAGTCTCGATAAGAGACAGTCCCCTGTCTGACAAGGTTCCTCGAAGCTCGCTAATTGCTGCCGTGAGCATTTCTTGAGGGACTTCAAGCAGCGCGCATACGCGCTTTTTTGTGATAGCCTCGCCTGAGGCAAAGAGCAGGGCCTCAAGGGTACTGGGTAGCGAAATCATAGTATGTACAGAATACCATGTCTTAAAACCAGCACGAAGATATTATCTGGTTTTGTCTCTTGCAATAAACAGTCTCTACCTTGCGGTGTTGTCCTTAGTATCGTGGGACGCCTGCCGTCGTATTCGTAATTTGAATATCATTAAAGTCGCCATACTGAAGAGCCTCCACACTTCCCTGTTTAACCAGTTCTAGTAGTGCAAGAAACGACACGATAACTTCTATTTTTTCTTTTGCCTCACCGGTAAAGTCCTTGAATGAAATAGTTATGGCTCGTTGTACGCGCTCGCGCAGAGTATCCATCATTTCTTCAATGGATACCAGCGGACGGACTTTTGCTTCGGGAAGTTTCTCAACCACCTCACGTGAGGCAAGGACATCAGCGAGCGCAGATGCTAGTGATTCAAGGGAGACATCCTTGCTTGGAGAAAATATCGGTTCTTGCTTCCGGTCTCCTGCAGATACCAATGTGTATGTACCAAAAACACGAGAGAGCTCACGAGATGCAGAGCGGGCTTTCTCGTAGAGTGCGAGTCTTCGGGTAAGGTCTTCCACATCCTCTTGCTCATCTTGCTCTAACTCAAGGGCGGGGAGTAGCGAGCGAGACTTAATTAAAAGGAGCGTTGCCGCAACAGCAATAAAGTTCGCCGCATCTTCCATGGGGAACACTCCAGAACTTCGCACAAAGGTAATGTAATCGTCCGTAACTTGTGCGAGTGATACTTCGTTTACAAGAAGTTTTCTTTTCTCGATAAGATCAAGAATAAGCTCAAGCGGTCCTTCGAAGGAGTCTGTACGAACGGTGAATGGTTGTGCTTGTTCTACGATGTCCATAGTTATGTTTTCTTTCCAGATGACTTTCCGGGCTCCCACTGCTCGATAAACGAAATAAGAAGTCGTACGGGAGCGCCTGCGGCGCCTTTGGCGAGCTCTTCTCCGGGTGCCGCAGTCATCCTCGGCGCAATATCAAGATGTGCCCATGGACACTCCAACTCCTTCGCAAACTGCCAAAGGAACATTGCGCCATTTGTTGCTCCTCCGTAACGTCCGGTTGCTCCTCCAACAGAGTTCACGACATCTCCCACCGTTCCCATAACGGCGCTCTCGTACTCGTCCCATAGAGGGAGTCGCCACAAGTAGTCTCCGGAAGACTCGGAAAGTGAAAGGAGTGTGTCGGCAAGTTTCTCGTCGCGCGTGAACAGTCCACTTGCCTGTTGGCCGAGCGCAACCATGGCGGCGCCCGTTAGAGTGGCGACGTCTATGACCACTGACGGCTTGTAGCGCTTTGCATAGGTGAGCGCGTCAGCGAGTATCACACGTCCCTCAGCATCGGTGTGCAATATCTCTATAGTCTTTCCGGAAAGCGATTTCAAGATATCGTGGATGCGATACGCGCCAGACCCAGGCATGTTTTCAACTGCCGGCACGAGACCGATAACTTGTTTTTTTAGTTTCAATTTTGCGGCAAGTGCTACGGCATGAATAACTGCCGCTCCACCAGACATGTCCATATGCATTTCATGTCCGCCGTCTGGCTTGATGTTGATACCTCCTGAGTCAAACGTAACCCCCTTTCCGGCCAGTATGATTGGCGCTGAGGATGCTCCCTTATACTCCATCACGATAAACGCAGGATCTTTGCTTGAGCCCTTACCGACGCCAAGTACTGCCCCCATACCGAGCTTTTGCATGTCTTTGGGAGTAAGGTGGCGAACAGTAACAGGAAGCCCCTTTACGGCTATTTTAGCCGCCTGGGCGAGCTTTACAGGGGTCATATCGCTTGAGGGTGTGTTTGCAAGTTCCCTACACGCGTTAACTTCCCTTCCTATTTCCTGTCCTTTTCTCACGCTCTGTTCAATGGATTTTGAAGATTTTCCACACAGCAGTATTTCTTCAACTTCAGGAAAGCCCTCCCTTGGTTTTGTTTTAAAACTCGTGAATTCGAAATTAGCCATTTCGAAGTTTTGTGCGGCTATAGATGAAATTTCTTCAGGAGAGATATGGTGCAGATTTTTAAAAATATCTGGAGTCTTATCGAACTGTATTGCTAGCTTTTTATATTTTTGTTGCTTTGTTGATTGCACAATCGCACGACAAAGAATGACAAATTTTCGAGCAGTCATTTCTTGTGGCTTTCCCACTCCAAGTTCCAGAGTCTCAACCGTGCCCTTTCCGGAGCCTTCGCGCACGATACGTCGTATGCTTGACGGTTCTTGTGTGAGCGCGACACGAAGATAGTTCTTCGGAGTGTCCTCAATTCTTTTTGCAGAGAAGGTCAGTTTCATGTAAGGACTATGCTGAAGTGGAAATACCAAGTTCCTTCAGTTGTTTCTCGTCAACTTTCGAGGGGGCGTTCATCATAAGATCCTTCCCTTCGCCCGTTTTTGGAAAGGCGATAACTTCACGGATGTTTGGTTGGTTTTCCAAAACCATCACGATACGGTCAATTCCTGGAGCGAATCCTCCATGGGGCGGAGTACCGTATTTGAATGCTTCAAGCATGTGTCCAAATTTTCGTTCTTGTTCTTCTTTTGAAATTCCCAGAAGATCAAACACTTGTTCCTGCTCTTCTTTTTTGTGGATACGAATAGATCCTGAGGAAAGTTCGTAGCCGTTTAGTACAAGATCATACGAGTTAGCACGAATAGAGAGTAAGTCAGCACCTTCCATGAACTTTTGAGTATCGTCTGGATGCACTGAGCAAAACGGGTGGTGCGCTGCTTGAAGCGTACCGTCGCTATTTTCTTCAAACATCGGGAAATCAGTAATCCATACAAAGGCAAGTTCGTCAGGGTTATTCGCGTCTTTGCGCAGGTCTGGCTTGTCGGTACCATATCGTTCCATCGACTCCTGGTACGTGAGACGGGTGAACGGTGTCGATGAGAGTTTTTTCTGTGGGTACAGCGTTTGTATAAGTTCAACAAACATTTTCTCCGTATAAGTGAGGACCTCTTCTTGTGTTGTGAAGGACATTTCATAGTCGAGCTGGGTGAACTCTGGTTGACGATCCCCTCTGGTGTCCTCGTCGCGCATACAACGTGCAATTTGAAAATACTTTTCAAATCCTGCAACCATGAGCAGTTGTTTAAATTGTTGTGGAGATTGTGGAAGGACGTAAAACTTTCCTTTCTCTAAGCGTGACGGCACAATGTACTCTCGAGAGCCTTCCGGTGTTCCCTTCATCATGAGTGGTGTTTCAACTTCTACGAAACCATTATCGTGCATGTATGTTCGGAAAAACGTAATGATTGCGTCTCGCATGCGTATCGTTCTTTGCATGCGGTCTGTGCGAAGATCTAAGTAGCGGTACTTGAGTCGAAGCGCTTCATCTATACCGAGCGTGTCGTCGGTTATCTCAAATGGGGGCACCTCACAAGTATTAAGAATTTCAATACCTTGTATCTCAAGTTCAATATCACCGTTCACCTTATCTGTCTGGACGTTTTTTTCTGGACGTTTGTTTACCATACCCGTTACGGTTACGACATACTCAGGACGTGTCTCTTTTGCTGTTTCCATAAGAGCGTCGTTTCCGGGTAAGACGACTCCCTGGACTTTTCCGCTCATGTCGCGAAAATCAAAAAAGACCATTTTCCCTTGGTCACGACGCACATCTACCCACCCGGAAATGGATACGGTCTTTCCGACATGACTGCCTAGCTCACCTATTAGTATTCGATTCATAGTCTATATAAAATAGCATAACCCGCCGTGGTGTGCCTTACGGCGTCCACGGCGGGTTATTGAGCGCTTCGTCAAAGTCAGCACCTGGAGGGCCACTTTGTACCAGTGACCAAGGGTCCCAGGACGGTATCTCTCGTGATACCTGAGATTCTTGCTGACGTTTTTTCGACGGTTGCTTTTGGGAAGGTTCTTCTCGTCGTTTCCTTTCCATACATCACCTCTCTATTGCGTTCCAAGATATATAACTACAGGATGTTAAGAAAAGGTGCAAGTTGTGCAATCACTAAAGTAGCCACTTCTTTCTCTATTTCCGTAGTATGCAAAGTTTTGTTATGCAACACCAATAGCTTTGCGTACGGTTTTCATTTTTTCGTTGGCGACTTTTTGAGCGTGTTCTCCACCGCGAGCGAGGACGTCATCTATCATTTGAGGGTTTTCTTTAAGAGTGTTGTATGTAGCGCGCATTGGAGAAAGGAGTGCGTCGAGATCTTCGATAAGCGCTTCTTTGAGGACCTTATATTTTCCTTCATTTTCTGAATACAGACTCTCTAGTTCTGCTTCTGTTTTTACAAGTTTATGAAGTGCATACACATGTTCCGGACGACCACTCTGTGAATTCGTCACAATTCCCATAACACTCTCTACAAGATCCTCACGTGTACCAAAAAGTTGAATGGTGTTTCCGTAGCTCTTACTCATTTTTTGTCCGTCAGTTCCTGGAACTACGGCGACATCTGGCATGATGTGTGGTTCAGGGAGTGTGAAGATCTCCTTTCCTTCCTTTGCGAAAATTCGATTAAACTTTTCTGCCGTGTCGCGTGCGTATTCAATGTGCTGTTTTTGATCTTGTCCGACAGGTACGACTGCTGCGTCATAGAGAAGAATATCGGCAGCCATAAGCATTGGATAGTTAAAGGTACCTACGCTTATCTCCGCACTTTTGGCTTGCGCGTCCTTAAAGGCGTGCGCACGCATAAGGTACGGCATCGTCGTAATGGTATCTAATATCCAAGCGAGCTCAGTGTGTGCACTCACATCAGATTGTTTGAAAAGAGTTACCTTTTCTGGATCAAGTCCTGCGGCGATGTAGCCCATTGCAAGCTCTCTACTGAGTTCTTGCATCTGCCCAGCATCTTGTATGAAATTAAGTGCGTGGTAGTCAGCGACCATGATAAAGCAGTCGTGATTACCCTTATTTAAAAGTTCTACCTGTTGGCGTATTGCACCAAAATAGTTACCGAGGTGAAGCTCTCCCGTTGGCTTTATGCCAGAGAGAAGTACGGGTTTTGAAGCGCTCATATGGATATACGATAACATATTGCTGTCGAGCCCGTCTGAAGTCCCCAACTCCTTTGTTACTTCCTTCGCTCAAATTCTTAAAGTACTATTTGTACACCTCGAATTCTCGCTCAGTCGCACCTCGGATTTGGAAACCTTAGAAGGACTCTTGGTTAGTGACATAAAAAAACCCGCCGCACTCCCTAAGGAATGCGACGAGCCATATCGGTTGTGCGGGTCTTATGCCGCTTTTTTCGTTGTCGCCGGTTCCGTCTTCTCGCCAGGAAGACGCAGCGCAAGAATTTTGAAATACTGGCACTTGCCAGCAATGGTTACTTCAGGTGATTCGTCCCCAACCTGGAGTCCCCGTAACGAAGCGGCGACGGGAGAGTCGTAGCTCAGCGTTGGCGGCGTCGTTTTGAGGTCAGTCGAACGGTACCCACCGATTTCGTAGGTTTCGATACCGTTTATTTTGTCCCTGGTTACAACGCAGTAACGTTGAATATCGACGATGACACCGATACCGGCGTAGTCTGCTGCCCGCGCGGGGATGAAAATCTGACAGTGGTGAATGACCGCGTCGAGTTCCTCCCCTTGTTTGCGGAGAATTCTCGACTGACGCTGAATTTCATCAGCGTCACCGGTCATTTTCCCCTGGCAAATCCTGGAATGTTGGGGCATCATTGATGCCCCTTCGCTGAGCTCGGAAAGTTTGCGATATATGCTCAAACGGTTTCTTATCAGATCCTCGTGGCCTCGTGGTGTAACGAGGAATATTTTGTTAGTATTCTGAGCCACATTGGCCTCCTTTGTTGTACATGTCCCCCAACGGGACTTATACATTATAGACTTTTTTTGAGGTAAGTCAAACAAGTGAAAAGACCCCTTTTCGGGGATTTCCAAGGTGTTGTGGCTCTATACTACCAAACTCGAACTTTTTTCGCCCAGAACCCGAACTCTTGATCTCTCGCGCCTCGCGGACTCGGCGCTCGCCCCGAGCCCTGTCCGCGCCTTTTTTCTTGTTCTGATTCGCGGGGGGTATGTCCGAAATGCATTTGGAGCGGCAGGGCTCGGGGAAATGCAAATACCCAGTGGTCTCGTGTCTGTTTTTATCCGCTTTGAATCGTCCCTGACTAAAGAGATTCACCCCGAGGCAAATACAAAATGCTTGCCCCGAGTGTCGCGCGGACGCGACACTCTTCCCTCCCGTGCGCGCATACCGCCTAGCAGAACGGCGGGCTCCCAGCCAGTCCTAAATCGAGAGCTTGCTCATGCGCGCTAATATTTCACCTAGTCTTGATTTGCATATTTCTGAGGCAGAGACGATCACCTTCGCATTGGTTGCAAAATGACCCGTAAACGTGTTCCTTGTCTCGATGATTTTTCCGATGATGGCTTCTTGATGGTACTTATCTATTTCCGTCTTTAGATTCGGTACTTTCTTGAAAGAGACTACATCATTGTGTGCATCGAATAAGCGACCAACCTCCATAATCAGAGCTGTCCATAATGCCCTGTGCATCGTGGTGAGTTCCTTAGATTCTTGGACTTTGACAATATCATTCTGCATTTTGCAGAGCTCGTCTAGATAGTCTCTCGCAAACCTAATAGATAGAGGTAAAAGATTTTCTGGCTCTCGTGTTATTAGATTTTTCATATTCTTTTCAGAAGATTGAATCTTGTCTGGTAGTAATTGTCTTTTGTTAGACTTCTTAGTGTGGGCACACTTTGTAGACCTTCTTCCCAAAATTACAATTATGGCAAAGGGTTTGATATTTTTTAGGGAAGCCCTGCTTCTTTACTAAGTTAAAGAGATTTACGCCTGTAATCCTATCGCCGCCAGGATGCCTGTCTTTGTATCCATCGTTGTGTATGTGGTCTATAACTAGAAATTCAGGAATACTTTCCCCGCAACATTTACACTTCCACCCATAGTGATCAAAAATCTCCCTCTTTACTTCTGAAGTTCTTTCTCGTGCTCTAGTGGCCGTACAACTCTTACATACAGCGCGGAGCGAATTATGGTGAGCTCTCTGAGCAAACTCGGAAAGAGTTTTATTCTCGCGACATTTTGAACATACTTGTTTCCCATCAACTATCTCCGTCTGCTTCTTAAAGCCGTTACCTCCGGAATTCTTTTTTATAAAAAAGGAACGTCGTATTACCGCTACATACTTAGGGGACATTTTTAGAACGCTAGCCATTTCTTCATCTGACATTTTTTGATAATGGGTAGAGATAAACTTTCGTGTTATTTCTGCTTTTTCATGCGCTTTCATATGACTTGATTGGTGCGGGTGGTCTCCCTCTCAGCTAATTCTTGATAACGCTTGTGAGGACATATGCCATAAACCGCTTTCCCAAAATTGCAGTTGTGGCAAAGAGTTTGAAACGAATCTGGAAGACCTTGCTTTATTACTTGTGAATATAAACTTTTACCCGTTATTTTACCGCCACCCGGAAACTTATCCTTGTGGCCATCGTTATCAATATGATCCAGCGTCATGCATTCGTGATGACTATCACCACAACACTTACATACCCATCCATAGTGATCAAAAATCTCTTGTCTCAATCTCCCAGCACGAGATACAGATCGAGCGTTGAAACACTCTTTACAAAATCCTGCCCTGTTCTCTTGGCGACCTGTTTTGGTAACAAACTCGCTCAATGGTTTGAGTTCGCTGCATGTAACGCATGTTCTTTTACCATCAATAGTTACTATTCTTGCTGATGGTTCGGCACGCTTAATACCCATCGCGAGCCTCATTTTAACTACTGCTTCAGTTGCTTTTCCAAGAACAACTCCCATCTCTCTGTCCGACAAATATTGGTAATTCTCTCGAATATAATCTCGCGATTTATTGTCTATGCCAGGCATTCAAATAAGGCTACCATGCTTCGAAAACGCGAGCATGTATCGTTGCTTGGAGCGGCAGGGCTCGGTAAAAATACAGTGTACTTACTTTTTCTCCCGATCGTTGTCATCAATCGTAGCTTCATCTTGACTTGTCATCTGAGCAACTACCTTTAGAAAAACGCCCTTTACAGAACTATCAATTCTCAATTTAGTATCTGGTGAGTGATACCAAAAGCAAGTATATTTTTCATCGATTTCAAGTTGAGCATCTTTCTTAACATAGACATAGTTTCCCATACCACCAGAGTAGTTAATGAAAAGATTTTTCTTTAGATAAATTCGCTCTGACGCAGCGTCGTAGGCTTCTTTATCTATGGATTCATTGGTTTCGTAAGTAACCAGAGTATCGTTGTCACCCAGCAGATATATAAGCACTCCACCCTCATTGCCCATAGCCCCCATAGGGGAAACTTCACAATAGATCACTTTATCGAAGTCGATGGAATTCAAGTTTTCAGCCGTAATGAGTACGCTTTCTGGAAAGACTATTGGTTTTTCTAATGTTGCTCTATAAAAAGGTCCCATAAAGTTATTTTACTAAAACTTATTTTGGCGGTTTCTCCAACCGATAGTGTAGAAAACAAGTATAAATGCAAGAACGAATATAAGAAGGTCTACTGCGGTTGTGTTTCCACCTCCCGAAAGTCTTCTTAGGTCTGGGAGACAAGATGCATACCAGTTGCATGAGTGCCGCATAGCCCAGACGATTGCGGCAATGCCAAAGACCCATAAAGTAACAAGCTGCCCCTTGGATATGTTGTATAGGTTTTTCATTAAGTAAGAATATCATTCCTCGCCCACGCAAAGCAGGAAATCCCCAAAATTGGGGATTTCCAAGGTGTTGTGCGCCGGGTAGGATTCGAAACTTAC
>CXWL01000655.1_pt1 | contig 74437 bp, 82 predicted proteins | sample 590931 | NCBI WGS metagenome assembly CXWL01 (sample SAMEA3498368, study PRJEB10139) | groundwater metagenome | biome: water well; material: biofilm material | place: Germany | collected 2015-04-27
GTCGAGCACCGAGTCATGATTCGGTGCGATGACCATAGGCCCGGTGACGGGGAGGCGATCGGCGCCGACCACCTCGAGTCGATACATGGCGCGTACCAGGCCGCCGAAGAAACAGCGAACTTGCGCATAGGTCGGAGCGGGGAACGGTAGAAGACCCGCATTTTTATTTTCCCGACGGTCGACAAGTGTATCCATCAATGATTCCATGAGACCTCCTTCTTATCCATGACTTCTCCGTCTGATCGCAGCAGTTGGCCATTTAGCCGCCTTCCAGCTCAGCGATCTTGGCCTACGGAGTGCCTGGGTTGTAACTATCACATGATGGCCGAACTCGCTGCCGCGTCAGGTCAGGTATGAATTCTGTTTCGCGTCTCTTGTTTCCACGCTCCCCAGGCATAGAAAAACCCAATCGGCGCACTGATGAGGCAAATAATCGCCAGAAGAGACGATTCTATGGCGAGCCACCCTCCAAGAGCGGTATAGATGGATGATCCGAGGAAATAGACATACCAAGGAATCTTGCCCTTTCTTTTCAAAGGTGTGTCGGTTTGCGATGTCATGAAGCGCGGGCCTGCAGATTTTAGAAATGGCATAGCCATTGTCAGTCTCCTCCCTCTGGAATGGTGAACCATGTGTTCGCTGGTCGGAGCGTCCGGCTTCCTACGAACGGACGCCTGCCCACCGATTCCGCAGCCACTTCGATCGTAGGAGCTTGTATCCGAGCCAGGCCATTAGCAGCACGCCGAGCAGCGGTACCACCACGGAATTCACCAGCTTCTGATAATCGATCATCTGTACCCGCAAGAGATACTGGTAGCGCGAAGGATTCCGTCCCTCCGCCGTAATGATTACCCTATACAGGCCTTCGTCCAGCGTGGTTTTGCCGCTGACTACTCCTGTCGGGTGGTGACTCGGACGCCAGTCTGCCACCGTCTGCGCTTCTGCCTCATTGCTCCCGTTCCCCTTCACGATCCGCAGACCGACCGGCACGTTACGCAGTGTCGGGTCCACAAGGTCCACGACCAGGAAGGTCTCGCCTGTCTTGGGAATGTCCGTGCAGTATTGAGCTTTCAGCTCGAATTGCGGCTGGTAGGTGCTGAAATGCACCGCGCTTTCACCGACCCAGCGCACGCAAGGGTCTACTTCCAAATCCGCTCCTCCATGCGTAGCGGCTGTGCCGGGATACAGCGCGGCAACAAGAAGGAGCACCATAGCGCCAGCTCGTGTCATGTGCTTAATCATGGTCATGGTCAACCCTCCTGTTTTGGACCCTTGCTAAGCTCTGGTCCATGCTGCTCTCTTCATCACTGCCGACAGACTGATTCGTTCATTCTGGTCATCCGTTTTTGTTACTCACTGAAGAGACAGGTCCCTCCGGGGTGTAGAGAGGGCCTGTCTACCTCAGCGGGGGGCGTCGGACAGAGTCGCGGCGGCCCCAATTCTCCAGATATAAGTGCGCATGGACGAAGCGTCCTTACACGGTTGTCAGTGCCGGGCTCGATGCTGCTGGCTGCGACGTGAGGTACCGATGCCTAGCAATTACGGGATCGACAATCGCGCCACAGTTGATGCAGCGCTGTCCCCAAAATCCGTCGCCACCCGACCCGAGCACAAAGTCTTCAAACTCCTCAAACACCATCAATCCCCCACAGCGTGTGCACCTCATTGCATGGCTCCTTCCTTGATGGGGTCTTGCGTCAGATACGTCGCACCTTTCCCACTGTTCTTTCTGCTAGAATTTTGAGCACCTGCATATGTGCGTTTGCGCCTCAGTACATGTCCATGATGGCTTTGAGATCACTGCCACTAATCACCTCGCGCTCGAGCAGGACTTTTGCTCCTTCGATGAGTGCTCGCTTCTTTTCAGCTAAGAGCCATCTCACGCGATCGTATTGCTCATCGATAATCCGGCGCACTTCACAGTCGATCTCGCGGGCGGTCTCCTCCGAGTAGTCGCCCTTCTCCTGAGACGCTTGGATCTGCATCATGAGGGGCTGACGTTCACGATCAAGGGTAACGGTCCCCAGCTTCTCACTCATCCCGTAGGATTTGACCATGCTCTTGGCAATGTCCGTGGCCCTGACCAGGTCGTTCTGCGCTCCGGTAGAGGCTTCGCCGAAGATCAATTCTTCCGCATTCCGCCCACCGAGTAAGACGGCAATCTTGTTCTCCAGCTCCGTCTTGGCCATCAGGAAACGATCCTCCGTCGGGAGCTGAAGCGTATAGCCCAATGCCGCAATCCCGCGGGGGATAATCGAGATCTTCTGGATCGGGTCTGCTCCTGGAAACGACAGTGCCACCAAGGCGTGGCCCACTTCATGGTGGGCAACTCGTTCCTTCTCCATCTTGTTGAGCACCCGGTTTTTCTTCTCCAATCCGGCCACAACCCGCTCCACCGCTTCTTGCAATTCCGAGTGGCCGACCTGCTCTTTATTCCGACGCACAGCCAACAGTGTCGCTTCGTTGATGATATTGGCGAGATCGGCGCCCGAGAAACCGGGGGTCATCGCGGCGATGACCTCGAGATCCGCATCGGGACCTAAAACCACTTGCTTCGCATGGACACGCAAGATGGCCAGACGCCCGATCTTGTCCGCACGATCGACCAGCACCTGACGATCGAACCGGCCGGCCCGCAACAGTGCGGGATCCAGGATCTCAGGCCGATTGGTGGCCGCCATCAGAATGACGCCGATGCGGGGATCGAAGCCATCCATTTCGACCAACAACTGGTTCAAGGTCTGCTCACGCTCCTCATGCGCCATGGGTCCCGCCCCGCGGGCTTTCCCGATCGCATCCAGTTCATCGATGAAGATAATACAGGGTGCTTTGACCTTCGCCTGCTCGAACAGGTCCCGCACGCGGGCGGCCCCCACTCCCACAAACATTTCCACGAACTCGGACCCGCTGATACTGAAGAAGGTGACCCCGGCCTCTCCGGCCACGGCGCGGGCCAGGAGTGTCTTGCCGGTTCCAGGCGGACCGACGAGCAAGATCCCTTTCGGAATCTTTCCTCCAAGACGCGTGAACTTTTCCGGCGTCTTCAGAAACTCGATCACCTCGCGCAATTCTTCCTTTCCCTCGTCCACGCCGGCCACATCCGCGAAAGTAACCTTCGTGTCCTTCTCGGCATAGATCTTCGCCTTCGATTGACCCACCGTCATGAACCCTTTTTGACCCTGACCGAAACGCCGAATCACAAAGAACCAGATACCAACAAAGATTAGCGCAGGAATGACCCACCAAATAATGTCCCTCAAGAACGTACTCTCAATCATGCCGGTGAATTTGACGTTGTGTACGTTAAGCTCCTTGACCAGATCGGGGTCTTCAACCCGGACAGTCGTAAACAGTTTCGGCTCTTTTGATCCCTCTTCCGGCTTCAGTTTCCCGAGCAATGACTGACGAGTGACCGTGACTTCCGCCACGTTGCCGGCCGCCAGGAGCGTCTTGAATTCGCTATACGGAAGCTCTTCAAGCATCTGCATGGGCGTGATGAAATTGTGCACGAACATGACTGCCCCAATCGTGAGAAAGGCACACAGGACCGAAAAGGAGATTTTTTTACTCACTGGCATCGCGATGAGTTCCTTTCTCTGTCACGACTTAAAGAAGAGCCAAGAATTCTGACCTGTCGTGCTCTCTTAGGCACCTTGCTGAAGGACTGAGAGCCAGAAGTTCGCCGGATAATATGGACATTCGCCACACCGTCGCATTCAGTTTTCATCGGTACTGGCTATCCCAACGGCTAAGGTTGGAAGTAACCGGTTGCAAGCACCAGGCACATAACAGTCACGGCACCAAGAATAATGAAAACAATGTGCTTCATGGTGTGATCGTTTTTTTGCTCTGTAGTATTTGCCATTGGAATTCCCTCCCTTTATATGTGCTGCTGTGGTTGTCTGAACTGCATCGCCTTATCCTTCCCTGCTTTTCTCTCGGATCATCCACTCCCGTATGTACGGCCAGCAATTGAGGAGCTCGACACCACGTTTTTCACAGGCGTTCAGAAATCGAACGATCTCGACATCCACGAGCGTCACTCCGTTAAGGTCCAGCGCAATCCGCGCCCGCGCTCCTTCTAGTTGCGTCTTCAATTCCTCCAGATGCTTCGATTGCAGCCGACCGCTCAGGCAAATCCTCGTCTTGAGACGGCGGGTTTCTTTTTCAAACTTTATTGTCATCTGTGCCTGCTGCGACCTGGATGACATAAAACTAGTGCAATGAAGAGGCCAGTTGTAAATGATTGATACACTTGCGCTTAGCGTGGAAGCGGCTGCCGAAGTTTCAGCATTTGCTGAATGATCGGCAAAAGAGGCAGAAGTATCCGGTGAAATTTCAATTCTCGGTCGGATTGCGTGGAGGATGGTGAGCGGGTGCGGGGTCAGAGGAGTAGTCTAAAACAAAAGCAATGGTTTGCGAGAGGCCGGTTCTCGTGGATGGCGCCCAAACAACTTTTGGCCTTTTTACCGTACGTAGTCGGCTTGTCGAGTCTTAAACCGATGTTTGTTAATTCCCAGGGCCATGATTTTTGATTCAAGCGTCTGCCTCGGGAGTCCGAGCTTGGCAGCGGCGCCGGTAGGGCCGCTGACCTGGCCCCCACAATCCGCCAACGCCGTTTCGATTATTTCCTTTTCATGCTCGGCCAGCGTGGTGCCTAAGGGAACCACCGAACCCGATAACCTGGGCCTTTCCCGTTTCAGCCAGGTCTCGTCGACAGAAAATGTTTCGCCCTCGCACAGCACGATAGCCCGCTGGATGACATTCTGCAGCTCGCGAATGTTGCCGGGCCAATCGTAGGCCTGAAACAGTTCCAGGGTCTCTTTCTGTATGTTCCGGATCTTTTTCCCGGCCTTCTTTGCATAACGCTCAATCAGGTAGGTGACGAGTAACGGAATATCATCCACCCGTTCGCGCAGCGAGGGGATTTGGATTGGAAAGACATTCAGCCGGTAGAAGAGATCCTGGCGAAATATGCCTGCTGCCATGGCCGCCTTCAGGTCTCGATTCGTGGCAGCCAGCACTCGTACGTCCACGGAAATCGGTTGGTTGCCGCCGATCCGTTCAATCTCTCTCTCTTGGAGCACTCTCAGTAGACCGATTTGAGTCTCGGACGGCAGGTCTCCGATCTCGTCAAGGAAGATCGTCCCGCCATCGGCCAGTTCAAACCGTCCCAGGCGCCTTTGGATCGCGCCGGTGAACGCGCCTTTCTCGTGCCCAAACAACTCAGAGGCAATAAGCGATGTGGGGATTGCTGCGCAATTGACGGTAATAAACGCACGGGATGACCGCTTCGAGCGTTTGTGAATGGCCCGAGCGATGAGCTCCTTGCCCGTCCCGGTCTCACCCAGCACGAGTACGGTGGAATCCGACGGTGCCACTTTGGCGACTTGTTTCAATATGTTGCGGATGACGTCCGACGAGCCGACGATTTCTTCAAACATCGAAGACTGATCGATCTCTTCGCGCAACGCCAAGTTTTCTTTTTGAATCCTTTCTTCGTCCCGTTTGCGATCGTCAATGTCGGTTCCCGTCGAGTACCAGCGAATGATCCGTCCCTCATCGTCCCGCAACGGGTTATAGCGGACTAGAAACCAGCGGTGCTGCCCGTCCTTGCGGCGAGCGCGCAGTTCAAGTTCAAACGGGGTTCCGCGTTCGAGCCCCTGCTGGCGCTCGACCTGTGATCGCTCCAAATCATCGGGATGAACGAGCCGTGCGCGAAAGTCATCCGCCATGATGTCTTCAATGCTCAGACCGCTATATTCGAGCATCACTCGATTGGCATAGAGCATTTTCCCATCGGGTTCGTGGACAGCAATGCGTTGATCGATGGCGTCGGTGATGCGCCGCAGCTCCCGTTCATCTTTGCGGAGCTTCTCTTCCCTATGCTTATGCTCAATAGCTACCGTCGCCAGATGCGTGATCTGTCCGATGAGGTGTTGATGGTACGCACTAGGGCTACCAGGTTCGCGCGAGTAGATCGCGAAGGCGCCCAATACTTTTTCATTGGATGACAAGATAGGCGTGGACCAACAGGCCCTCAGTCCATGTGCCATTGCCAGAGCACGCCATTCGTATGTATCCCATCTTGTGTCCGACGCGACATCGGCGGCAATCACTTGTTCTTTGNNCCATGGCGCAGGGACCCGAAAAGAGATTCACGGGTCTGCCATGGATCGACTCGTTATAGCTCAGGGGAAGGCTGGGGGCTGCACCGTGCTGCAGTCGATTACCGATAGGGTCTACCAGTACAATTCCACAGAGAGTTCCGCTCGCAATCTCTTCGATGAGTCGGCACAAGGCATCAAGGAATTTTGAGAGTGTACATCCCGTGGCGAGCATCTCGAGGAGGCGATTTTCTCCGGCAAGCAATGTCTCGGCCCCTGTACGGTCTTCAATATCGGAATGAGACAGGTGATCTGGCCTGGCCGACCGCTGAGTGGTTTCATTGTGAAGGTTGGGTTTCATATGTCCTCTCCCAAATAGAGACAGGTTACGTCAAAACCAGCAAGGAGGAATATTCTGCTGACCATCGTCTAGCTGGCGAAAGGGCGAACTCTCTATCGTTTCGTCATTGCCCGACTCCTACCCTCCTGGCGAGTCTGCAACGGAAGCTTTGCCGCTCGCACACCTCACTCTGCCAATGGAGGCAGAACCGTCTGGATCATATCACCATAAGTGCATAATACTCCCGTTACTCGCCAAAAATCATTAGCCTTCCATGGTGACCAACAGGTGCTGTGAGCGTTCGTCTTGGAACGTCATGCACAGTCCCTCAGAGTAGGAAAGGCTGTCACATCACGTTCTGGTCCTTCATCCTCCATGTCAATCAGCCTTAGTATAAAGGGGCTACCTTCAGTCCAAAACTCAGGAGTTCGGTGTCTCTCGCACTTCTTAGCTTGGTTTCTCACCCAGTCCCTGAGAATGGTCCAGTGAAAGCTGATTTTTCGGCATCATGCTGTATTTTCGGCAAACAGTCTCAGCACTTCATTGTTTTCACCGCACAGATTCCCTAGTGAAAACGATCCTTCTATTGAAGTTTCAGCACCGTCGATGACGAAGTCACGCGGACGCTCTGCTGGAATGCGAGTTGCACATGAACAGCATCAGGAAATGCCGATTGCATCTGTGGATCATAGAGGAAGGAAGAAATTGAAATGGCAGGCAACATATTTCGTAGGGGTTTTCACAACCATCCCGCAGGGGTGGTTCTCAAGAGCATGAAGGGAGGGTAAGAACATGGCAAAAGTAACTACATTCGGTGAGAGCGACCTCGGGTATGATATGTCGCTCTGGTACGATTCCAAGCCTCTCAAGATCGGCTGGTTCACCATGTTAGCTGCGGTGGGATCCGAGGTCGTGTTCCAGCGTGTCTTCGGCTTCTCCCACGGCTTGGACTCCATGACGCCGGAATTCGAAAATGTCTGGATGAACCTCTGGCGCTTTAACGTGATTGCCAATATCATCTTCGCAGCCGCGGTCCTGGGATGGATTTGGACTACGCGGGATCGCAACGTGGCCAACGTAGATCCCAAGACGGAACTCAAACGGTATTTTTATTGGATGGGGTGGCTCGCGGTTTACGTCTTCGGCGTGTACTGGGCAGGGAGCTTTACCCTTGAGCAGGATGCGTCGTGGCATCAGGTGATCATCCGCGATACGAGCTTCACCTCCAGCCATATCATTGCCTTCTATTTCACCTTCCCGCTCTACATCACATGTGGCCAGGCGGTTTACCTGTATGCCAGGACCCGGCTACCGCAGTTCAGCAAGGGCATCTCGTTCCCCTTAGTGGGAGCGATCGTCGGGCCGATGATGATTCTGCCCAATGTGGGGCTCAACGAGTGGGGGCATGCGTTCTGGTTTGTCGATGAACTCTTTGCGGCGCCGTTGCACTGGGGCTTTGTGACCCTGGGCTGGTGCGGGTTGTTCGGTGGGACCGGAGGCGTCGCGGCGCAGATCGTCGCCCGCATGTCGAACCTGTGTGACGTAGTCTGGAACAACGAGAGCAAGGACTGTTTGAAGGTGATCCCGTACTGAGTCGTGCAGTTGTCTTCGGTGAGTTGAAGATAGAGAGGCCTTCGGCGTCCTCACGCCATCAACGGGCGACCCCCACTCTGGTGTGGGGTCGCCCGTGTTGTTTCATTCGTGAACGGGCCTGATGTTTTTGCTACATTCCCACTTCTCGGCCCATTATAGACCTTATGCCTATGGGGAAGAGTTTCAAGCCTTTTCCTAATTCTCTTGCAGTGACCGATACGAGGTGAACCGATGAACGAGTTGTTCTTCATAATCTTCAGGGTGATGATTGTTCTTTCAATTGCTTTCTTAGTGGTTGGTATCGCGAAGCCTGAGTGGATACGTTTCGGGCAAAAAAAACAGCTCAACCGAACAACTATTGTCGCCGTAGCGATAGGACTATTGCTGATCGGTGTAATTGGCGTGAGTGCGATTCAATTTACCGGGAAGAAGGATACTGAAGCTGTGGATCGCGGGAAAGTGCTTGGTGAGGCCCTGTATGCAGTCAATAGCAATACGCTACACTGTGACCCGGGTACAAAACCCGGTCATGCAGGTGCCAGCAATGACGAGCAGACGCCGGTTGGTATCCGCTACATGGTGAAAACGCCGGCCAACTACAATTCAAACATTGCCCATCCGTTACTCATGGTCTATGCACCGGCGCGAACCAATCGATATGAGTCAGAAGACTTTGTGCTTCTCACGCAAGAAGCGACGGCGGCAGGGTTTATCGTAGCCTATGCCGATCACCGCACCATGAGTCCTAAATCGATCGGGGAGCTTGCTGAGATACCGGGGCTCATTGAACAGAAATGGTGCATCGATCGCAAACGGATTTTCCTCACCGGTCATTCCGATGGCGGAACTGCGGCTATGGCCATCGCGTTTCTCGATGGCACCAAACATATCCCTGCGGCAATTGCTCCGAGTGCCATGGGTATCAGGGGTGAGGACTTGAGCGCCTATCAATGTCCGGCTCCCCTTCCCGTAATGCTTATGCACAGCGGGCAGGACAGGTTGTTCCCAGGCTATGGGAAAGAGGCGATACAGTGGTGGGCGGCCTGCAACGGGTGCGAAGCCACCCCCCCTGTTAAAGACGCGAACGGTTGTGTAACGTATAAGAAGTGCAAGAATGAGGTCGCGACACGCTATTGTGAAGGCACGGGATCACATACCACATGGCCCGGGAACAACAAGGCGATCATCGAATTTTTCAGAGGCAGCCAAGACCTCCGTTGAACAGTCGTGGTTGGCCTCCGCAGGTCAATGGTGCCCATAACCTCCACTCTCGAACCGGTTTGTCTCGGCGCCTGGCCGATGCTGTCATCGGTCGTTCCCATGATCAACGCCATGCGCTGAACTGCACAGGGAGGATGCGATGAACAATCTACTGCGTGCGACATGCTCGCACCACGTTGGATGGAGTGTTCTGATCCTACTCGGCTCGTTCGCCGCTGCCGGTTGCGCCCAGCCTGTTCAGACGGTTGATACGGCCTCGTTCGGTCCATCACAAGATCAGCAAGCCATAGTCGGTTACTATCGAGCCGAGGCGATGGTCCTCAAAGAGAAGGCTGCTGCGATAGCCGAGAGTGCTGTTCGATATGAAAAGCTCTTCGGCCCTGAGTCGGACTGGGTTAGTGGAGCTCAGCAACTCTCGCAATACTATGCCATCGCGGCTCAGGATCTAGAACGTCGGGCTGAAGCTTATGAAGAGGCTGCTCGAGGACGGCAGCGGCGCCGTTGACGGGAAAAGCAGTTGTGGACATAGAGAGAGAAGTGCAGACCACTACAATACAGGAGGATCTATGAGCCTCTCAGCTTTTTCTCGCACGATCGTGCTTGTGATTCCGGTTCTGTTGTTCATGTATGGCTGTGGGACAACCGTCGACCAAGGGAAGCGAGGGCTTCGCTGGAACCCGTTAACGTCGGGGCTGACGAAGGAACCACTCAAAGAGGGGTTCTATTGGCATGCGCCGTGGAATAAGGTGTTCGAGTACGATATTCGGTATCAGAGTTTTACGGAAAAGGTCGATGCCTTGACCGCCGACGATCTCTCGGTAACCCTGCATGCGGCAATTACGATGCGCCCGGTTGGGGAAGAAATCTATTTTCTCGCTCAGGAGGTGGGGCACAACTGGTACGCGCAACTCGTGAGGCCGCAGTTCTTGTCGGCGGTGCGAGGGGTCGTTGCCCAATACACGATGGTCACACTTCCTGAACGGAGCAGCGAAATCGGCAACAAGATCGAAGCGGTGATGGTTGAGTCGCTCAAGGGGCGACATTTGGATGTCTACAGTGTGGCCTTGTCCGAAATCGAATTTCCCCAGATGGTCTTGAAATCCATCGAACAGAAGCAAGCGAAGGAACAGGAGAAAGAGCAAAAGGAATTTGAGGTGCTGATTGCGCAACGCAATGCGGAGATCGCCAGAATTCAAGCGAAAGGCGAAGGGGATGCGTTACAGATTCGCGCCGAGGGCGAGAGTGAGAGCCTGCGTATTCGCGCCAAGGGCCAGTCCCAGGCGCAGGAGCTCATCACGAAAACCCTCACACCGGAGTATCTCAAATTCAAATTGTACGAGAATCCCAGCACCAAGACGATCATCGTGCCGGACAAGTTGAATGTGCCGATCATCGTGAATCCTGGGCCGGACCACTCACGCTGAAAAAGAGAAGGGGATGGAAGCTGATGATCTTCCGTGCTCGCGCAACGCGCGGTCGCGGACTCCCCTCGTTGGACGCGCGCAATGGAAGATCAATCAGCTCCCATCCCTAGAGAGAGAACGAGCGAGCTTGGAAGAATCATTTAAATAAGGTCGCTCGATGCGCGCAGTGGGAGTGTCATCATCCCGCTTTCAAGGGAATGGGTATCGGTTAGCCGTCGCTTGAAGCAGGCCGAGCAGGCGAATGTGTGAATATAAAGCTTGCCCCTATTGCATTTCCCACGAACGATACGGTCCGACCGGTTCCTAGTTTCTCCAGTGCCCTGTTACCTCGTCGGGAGCATCAAGTGTTCATAGGGCAAGCCAGGGAACATGGAGAACGGTTGATTGGAATCTGCGACGTCCAAGGTTCTGGAATAGCCCACCATTTCTCGAACCCTCGGTCCAACAACCATGACGTGCGGGCCTGTCTGTACCCAATGCAGGCGCGTTTCCCTCTGATGCGGATGGTGATTGGTTGTGCCAGTATCCCCGGCCAACATGTAGATAAATCCAATCCTGTCCGGCGGGTCTGTGCGTTCGCGTACCGCTTTCATCCAGTCCAGCGCGTTCTGATCGGCGCATAATGGGGTGCCGTCAGGGCTGATCAGACAGGTAAATCCGTTGCTGCCGGCTTGCAGTTCCCGCGGCTTGCCCTCCTGCATCATAATGATCGATGCCTTGCTCACAATCTGCTCGGTCGCGGCAGTTTTGACTTTCGTGAGGTATGCGGGTCCCGAGGTGGGAACGTCCGCCGTGGGGTATTGGTGTTGTGTGTGCGCCATGCAACCGCTGATGAACACAATTGCTACGGCACAAACGCTGGATACAAGATATCTCTCCCGAATTTTCTTGTGCATAGTATGCCCTCCTGTGGTTGTTTCCCGTGGCCTCTGACCCGTTCCATGCCAAACGATTGAGACTGTTGTAGCCTGCTCGTGAAGCAGAGAAAGGCAGTTCAGTAATCCGTTGCGAACACAGAGACTAGCCAGCTCCCTCGCGTTTCCCCTCCAAGCTTGCTCGTTACCTCTTCGGGGATGGGGCCTGATTGGTCTTCTACTGCGCGCGTCCAACGGGGGGAGTCCGCGACCGCGCGTTGCGCGAGCACAGAAGATCATCAGGCTCCATCCCTCCTCTTTTTCAGCATCCGACTAGAGTCGGTATTTTGCCATGCGATACCGCAGCGTATTCCGGGTGATTTTGAGGAGCCGGCTGGCTTCGGAGATGTTCCCGCCTGTGCGCTGAAGCGCTTCCTGGAGCATCTTTTTTTCCATTTCCTCAACCGAGAGGCCTAAGGCGAGGAGCGAGGTCTTCTCGATCTCTCCGTTCGATCGAGTCGATTGGGTGTCTCGCAGAGAGCTTGGGAGATGGTCCGGCTGGATCATCTCATCCTTGCAGGTAATGGTGAGTCCCTCCACCACGTTGTGCAGCTCCCGTACATTGCCGGGCCAGTCGTGGGTCTGCAAGATGGTCAGCGTTGCTGGGGAGAGGCCCTTGATGCGGCAGCCATGGTCTCGGCGGGCGATCTCCAAGAACGATGTAAGAATTGGCTCGATATCTTCAGGCCGCTCGCGAAGAGGCGGGATGCGCAGTTGGTAGACGTTCAGCCGGTAGTAGAGGTCGAGGCGGAATCGCCCGGCTTTGATCTGAGCCGGCAAATCTTCGTTCGTGGCCGCGAGGACGCGAATGTCGACATGGATGCTCTGTGTGTCGCCGAGCGGATCGACCCGGTGGTTTTCCAGGACGCGTAAGAGTTTCGCCTGCGCGGACGGACTCATCTCACCGATTTCGTCGAGAAAAAGTGTGCCGCCTTCCGCCTGTTGGAATCGTCCTGGTTTGGCCTGCTTCGCATCGGTAAAGGCGCCGCGTTGATAGCCGAACAATTCCGATTCGAGGAGGTGTTCGGGGATGCCGGCACAATTGAGGGCTACGAAGGGGCCGTTGGACCTGGGACCGGCGGCATGAATCCCCTGGGCAAAGAGTTCTTTGCCGGTTCCGCTTTCGCCGGTGATGAGGACGGTCGTTGCATCGGTCTGGGCGACTTCGGCTGCCAGATGTTTCAGCAGTTTCATCTGTGGCGACCGGCTGACGATCTGATCGAACGCTGAGAGCCGTTCCGTCCGTACTTGGGGTTCTGGTACTTCGAAGACGTGGGTCTTGTCCAAGGCGGTCTGGAGATCCTTCGCCGTCACCGGTTGTGCGAGGTAGTTGGTGGCGCCACGATGCAATGCCTCAACCGCGGCCTTTGCCGATCCATCTGTTCCGAGGATGATCATGGGGAGGTTGTGAGCGATGCGTCTAGCCTGAGCCAGGATCACCTGGCTTGCAATCCGTCCTTGGCTTTCGTCACACAGAACGAGTGCGAGGTCTGTGTGGTCTTTCAGGATGCCTAGACCCTCTTCGGTTGTCGTAGCAGTAAGGATGGTGGCCTGTCGATGGTCGAGGGCTTGTTCAAGCAACGGCTTGGTCTGGGGATCGGCTGAGATGAGCAGCAGGACCGGAGGGTGCATAGGAGTATTCCTTGTTCAGGTCTCCCCGCAAACACTAAGTACAGAAATAGCCTACTCCTCTTCTCGCTAGGAAAACAGGGGGCCTTATGAGGCCCGGCTCCCTGTCTGTCTCCGGTGGTTCTCCAGTGCAATTCCGACGTTGCGAAGGAGGCCGCTCAGTTTGGCTCGCTTGAGGGGACTCTCTTTGAACGTGTTTGAAAAATCTTCTTGGCTGATCTGAGCCAGGGCCTGGAGATTGGGAGCGAGGGTCATGGGGGTGGGAGCAACGGCTGATTCACTCGTCGCGTCCGCTCGTAAATTAAAGGGACAAACATCCAGGCAATCGTCGCAGCCGAAAATGCGATTGCCCATCTGAGCAGCGAGTTCGTCGGAGATGGTCTCGCGGCCGCCGCGCAGTTCAATGGTCAAGTACGAAATGCAGAGTCTGGCATTGACGACATAGGGTTCGACAATAGCGCCTGTCGGACAGGCCTGAATACAGAGGGTGCAGCTTCCGCACAGATCTGTGGCTGGTTCATCTTCTGTCAGGTCCAGGGTTGTCAGGATCTCGCCGAGCAGGAGCCAGGATCCGCAGTCGGCTGAGACGAGGTTCGAATGTTTTCCGATCCAGCCGAGCCCAGCCTGCTGTGCCCAGGCCTTTTCCATGATCGGGCCTGTATCGACATAGGCCTTGGTGGTCACGCCCGGTGCCAGGGCTGCGATCTTCGCTTCGAGTTGCGCCAGTCGCTGGCTCATGACGAGATGGTAATCCTTCCCCCAGGCGTAACGGGCAATACGACCCACTCCAGGCTTCTCGTCCGCACGATTGTTCGTATAGTAGTTCATCCCGACCGAGATCATGGACCGGCATCCCGGCAAGACGAGTTGCGGGTTGCTTCGGCGGGCTGGGTCGCGAGTCATCCAGGCCATCGCCCCCTCGTAACCTCGCTGGAGCCATTCGGTAAGACGACCGTAGAGACTCTGAGTTAGAGAGCTTGTCTCAGTGCTGAGTGCTGAGTGCTGAGCGTGATCGGCGACTCGGCTAATGCCGACAGCGTCGAAACCAAGAGCGAGGGCTTCGGCTTTGATTGTCTCTGCGAGGGACATATTTAGCGAACTTGATTCGAACAGTCGAAACGGACGTTAAAATGGGCCGAACACTGGTCGGATTTACAGCGGCTGCAGGAACCGGTGATTTTTGTTTTCCAATCTGTGGCCTTCTCGTCGAATCGGCAGAATATGCTTCCGCCCTTGGAGATGGTCGTCCAGGGTTTGTCGGTTCCAGGGACATTGGCCACGAGGCAGCCAATAGGGAAGGGAACATAACAGCTCTGCGAGGCCTCTCCCTTCGCCATGCCGAAATTGCAAAACTGTTCTGTCGTGGCGTGTGAATCGTCCATGGGCTGCGCCTGAGCTGCGTCTGAAAGGCTCCACAGGCCGATGAGCATGAGTAGCAGGAAGGGCCAGCGTTTCATCAGGTGGCATCCTAGCACAGCGATGTTTGTGGGCGTCAATCAGGGTTCGACGCAATTGCAGGTTGCTGTCAAGAATCGTGAAAGGTAAAAGGTGAAACGTAAAACGTAGGATTACGAGTGCTCATGCTTTGAAACTTTTCACCTTTCACGTCTCACGGTTCGTTGTTAGTGCTCGCCTGGGTCGCGATGGGTCTATATACTTGCGCCATGTTATGGCGTGTGATGATTGTCATGGGCTGTCTCGTGCTCGGCTGGTCAGGGTGGAGCCTTGCGGCAGAGCCGGTCGTGCTAGATGTTCGTACGGAACCCACCGGCGGTGTGCGGGCGATGGCCACGATTCTCTTCCCGGTGGAACCGGCAATCATTCAGGGATTACTGACCGACTATGCCCATTGGCCAGAGCTTTTTGATGTGCGGATGCGGATGGCGGAGATACGGGAGCAAGACGGCAAGGTGTTCACGGATATTCGGATCAACCATGCTTTGCTTCCAGGAGAGCGGCGCCTCTTGAGTGAAACGAGGACTCTGCCGTCCGGTGGGTTGCTGACGGAATTGAAGGGGGGCGACTTCAAACAGTACCGCCGGTTCTGGAAACTGATTTCCATTGATGGTGGGGCTCATACGAGGGCCGAGTTCGAACTGGTTGTCGAGATCGACATGATGGTGCCGGATTGGATTGTCGCCGCAGCGATGCGGCGAGATATGGAAACGCATTTTCGAATCGTGCGGGAGAAGGCGCTGCAAATACAGCAGGAGCAGCAATCAGGGCGACCACAGTAATGAGCAGGCGATCCGTGAGACGTGAAACGTCAAAGGTGAAAGGGTTCGGTGAGAGAGCAGGCCGCAGTCAGACGTTTTACCTTTCACGTCTTACTTTTCACGATTCCTGAGAGCATCCTGCTACTGAGGAAAGGTGAATTCAGACAGCTCCGCCTTCTCGATCCCCTGCTTGACCAGCGCGCTCACATCGAACATCCGTTCGACCTTCTGAATGTCATCGAGTCTGGTTTTCGTACTGGGGTGCGGTGGGGTGAAGAGTGAGCAGCAGTCTTGATCAGGCTCAATCGATATGGCGAAGCTGCCGATCTGTTGAGCCTGGTCGGTGATTTCCACCTTGTCCATGCCGATGAGCGGGCGCAGGAGCGGCAACTCTGCCGCCTCTTCGATGACCGTCAAATTCTCAGGTGTTTGCGAGGCGACCTGTCCCAGGCTGTCGCCTGTGACGAGCCCCCAGCATTTCTCGCGTTTGGCTAGCTCCTGTGCAATGCGAATCATGACGCGCCGGTAGAGCACTACCCGAAATGGGGCCGGTGCGTTCGCCACAATGTCTTGTTGAATCTCTCCGAACGGGATGATGTAGAGCATCGATCGGTATTGATGGATCGTGAGGAGTTGCACGAGTTCGCGGACTTTTTCTTCCGAGGCACGGCTGACGAGTGGTCGGCCGGAGAAGTGCACGAAGAGGGCCCGGCATCCTCGCTTCATCATGCGATAGGCTGCGACCGGTGAATCGATCCCTCCGGAGATCAAGCAGGCGACTTTCCCGCTGACCCCCACCGGCATGCCGCCAGGCCCCTGAATCTTCTCGATTGCGTAGTAGACCTCTTTGGAGAGCAATTCGAGATAGACCGTGAGGTCCGGATCTTTCAGGCGGACTTTCTTGCCTGTTCCTTCACAGATGGCAGCACCGACGTCCCGCGCGACTTCCATGGAGGTCAGCGTCAATCGTTTATCGGCTCGTTTTGCCGATACGCGAAAGGTGGAAAAAGATTGGGATTGGAGCGATTCGATGATCGCCTTGCTGAGCGTTCCAATATCCGGCTTGGCCAGATCGAGCGGCAACCCATGAGCCAGGAAAAAGTTAGCGACCCCGAAGACTCGTGAGAGCCGTTCTTTGATGAACTGGTCCGGAACCGTGTCAGGCAAGACGACGCGAATCCGGCTACGAAGATTCTCGACCCGCCTGACGCCAAGATCCTTCAGCGTCCATTGGATATTGCGTACGAGCCGCTCCTCGAAATATTCCCGATTGCGGCCCTTGAGGGCGAGTTCGTGGTAGTGGACGATGGCGCAGCGCATGATATCAGCAGTGAGGACTAAGGGGTGAAGGGTGAGGGGGCGTTCTTTGGGGTTTCCCGGATTTCAGATACTTGAGTAGGCCAGAGAGAGGCTTGTCGATATGGTTCATCTGGGCGTCAAGTTTGCACCATTGCTCACCAGATAGAAATGTGAGCTTTTTCGCAATCTCAAGTTGAGTATCTAGCTCGCTCAAGGACGCTTGTGCGATATGGAGATAATTTGCAAATTCTTTCTTGGTATGTCTGGCGGCCCCTTCAGCAATGTTACTGGCGACACTCAGAGCCGCACGATGAATCTGATCGGTAAGAGCAAAACGGTGCTCCCTCGGAAAGTTACCTGTTGCATGATAGATGGAAAGAGTCAGTTCCACAGTTCCTCGCCAGGCATCCAGTTTCTTGTGAGATTTCTCCATCCCACCCCCTAACCCTTGACCCCTTACCCCTCACCCGCTTCGAGGAAACGCTCGGCATCGATAGCGGCCATGCAGCCGGAGCCGGCGGCGGTCACGGCTTGGCGGTATACAGAGTCTTGGACATCGCCGGCGGCGAAGACGCCGGAAATGCTGGTGGCGGTGCCGTGATTGGTCATGAGGTAGCCTTTCGCATCCATCTCAAGCTGGCCAGCAAATAGAGTAGTGTTGGGACGGTGCCCGATTGCGACGAAGACTCCAGCGCAGGGCATGTCCGTCGTCTTGCCGGTCACGAGATTCTTGATGCGGGCGCCGGTGACCACGTCACTGCCGAGAATGTCTTCGACCACGGAGTTCCAGACGAACGTAATCTTTTCATTTTTCACCGCGCGGTCTTGCATGATCTTGGAAGCCCGCAGTTTGTCGCGCCGGTGAATGATTGAGACCTTGCTGGCGAATTTGGTCAGGAAGGTTGCTTCCTCCATTGCGCTGTCACCGCCACCGACGACAATCAGTTCTTTTCCCTTGAAGAAGAACCCGTCGCAGGTCGCGCAGGTTGAGACACCGTGCCCCGTGAGGCGCGCCTCACTCTTCACCCCGATTTGAATGGCCGTCGCGCCGGTGGCAATGATGACGGTCTTCGCCTGGATAGTCTGTTCAGCGTCAACAGTGATCGTGAATGGTTGTTGTGTAAAGTTTACCGCTGTGACCTCGCCGGTCAAAAACTCCGTGCCGAACCGTTCTGCTTGGGCTCGCATCTCCTTCATGAGCTCCGGCCCCATGATGCCCTTGGCAAATCCAGGATAGTTCTCGACCTCCGTCGTTGTGGTCAGTTGGCCGCCCGATTGCCAGCCTTCAATGAGCAGAGGTGAAAGATTCGCTCTGGCTGCATAGATGGCGGCTGTGAGGCCGGCTGGGCCTGAGCCAATGATGACGACGTTTCGCATGGGCAAAACTTAACACAGGGGGGAGCGGGAATGCACGGAGGCGGGTGGAGCATTATGCGAGGAGACGAAGGCGCTTCAGCAATTGGCCGACCTGCCTGCGGAGTGAAGGTCGAGGGAGAACCCCAATTAACACATGGTCTGCTCGTTGGATCTTTTTTGCCAGCGGCATTTGACTGCTGATGCGCCGGATCGCTTCGGCGCGGGAGAGGCTGTTTCTTTTCTTGAGGCGGGCGATTTGGGTATTGCGATCAACCGTCACTACGATGGTCTTGTCCACTCGTTTGTCGATGCCGGCTTCGAACAACAGCGGTACGTCGTAGATCACCACCGCATGCGGGTCTTTTCGTGCAGCTCGTTTTGTGAGCCTCGCCTGCTCACGGGCGACGCGGGGGTGGACGATGCGTTCGAGTTGCCGGCGTTTTATTGGATTGCGGAAGACGATGCCTCCAAGGGCTTGCCGGTTAAGCGAGCGGTCCTGGTTGAGGACTGCCTTTCCGAAGAGTTCGACAATCTCCCGCCAGGCAGGCTTGCCTGGCTTCACGACAGCACGGGCCAGTTCGTCGGCATCAATGACGACCGCACCGCATTGCTTGAACATCCTGGCGACGGTGCTCTTGCCGGTGGCGACGCCGCCTGTGAGGCCGACCAAAATCATTGTCGCTGAGCATAGCATGCGAGTTGTCACCTCACAACCAACGTCGTTTGACTTCTCACGGCGTAGGCTTGTATGAGTTTGTGCATGATGACAAGGGTGATGTTTTTATGTTTCGTTGCGGCGATCGGGTTCTGGGGCTTCGGCCAGGCGTGGGCCAATGAGGGGCCACCGCTCGGTCCACGGACCATCGTGGTTGCGATCGACGGGACTGGAGACTACGTGTCTCTTCAGGAAGCGGTTGATGCCGCGAAGAAGGGCGACACCGTTTTCGTCAAGGCAGGCCAATACCCTCAGGATGTGACCATTCACAGTAAAGAAAAGATCAAGTTTGTCGGGGCAGGGGTGGATCAGGTCACAATTCTTGGACGTAATATCGTGGTAGGTGCTCTCCATGTGGGTAAGTGGCCTTACGGGGCCACAGACATTGAAATCAGCGACATGACTATCAACGATCAAGGGGGACATGCGGTCGGCCTCTTTAACGGGCAGGGGATTATCCTTCGCCGGGTCAAGGTCAATGGCATGTTGTTCAGCCAGCAAGTTCGGGATGTGCGGATAGAGGATTCTGTTCTAGGGGGAAGCGAGACGACCGGAGTGCAGTTTGCCGACTCAGAAGCCATCCTCATCGGGAATTTTATCCATGACAACGATCATGGAGTCTCGATAGCCGGCAAGTCGAATGTGCGGTTGGAACGAAATGTAATTACCCGCAGCCTGTTTGAAGCAGTCGTGGTCAGCGATCGCGCCAGGGCCGTGCTCGTGAGCAATACCTTGGTCAAGAATGGCGGTGGCGCGGCATTCCTCGGGCAATCCCAGAGCGATGTTATCGGGAACGTGGTCGGATTGAATCGAGTGGGCTTTGTGATCGCCCCATCCAGTCAAACCACCACGTCTCTCAATGCGTTCTATAACCGGGATGGTGACTATTTGCGTGGGGGGAATCCGAACCAACCGGCTCCGGAACTGAAAGCCCAGTCAGATATTACCGGGGATCCGCACTTTCTTGACCCGGAGCATGACGATTTCCGCCTGCGTCTCGATACGCCACTTCTCAAGATCGGTGCGTTCCCGTACCTCGGCGCCCTTGCCCCCGTCTCACAACCAGCACGTCGATCGACAGGAAAGTAGCTTCTAATCAACAGGATAGAAGCTTCATCAGGGTATGGATTTCCATGTGCTATGCTACCTGTACGCAGTCATTCAGAGAGACGATGCATCTCTGGCGTAGGAATTGCTGATCTACTAGTCAGAGAAAGAGGAGGCACCCGTGGCAAGTTACCGACAAGAGCTCGAAAGGCGTGGACCTGAAGGGATTCCGTCGCTTGATGACGTTGAACCAGGCAAGCTACTCGGCGCCGTCCTCCCCATGTCCGAAAAGGCCCAGATCCAGATGCGCAATAGCATCGAAGTCATCGATTATCTCCTCAATCAAGAACGCGTCGTCTGGAGTTAACGAGCGCGCTCTTCACCTCCTTCCCCTGAATCCTTGATCAAAATCGCCCTCTTGACAGTCCCCTTCCGCCTTCGTACGCTCCTGGCCTTACAGCTCTTTCCTTTCTAACCAGGAGACAGGCCATGGCATATGTTCACCCGCTCCGTCAGCGATCTGTACCTATGACGTATCGGATCATGAGCGCAATAGCGCTCGTGCTACTGATGCCATGGACAGTACCGGCTTCTGATGACTTACCAAAAGAGTCGGTGTTGCCGCTCTCGTTGGCGGGTAAGGCAACCCAAGCATCGTTGGATGCCTGTAACAGGGATGGCTATCGGGTGAGCGTGTCGATCGTGGATCGCGCCGGTGTGCTTCGCGCCATGGTCCGAGCCGATGGGGCTGGATCCCATACGGTCGATAGCAGCAGGAAGAAGGCGTATACTGCTGCAAGTCTCCGCCGTTCAACGACCGAACTGGCTGAGCTGATTAATAAGGTGCCGACCTTGCAAGCGCTTCGCGATATGAACGATCAGGTGCTGATGCTGGGGGGCGGATTTCCGATCGAGATAGGCAGTGAGATTGTCGGTGGGATCGGTGTGAGTGGAGCGCCCGGTACACAGCTCGATGATGCCTGTGCTCAAGCAGGGCTGGTTGCGATTGGCGCTGCGCAGAAAGTTCCAGTAACTAAGTGATTGGGACATGTCAGGCAAGATGCTTAGCTGGTTTACTCCTCTTGCTGACGGCCTGCAATAACGATACACCGGTGCCGGCTTCTGTCGAGTTCTCAGCAGATCAGGTACGCCTGACGATTACTAGAACTGCCACCAATCCGTTTCTCTCCCGGCACGACCTCCATCTCACGTTCGTGGGATCTGGAGGTTGCTCCATTGAGGTTGATCTGTTCCCCAATACTGGGTATGCAAGCCGACGGAATCTTTATCAGGCCGGAGCTGGAGTGCTCTATGTGGTGGGCCAGTTCGATGCCCGCGTGATTGATGTGCCGCACTGCACAGTCACATTGGCAGAGTTTCGGACCCTCGACCGTTTTGTGACCTTCCTCGGCAGTTTCGATGAGAACGAGCAGAAGGTCTGGACCTACTTCCCCGCCAGTCAACGGTCAGAACTCCCCTTTGAGAAACGGTGAGCCAGTTCACTCTTGTTCGTTTGGTCTGTTCGGTCTGTCTGGTTTGTTTGGTTGAACGAGACTAACCAGGTAGACCGGACAAACCCGCTTCGGTTGCCTTGGCAGATTCAGCTCGGCTACTCGTGAGGCGTGAAACGTTGAAGGTAAAAGGTGTTGGAGGGAGGGCACTCGGCAGTCCCGCGTTTCACCTTTCACGTCTTACCTTTACGGTCTTTGAAGGTGAGTTCAGAGATGGCAGATTTGTCTAACTCGCCTTTACCGAGCGTGACCAGTCGCTGGTATTGATCGTAAGTTGCTTGCGCTAACGGGACGGTGAGCCCTGCAGTCTTGGCTAACGCGAGGGCGATGCCTGAGTCTTTGGCTGCATGGGCGGCTGAGAAGTAACAGTCATGGGCGCGGTTCTGCATATCCTCGCCGTCTGTTTCCAATACGCGTGATGCGGCTCCCGTTTGAGCAAAGACTTCTCGCAATAGCGTCAGATCCAGGCCAAGTGATGCTCCAAGCCCAAGCCCTTCTGCTAATGCAGCGGTATTGCAATTCATCACCATGTTGACCAAGGCTTTGACCTTCGCTGCCTCTCCCGCCGATCCGATATAGCGAAGGCGCGCGCTCAATTTTTCCAAGAGTGGCTTTGCAGATTCAAATACAGTCTCCCGCCCACCGCACATGAGGTAAAGCGTCCCGTGGCGCGCCTGTGTGATGCTGCTGGCCATGCAGGCCTCAAGGCTCTGGCCCCCATGTTGCGTTACCAGAGTTTCGACCTCGATATGCACAGCTGGCGAAAGAGTGGCGCAGTTTATGAAGAGCCGGTCCTTGGCATGGTGGAGTAGGCTTTCCCTGTCAGTCGCGGAATAGATCTGGCGCATCGCAGTGTCATCGGACACGACCGTGAAAATGATGTCTGCGAGTTCTGCAACACGGGCAGGGGACGCAGCCGCTTCGCATCCTAGTTCTGTCGCAAGCTGGGTGGCCGTGGCGCGATCTCGATCGTGTACTGCCACGATTGTTTCCTCTCGATCTCTCAACCGCCGGGCCATGTTGGCCCCCATCCGTCCCATTCCTACGAAGCCGATCTTTGCATCAGACTGGCTCATCTATGCTCCTCCATTCGTGTTAGCATGCGCGCGAGTGTAGCATACCTCTATGAAATCGATAACGGGGCGTGAGGGAGGCTTGTGCATGCAGCAACCTATTGTTGGCTATCATTTGGATGAGTTTGGCGATTGGGTGGCAGATTTGAAATGCGGCCATGGCCAGCATGTGCGCCATCAGCCACCGATGACCAATCGCCCATGGGTTTTGACAGAGGAAGGCCGGAGACAGCATCTCGGAGAGAGTTTGAACTGCAAGAAGTGCGACGAAGGAAGCGGGTGATTATTCGATCGTGATTGCGTCCGGGGAAGGCGTTGCTTTCATGTCGATGCCTGGTCCTGACCAGGGTTGCAGATATGATCCGTCGTACCGGTAGCCACCAGTCACAGGATCATCTGCCAATAAGAGCGGCGTGTCGAGATCCAGTACGTCGAAGCCGCCAAGTCCGAGAACCAAGCTGAAAGAGCAGCCCATCGCGATGCGTGTTTCGAGCATCCCGCCGATCATCAACTTAAGGCCTGAGGCCTTGGTGAAGGAGGCAATCTCCACTGCTTCGGTTACGCCGGTCTTAGTGATCTTAATGTTGATATAGTCAGCCGCGCCTCGCGCGACGACTTCCTGTGCGTCCGCAAGGGAACGGACCGATTCATCTGCTGCAACGGGAATCCCGGTCTCTCGGCGAATCGCAACCATACTGTCGAGGTCGTCCCGCACCACCGGCTGCTCAAGCAGCGCCATTATCCCGCCAAATCTCTTTACCTCCTGCGCAAAGGTCAGGCAGTCCCGGCGTGAAAAACCCTGGTTGCCATCGCCGATGAACGAGATGCCGGGGAGTGCGCGATGCACAGCTTCCAAGCGATGGATGTCGCTTTCCACATCTTTTCCGACCTTCATTTTGAAGAGGCGAAATCCCCGCACATACCATCCGCGCGCCAGGGCGACGGTCTTGTCGAGGTCAGCGATGGGAATGGTGATATCCGTCTCCCGCGATCGCACATCCGCGCCACCCCACAGTTGCCACATTGGGATATTCTCTGTCCGGCAATAGGCATCGATAATGGCAGTTTCGAGCCCGCAACGTGCTGCTGGGTAGGCGCACGCCTGTTCAGATAGCGAGCGTCCAACTTCTTTGTAGCTTGCTGCAGAGCGACCAAGCACTGCTTTGCAAAGCTGAGGGAGAGTTCGAAGGCAACTCTCGCGACTCTCTCCTCCAACTTCTGGAAACGGGGCCGCTTCCCCATAACCCTGTGTTCCGTTGGCCAGCGTGACTCGCAGAAAGACATTCTCCGCAACCGTTCGTGCGCCGGTAGCAACGACGAAGGGGTCGGTGATGGGGATATCGACAGGCCAGTACTCAATTCTTGTGATGGTGAACGTGAGAGAGCCGATCACGGTTTGCACAGAGTCGGTGTGGTTCGATTCTCTGATTCAGCAGCGTTCCAGTTATTCATTTTCTAGCATCCTGCGAGGCAGACAGATATCGCGATTGTAGCAGAAGTGTTCATGAATCATACGACCCATCCTGGATCTCCTACACCGGCAGATAGACAGCCCACACGTATCCCCAACCACCCTTAGTCTTATTCAATGGCAAAAGACGCCCCATTTTACGATGAGATGTTTGGCACATATCATGACAGATTCCTGGACGTATCCCGCCCGAAAGTTTCAACTCCCTGTGCAGATTTGTTTGAGAGGACGGAAAATTGTCTGGGGCAGAGTCAACATGAGTATCTGTAGGGGATCGCCTGGCAGAGACTTTCCAGATTTTCATGGGGAACAGATTGAATTGTCAGCATTTTACACAGATGAAAGCCCTCGGTTCTTCCCGCAGTTTCTGTCGAGGGGAGTAGGTACTGGGCTTGCGTAGGGATTCCCGTTGGCGTTCCGGTTGTGCTGTTCAAAGAGAGACTGCAGGGCTCTGCTAGACTTCACTCAGCACATAAATGAATTAAGGGGGACTGAACGATGAAGAAGTTGCTGTTGACTGGAATCGGGGCCTTGATGCTTGCAGGGTGTGCGGCAGATGGACGCAGTCCCAATTTTGGGGTCGGAGTATCGGTCGGAAATGGTGCGCCGCCACCGGTTATCGTCGAGGCTCCTCGTGGCGGCCCGCCGCCTTGGGCTCCGGCTCATGGGCGCCGAGCGAAGGAGGCCCGGTATCGTTATTATTACTACCCGTCGAGTGGAGTGTATTTCAATGTCGCTACAGGAGGCTACTTTTATCTGAACGAAGGCAATTGGCAAGTGACCATGGCGCTTCCCTCCACCGTGGTGCTCGACACAAGCGATTATGTCAGCATTGAGCTGGACACCGATCAACCCTATCGTTACTACGATGAACATAGGGGGAAGTATAGGGGGCGCGGTCATTTCAAGAAACATGGGCATGGGAATGGGCACGGAGGTGGAAAGGGGCGTTGGAAAGACAAGGATAGGGACTAGCCGGGCTTTCTGATTGTAGGCTAAAGCGATGCTCAAGAGTGTCGTGCTCTAATCTAGCAACATGAGAGCACGGCCCTGATCGTGAAATTGCAAACAAATTTTCGTGGGCGATGCGTCCTATCGGAGTCTTGACGGAGATCGCAAGGGAGCCAGTATGCCAGGTGTTTCTCTAATTACCTCGACAGCGGAGATATACGATCTACCACCGATGAACGACCAAAAGACAGCCACAGTGATTCTGGCCCTTGAAGAATGCATCGAACAATACATTGTTGACTGCCGTGGCCGAGTGGACGGTTTCGTGGAGCGGCATTTTTCCCTGCAGGAAACCGTCGAGCTGCAGAAACAGTCCCTCGTGAGCGACTTGCTGTGCCACCCGATTAATGCGCTGTGGTCGATCCCGTCGATGTTTTTGAAAAAACTCATCGAGGTTCCGGTGAAGTTGGGCTGGCGCTCCGGGTCTGGCCTGATGACTCTGGTCCCGACCGGATTCAAAACGCGGTATCAACGAGAAATCGAACGGCTGATTGCCGCGGAGGTGCTGGATTGGCCTTGCACAAGGGGTGACCGCCGAGCCGCTCCGAACGGGTTGCTCGAATGTATGAAACGCCATAAGCAGGTGGGCCCAATGCTCGCATCGGGCGCATTTTCTGACGAAGTGCTGAGGGAATTGTCCGACGTCCCCCGTCTCGTCGCCGAGCATTCTGCCGGTCGTATCGTGGTGTTAGATACTGCAGCCACAGTGCTGACGCTGGCGGCTGGATGGCTCTTCTTCGGAGATCACTCTCTCGGCATCTCAGGAATCGGCAGTCTGCTCGCCAGAAATAGGGCCAAGGAGGAGGCGGCTTCCACATTTATACTCGGATCTAGTCTCGGATCGACATTTTACTCAATCTTTCCGCCGAATCCATCGTTCTGGCAAGTTACGGGGGCCACCTTCATTGTTGGGTTCGCTGTCACTGTGATGAGCCTTATCGTTGGCCTGCTGAGCGATCCCTGCCTGAAAAGGGTGGGGTTCCAGCATACGAGACTGAATGTGCTGATCGATGCAGTGGAAGACTGCTTGCATCGACAAATTCGCAAGCGTCTCAAGCCTGTCATCAGGCAATTAGCGGCGTGATACACGACCGGTCTTGAGAGTCTCTTTCTGGTCTAGTGGCAGCCAGCGAGTCTCATCCGTATCGATCGTTTTCCCAGGGAAATGCGCTGTTCGAATAACCCCGCACCTCCCAGAATCCTTTTACATCCTTGTCCGAAAACGTAATCTCCTTTACCCACTTGGCGCCTTTCCAGGCATACCGTTTCGGGATAATCATGCGGACAGGGCCTCCATGTTCCTTCGAAAGGGACTTTCCGTTCCACTTGTAGGTCAGAAGCACGTCCCCATCGTCGCAGGCTTCAAGCGGCAAGTTGGTGGTGTAGTCGTCGAACGATGTGAAGAGGACGAACTTCGCCGAAGGCAGAGGCTTCACCAGAGACAGAATATGTTTGAAACTGACCCCTTCCCATTCGTTGTCGAACCGGCTCCAGCTTGTGACGCAGTGGAAGTCTGAGATGTGTTTGAACTGGGGCTGGGCAAGAAACTCTTCCCATGTCCATGTGACCGGATTGGTGACGGACCCGCCGATGGTGAGTTTCCATTCTGTGAGTGGAATGTCTGGCTTTTGACCGAGATCAAGCACGGGCCAGGTCTCGACAAGATGCTGTCCCGGTGGCAGGCGGGCATCTCCTTCGTAAAATACTTCCCGCTCTTCACCGCCACGACGGGCCTTTGCCCACTGTTCTTTTGTTTTGGTTAAACGACTCGATTCATCCATCTGGAGGCCTCCATGTATAGAATAGGGTAATGAGGTCATGCCTTACAAGTGTGAAGCCATGGAGTACAGAGAGATAATGCGCTCTAAGTCATTGAAAAATCACATGACAGAGACGGCCTGCTACACTTGCAGGGATTCATAAATTGGGAGGGGTATGGGCAGAGGGAGGCTAGAACTTATTGTACTAGGAGCGATCTGCTCCGTGGCCGTACTCGCGGCTACGGTTGGGCAGGCGAGTGCGGTAACAAAGAAAAGCAATGAATTGAGTTCGGTCGTCGTCGTCGCCAAACCTGCAAAGCAACCATCTGTGAAAGGCCAGAGCCAGTTGATTCAGCCTGCCAAGAAGGACCCGATACCTGCTTCCATAAAGCATCAATCGGAGCTTAGTCCGAAGCAGGTCAAGCCGGTAGCAGTTGAGTCCAAGCGCAGGAGTCCGAAGAGCCTGCTACCTACATCCGCTCAACCTCAGCCTGAGGCTGTGCAAAAGCCGGCTCAGCCTATAGCAACTGAACTTAAGCCGGTGAGTCAAAAGATTCCCCAGCCCACTTCTACGGCGCGTCCATCAGCGGCCCCTCAGAAACAGACTGGGCCTGCATCGAGTGAGATCAAGGTGCCGACTCCAAAGAGCTTTCTGCCTGTTGGCACAGAGCCTCAACCGAAGGATATCCAGTCGCAAGCCAAACCAGTACAGGCCGACCTCACATTGCCGAAGCAGAAGAGCCCGCGACATATAAAAGTTCACAAGATGGAGATGCCGAAGGCTGTCGTTCAGTCAAGTACCGAGCTCATGTATCACGGTATCTTGGAGAGTCCCCAGCGGTATGACCCTCGCCGGATGCATCACATCGGGGCAGGTGCGCCGGACCCTCACAATCCTGAATTGACTCAGGACCATTTCCAGGAACTCGATCGCAATCAAGATGGGTCGATCGATCCAGTTGAGCGGGTGTTCGGTCGGCTCGACATGGATCGCGACCTCCACGATCGCCGGCCACGATAGCCCGCGCTGCGGTCCCCTTCAGTTCGTACCACCCAATCACGTCACCGTCTCACGCCCCAAGAGTAGAGCATATTGCTTATGGCCAATCGCATGTTCGGAGAATGAGTACGGGATTGTCTCTGTCTGTGCTATACGCCATACGCTATCAGCTCTCTACGACATACGTCTTACGTTTCACGGTTTTCTGGCGTATCGCTGTAAGACTGTGGGGTTTTGGGCGACTAAGATGCAGTCGTTCACATTGACAGCCGGAAAAGGAGTCCCCATGATACGGGAACAGACAGTCATGACAAACGAGATGCCATCATCTGAAGCAAAGAGTGGGCTGAGTGCCGGAAAAATTGCAACGGTCCTCGCGATTGTGGTTGCAGTGGCCGCATTTTTCTACTTCGATCTAGGCCGGTTCCTTTCCTTGCAGGCGCTCAAGGACAATCGCGATTATCTATTGTCGTTTACCGAAACGCAGTCTGCCCTCGCTGCGGCCTTGTTCGTCCTGATTTACGTGGCTGTGGTCGGGCTTTCGCTTCCCGGCGCCGTGATTCTGACATTGGCAGGGGGGTTCCTCTTCGGGGCTGTCTGGGGTACGCTATTCGTCAATCTGGGGGCCACAACAGGCGCGACGCTCGCGTTTCTCGCATCCCGCTACTTGCTGCGCGATTGGGTCGAACGGAGATTTGGAAAGTGGGTGGGGCCTGTTCAGCAGGGCTTCGCAAAGAATGCATTCAGTTATCTCATGACCCTCAGGCTGATCCCGCTCTTTCCGTTCTTTGTGGTGAATCTGATATCCGGTCTGACTCGCGTCAACGTCGGTACCTACGTTGCGGCAACCGCACTGGGGATTATCCCTGGATCCTTCGTCTATGCCTACGCGGGCAAGCAACTCGGTACGATCAATTCTTTGAAAGACATTGCTTCTCCAGGAGTGATCGGAGCATTTGTATTGCTAGGGTTTCTGGCGCTTGTGCCGAACCTGTACAAGAAGTGGTTTGGGAAACCGGTCTGACTCGCGAGCTCGGTGAAACGTGAGGCGTGAAACGTGAAGCGTAGAGGACAAGTAAGAGTGACGCGATGGTCACACAGTCAACAGAGAAGATCGTTGTGATGGATCAGTATAAGGAGAGCCTAGTGCTACCCGACGACGAGCATAACCGTACGCTTGTCGACAACGTGCACCCCTCGAACTGGGTCAATCCTGAACCAGCCGACCGCTACAACATCGTAGTGATTGGGGCAGGGACAGCTGGATTGATTACGGCTGTCATTGCGGCGAGCCTGGGAGCCAAAGTGGCCCTGATCGAAAAGCACTTGATGGGCGGCGACTGTTTGAATGTCGGCTGTGTCCCCTCGAAAGGCATCATTCGCGCGGCAAGGGCTTGGGCCGATCTGCGGAATGCCGAGGAGTTCGGTCTGCATATTCCTCCCGGGGTAAAGTACGACTTTGGCGCGGTGATGGCGCGCATGAGAAAACTGCGGGCGCGGATCAGCCACAACGATTCGGCCCATCGCTACACCAAGTTAGGCGTGGATGTCTACATCGGTAGCGGACAATTTGCCGGCGTCGATACCATTCAGGTCGAAGGGCCAGCAGGCAATCGCACTCTCACCTTTGCGAAGGCGGCTGTCTGCACGGGAGCGAGGGCGTCGGCGCCTCCGACACCGGGATTGAAAGAGGCCGGCTATCTCACCAATGAAACGGTGTTCTCGCTGACGGAACTGCCGCCACGTATCGGAGTGATCGGCGCCGGCCCCATCGGGTGCGAGTTGGCCCAGGCGTTTGCCCGCTTTGGAAGCCAGGTATCCCTCATTGAGACGATTCACGGCATCATGCCGAACGAAGACCGCGATGCAGCTGACATCGTCGAACAACAGATGTTGCGCGACGGTGTGAAGCTGTTCTGTTGCGGAAGAGATCTCAAGGTAAGCAAGACGGATAGTGGCAAGCGCCTCACCGTCGAGTCCCATGGCCAGCAGTACGATCTGACAGTCGACGAGATTCTTGTCGGCGTCGGCCGCACTCCGAATGTCGAGGGAATCGGCTTGGAAATGGTTGGTGTCGAGTACGATAAGAACGGGGTCAAGGTGAACGGGCGGCTGCAGACGACGAATCCAAGGATTTTTGCAGCAGGCGATATTTGTTCGCGATATAAATTCACCCATGCCGCCGATGCCATGGCGCAGATCGTCATTCAGAATGCGTTGTTCCCCCATCCCCTCGGCTTGGGCTATGCCAGCGTCGAATCCTTGATCATGCCCTGGTGCACCTTCACGGAGCCGGAAGTCGCGCATGTCGGGATGTACGAGAAGGATGCAAAGGAGAAGGGGATCGAGGTCGAGACCTACACATACAAGCTCGATGAAGTCGATCGTGCGATCCTCGACGGCGAGGACGAAGGCTTTGCGAGGATCCACATCCAGAAGGGTACGGACAAGATTGTGGGAGCCACGATTGTGGCGGCCCATGCCGGCGATATGATCAGTGAGTTTTCCGTTGCGATGCAAGCCGGTGTTGGAGCGAAGACGATCGCCGGGGCGATCCATCCCTATCCGACACAGGCCGAGGTGAATAAGAAGGTCGTAAATCTCTGGCGTAAAGCACACTTTAGCCAAGGGACTAAGAATATCCTGAGCAAGCTGTTTGCCTGGATGCGGCGATAGGAGTGGTGGCTAGGCGAGATGAGACAGAATCACATTGTAGGGCTCGCGCTCTTGCCGTGCATGGTATTGCTGGCCGCGTCGGTATGGGCGCGGGACGAAGCCGTGCTGGAGGTGGCGAAGTTTTCCGCAAGCCAAGCCGGTGCCGGCCTGCCGGAAGGCTGGAAGCCCCTGACCTTCAAGAAGATACCAAAATTGACCACATACGAACTGGTGAAGGATGGGGAGCACGTCGTCGTGAAAGCCACAAGCGACGCATCTGCATCAGGGCTGACCAAAGAAGTTAAGATCGACCCAAAAGAATTTCCAATCGTGCGGTGGCGATGGAAGATCGACAATCTGCTCCAGAAGAGCGATGCCACCAGAAAAGATGGCGACGATTATCCCGCGCGCCTCTATATCACTTTCGAATACGATCCGGATAAGGTGAATTTCAGCAAGAAGCTCAAGTTCAAGGCAGGCCAGGTAGTTTTTGGAGACATTCCGATCGGGGCGATCAGCTATGTGTGGGAAACGAAGGCGCCGGTCGGCGCGGTTATCGATAATGCCTATACGGATTTTGTGAAAATGATTGTGGTAGAAAGCGGACCGCAAAAGATCGGACTATGGGCTGATGAATCGCGCAATATCTACGAAGACTACAAGCAGGCGTTTGGGGAGGAGCCGCCGATGATCAACGGGGTCGCGATCATGAGCGATACGGACAACACCAAGGAACAGGTCACAGCCTATTACGGGGACATCGTGTTTCAGAAATCGGTAAAGGCATCATCTCGATGATCCCCGTGCTGCGTGGGGACTCATGAAAAAACGGGCCGGCCTGTTGAGGGCCGGCCCGCTCAAGGACACCGCCGCACGTGAGGTGGGTGCGCGGATTCGAAATGGAAGTTACTGAACAGAATTCGCGAAGCCGCCTCGCGTAATTTCCGCGCGGACAGTGTCCCCGACCTTTTTCTTGTTGATGTGCTTTGTGCCTTGCCCGACGCGCAGTACGACTTGATTGCCGTCGTAGTCTTCAACTGTGTAGCTGTCGCTTTGGACCTTCTTCAGCGTTCCACCGACGGTTCTCCATGCCGGGCCAGGCGCGGAGTCATGGTGGCCGCCCTTCGGCGCATCGACTTGTTCAGGAACATGGCCGACCGCTCGAGCCGCCGCCTTTGCGGAGGAATGGCTGGACTTCTTGGAATTCGAGTCCTTGGCCAGAACCGGGGTGGAAGCCAATGCCACAATAGCCAATGTGCCTACCAGGACGGTGAGGATCTGTTTTTTCGCTTGCTCCATAACGAAACCTCCTTAGCGCGTGAGACTTAGCGCGTGAGAGTCAATTTCGACCTAGCATTCATCAGCAAGGTGTGTGCCTCACTGTAGGGGGAAATTGATGATGGAAGTTCAGCAGGTTAGGAGCGTCGGTAGGAAGAGACTCTGGGGATTCGAAGGGAACAGGGGAAAAACGGCATTGGCCCGTCCAAATATGGCCATGTCTGCTGAAGTGAGGATAGATGATGGCTGTGCCTTTTACGGTTTTTAATCGGACAATTAAGCCTTTCAGAAACCTTCTGGCTGGGCGGCCTGTCTTGGCTACGTTTCAGGTCAACCTCCGATGCAATTCTGCCTGCGGGTACTGCGATTTACCTCTCAATGTCGGCAGGTATGAGATGACAAGGGAAGAAATCCGAGCGGTCTTTTCCCGTCTCTATCGTGACGGTGTGAGGTTTGTGCTGGTGCAGGGAGGCGAGCCGCTGCTACGCCGCGATCTGCCGGAGATCCTCGAAGACCTGTCGGCGATCGGTTTTCATCTCACGTTGATTACGAACGGCACGAAAATTACAGCGTCATTGGTTGAACGATTGAGCCAGTTGCCGGTGGCCATCTCGGTAAGTTTGGACACGTTGGATCGAGAGAAGTATCGGCAGATTCGCGGCGCCGATCAGCTGTCACAGGTTTTAGAGGGCATCGCGCTCTTGAAAGATTTTCCACACCCTAAATTCCTCACCTGCATAGTGAGCGACATCAATCGCGCCGAGGCGTCGGCGGTCGTGCGATTTGCTCGGAAGCAGGGATTCTTGCCGGTGGTGGGCGCCTATCATTGGAGCGTTGGAACCTACGGCAGGCCTGATGAGCTGCTCATGTACGATCGAACGAGCGCAGCCACTGTCTTCAGCGGGCTGCTCGACGACGAGCTGATTCCCTCCGGATATCTCAGGAAATTTGTCGAGGACAATGTGAGCTGGTTGCGTGGACAGAAGTTGGAACCCTGCGATGCAGGGCGGTACAGTATTGCCATCGATGCATCGGGGAACGTGTCTCCTTGTCTGGCGTTCCCTTCCGTGGGGAACCTGCTCGAATTGTCGCTGAGTGAGATTCTGGGACGTTTCGACCGAACTGCCATCAGAACCTGTTCAGACAACTCCTCGTGTAACAGACTCGATGGCCGCGTCGTCGGAACAATGTTGCGCCACCCGATCACCGCGCTGCGGTCGGCAAGATCATTTACCTCAGGAGCCCTCTCATGAGTCGCTGGATCGGCGCAATCTTTCTTGTCGCCATTCTGACCGGCTGTTCTACGACCCCGAGGACTTTCCTGCCGACCAATCCCATTGCGCCTGAGCTGGTGTCTCACCAGACCTGGGATTCGATCGTTCAGGGCCACGTCCACAATGGACAAGTCGACTACCCTGCCATACAGGCCAGCGGCTTGCTTGACGGGTACTTGGGAGAGTTAAACCGTATTGATCCCATTAAGTTACCTGCGCGGCAGCACCAGCTCGCGTTTTGGATCAACGCCTACAACGCTTTTGCCGTCAAAGGCATTCTTGACCACTATTCACCGATGACGCTCTGGGGACGCTACCGCTATTTCATCGGTCGCGACTATCAAGTCGGCGGCACGACCATCAATCTCTACGATCTTGAACGGCAAGTGCTGATCGAGCAGTTCCATGAGCCGCTGATGCACTTTGCCATCGTCTGTGCATCCACATCCTGTCCGAAGCTTCAGCCCTGGGCCTATCAGCCGGATCAACTCGACCGTCAACTCAATGACGTTGCCAGAGCGTTCATCAACGATCCCACGCGAAACCGGTTCGACCGAACCCGGAAAGTGGCGTTCCTCTCCATGATCTTCAAATGGTTCGAATCCGATTTTGCCGGCGCCGCTGGATCGGTGCTGGGATACGTCGCCAGCCATGTCGACGATCCTGAATTGGCGAAGGAGCTTGTTCTGCCTGGCTATCGCATCGAGTATTTGGAATATGATTGGAGTTTGAACGGCATCCCGCCTCAGGAGATGGCAAATGCTGGTCCGTCCTGATGAACAGGTGCCGATCGCGCGCCTGCTGACGTTTCTTGAGCATGGCGAGCGCATGGCGAACGAATGTGCGAAGGCACAGGCTTCGTTAGCGCCGGATTCCGGTTCGCGTCGTTTTCTTCTCAGCCAGGCTCGTCAGGAAGCCGGGCATGCTGTGGTGTTCCAAGGAGCCATTGCCTGGCTTGCACCGAGACATCTCGGCGGTACGCCGTTTCTACCGGCGTTAGAAGAGTATCGACAGAAACTCAACGATGCCCTGGCCAGACAGGATCTGCTCGAAACGTTTCTCGCGGAGCAGGTCATTCTCGAAGGACTGGGCGAAGCGATCCTGACACGTATTGAAGAAGGATTGGCCAAACGTGCGGCACCATTTGGTCGGCTGCGACGAATCTTACTTCAACAAGAAGAGGCTCACCACGGATTCGGTCGGCGCATGATTGAACAGGCGATGGCCGAAGGGCGGACCGATGCGGAAACTTTACGCCTTCGTGCCCAGGACTACCTCGCGCTGACGGACCAGATAGTCCTGACATTGAGCGACCTGTTCGAGTCGATCGCCGAAGATCCCACAGCTTGGGCACAGGACGTGCGAAAGTTTTTGCCTCTATGGCTGACTGAGGTGCCGGTGTGATCTCCGTCATCATGCCGACCTACAACGAGGAAAAGGCACTGCCGAATACATTGCGCGCGCTTTTCACGCAACAGGGCGATTTCGAAGTCATCGTCGTCGATGGCTGCAGCACGGATGGCACCATGAACGTACTCAAGGAATTCGGATTTATCCCCGACGCGTCGCATCGTACGTTTCACGTTTCACGTTTCACATTTCATACTCCAAAGGGCCGTGCTTCCCAGATGAATATCGGCGCCAAACAGGCCCAGGGTGACTGGCTCCTCTTTCTCCATGCCGATACCGTCTTGCCTCTAGGCGCGATCCAGCGGCTCAACCAGATGGAGGCGGACCAGACTGTTCAAGCCGGTGGGTTCATGCACCGGTTTTCAGGCGACGACTGGCGGCTCAAGCTGATCTCATTCCTGGATAATTTCCGCTGCATTCGCAGCAGAATCATTTACGGCGACCAAGCCCTCTTCGTCCGCCGTTCATTATTCGAGCAGCTTGGGGGGTTCCCCAAGCTGCCCATCCTTGAAGATGTGGCCTTGTGCGAACGCCTTCTAACCGTGACCAGGCCGCTTCTGCTCTCAGAAGCTGTGGTGACCGATGCCAGAAAGTTTCTAAAGATGGGCATCTGGCGCAGCTTTTCCCGCGTGCTCCTCATCATCCTCCACGTCGAATTCCACCTGCCGGTGCTGCCCCGCGCCTTCTTTCAGGATGTCCGGTAGAACGCCCGCCTTCCCCGTTTACCTTTCTTCTAGCCTCCCGTCTAACCAATCAGACGAGGCAAGAAGGAGGGTGTCATGCAACAGATCCATGCAAAAACAAGCGTACTGATCCTCTCGAGCGTTCTCTTACTATCAGGCTGCACGTCGACGCTGGTTCGCGACGATGTGAAACGAACGGCAGGGCTAGGTGGTCACTGTTCGGGGAGCGAGTGGGTAGACGATTCATCGCTGGCAGTCCTGCCTGTACCGGTGGTGGCCTTCTTTGTGCCCCATTTCGATCTGCATAACGTGTCCAGTGAGCCCTATCTAAGTCGCTGCGGAGCTTCGACCAGCGTCGTGAATCGAAATGTGTCGGTCAACAAAACTGCCTGCCTGCCGGCGGGCCTCACGCGGATTATCACGCTGGGCGTGTGGCAATGGTGCCCGGCTCGTGTAGCTTGGTCGGCTGATGTCCTGGCGGACGGGCCAAGGCCTGCGGAAGTGTCGACGAACAATCATGCAAAACCGTAATTTCAACCATAATCTTAACCAAGGGGCATTTATGAAACGGTCATCTGTTCTGTTCAATCTTCTCGGCGCAGTGGGGCTGATCGGGCTGTTGAGCGGCTGCGGTAGCGGTGGCGGAGGGGCCTCGACCGGTACCGGAGGGACTGCCAGTGGGTCTGCGGCGGCCTCTGGAACAGTCACTGATTTCGGCAGCGTGTTCGTCAATGGGAAGAAGTTCGAAACGAATGATGTGGATGTACGGCATGACGGCATAACGGAGCGATGCACTATCAGTCAGGCCACCAGGTGTGGTCTCGAAGAAGGGATGACGGTGAAAGTGTCAGGGGATTTCAGTGGCTCGTCACACAGGGCAACAACCGTTGTCCAGGAAGACACACTGGAAGGGCCAATTACAAACGTGGACGTTCCCAATAGCCAGTTCTCTGTGTTGGGTCAGACTGTGCTGGTAGACGACACGACCAGGTTCGATTCCGGGGTCAACCTTACCAATATGGTTGCCGGTAATATCGTTGAGGTGAGCGGATTCGTAAAAGCTGACGGTATCATTGTCGCGTCATTTGTTGAGAGAAAAGCCGGAATTGGTTGTGGGGCTGACGGCTGCGAAATCAAGGGTATCGTGAAGAATCACGATCACGCCACGACAAGTTTCCAAATTGGAGGGCTCACGGTCATCTATGACATTGATGGCACGATCCCCGATACGATCATTGGCGACATGCCTGTTCCCACCAACAATAATTGGAATGGCATTTTTGTTGAGGTGAAGGGAACGACTTTGGCCGGGGCAACCCTCAATGCCACGAAAGTCGAGCCTGAAAATCAAGGTGCCGGCAACAATGTGGATGAGTTCGAAGTCGAGGGCTTCGTAACGCAGGCCGGCACACCTTCCGGCAACATCATTGATTTCACCATCGGGACCACACCTGTGCGGACGACCGCGAACACAGAGTTCCGAGGCGGATTGGTTGGCGAAATCGTCGTCGGCGCCAAACTCTCGGCCGAGGGGCGATTCGATGGCACAACGCTTATTGCCAAGCACGTGAAATTCCATGAAAGCGCGCGGCTGGAAGGTAACGTCGCTGCAATCACTGGGAATTCATTTACGATTGAAGGATTGCCCAATGTGACGGTCACGATGAGTAGTCAAACAGAGGTTAGAGGGCTCCTGAGCCAGGATGCTCATGTGCGGGTACGGGGGCGAGTAAGCGGGGCCAATTCCGGCACCGTCATTGCCACGCGCGTCGATGTGCGGTCATCAACCCCTGATGTTGATGTGGATCTCCAGGGTCCGGTGCAGTCAGTCAATGGCCAAACGTTGGTCATTCTAAATACGCAGGTCGATACATCGGGATTTCAGAACGATGATTTTGAGGGACTCAACGATCAAGTGATCGGACGGGCAGCCTTCTTCAATGTTGTGAAGGAAGGTGCCTTGGTGAAGGTGAAGGGCCGGCTGGATAACAATGGTGTGGGCGTGACGTGGCGCGAAGCCGAGCTCGAAGACTAGCTACAACTCGACGAGGAGGAATACATGAAACACACGACACGAACATCTACAGCAGTTTGGCTCTTGAGCGGGCTGGCGATACTGACAAGCCCCGCCTGGGGACAGAGCACCCTATCAATCCAGAATGGGCAGTCTGACCGAATGCGTCTCGAAGGAAGCAACGACCGTGGGGGAAATCGGGGCGATAATCGTAGCGGACATGGTGGAAGCGATAACAGTGGGCCTGGTTCCTCGAACAGTGGGCCAGGATCTGCCAATAGTGGGTTGGGCCATGGCGGAGGTGATAACAGCGGTCCAGGCCGCGGCGGTGATAATAGTGGCCGTAGCGGGCGAGACGATGTCCGCAACGTGAACGACGATCGGCGGGAAGACCGGCGCCAAGATCGTCAAATGGATCGCCGAGAGGATCGTCGTGAAGACAGGCAACTGGATCGAAGGGAGGATCGGCGCGAAGATCGTCAGGCTGACCGGCAGATGGATCGCCGTGAAGATCGACAACAGGATCGAGTTGTGCATATGGACCGTTCTGATAGACCAGATCGCCCGGCACGGCCAGAGCGTCCGGATCGGCCAGACAGACCTGATAGACCAGAGCGACCGGACAGGCCGGATCGGTCCGGACATAACTAGCAGATTCCTGGAAAACAATGCAGGCTAAAGAATGGGGGGCAGGCGCCACTAAAAATGGCGCCTGCCCCTACAGTACATTTTCAAGCAGCCTTCAGCTTGTCTCACGCGATAAGATTGGAGCCTCATCATGGCGACGCACGACAATAAAACAATATCCCCCTCCGTAGGATCCACAGGATTGGAGCAGAATGTAAAACCTAAAGGCGCAGCACAATTGCCTGCTGAGACGTCTACTGCGACTGTTCGCGCGGAACGCCGAGCTGAAGCGCGCATGGACTTCCGGCAGAGTTGCTCGTACGAAGTGCTTGAAGCCATTGAGGAAGGGTCGGTCGTCATCCGGCAAGGAGAGGCCTTCGCGTTAAACCGGAGTAAGGATGGGATGCTCCTCCTTATGGGCCAAGCTCTTTTCGACAAGCAATTATTTGAAGTGCAGAGCCCCTACTCCGGATCGGGCTGGGTCGTGAATGTCTTTGAAACCAGATGGGCCAGGCCCATCCCAGTGGAGTCGCTTGGGGAACTGCATTTGGTTGGGTGCCAGCGGATATTCGGACCCCTTTCACCATCTGTAAGCCAGCAGTTTTCTGAATAAATGTTGTCTTCTTCAGTTTTCCTGGATAAATGGGTAGCAATGTCGTGTCTATTCAGGTCAATAGGCTGAAGGTTTTTAGGGGTTAAGGCTTCTTGCGCAACGAGAATTTATCTCTGCTTGAACCCAAGCTCGTAGAAACCCGGACACACTTCAGCCTTCAGCCTGATTCCCTGAAATTGTCTAACCACAAAAAAAACCGTTTCCGTCTTGGCCGGAGGAGGCGCGGGTAGGAAGGATGGATGATGAGTCGACAGTGGCGGATGCTGTGTCTGGTGATTGGATTCACGGTTGGAAGCGGAGCGGTATCGGCCCATGCAGCGGAGAAGACGGATATAGGACCGCCTCCGTCCGAACGGAATTGGCAGATTGGGTTTACCCCGAGTTATAGCAGCGGAAATTATGGGACCAATACGACCAGTTCCTTTCTCTACGCTCCAATTTCGATTCGCCGGTTCTTTAAAGACGGCGATGTGGCCATTGTGATTCCATTTGTCACGGCGACGACATCCGGTGGGGCTACTCTGGTGGGTGGACAGCCAACACCAACGCTGCCTCCTAGTTGCGATGACAATAGCGGTTCAGGCAATGCTGAGGACAGGCCAGAATGCCAAGGGTTGGGGGGGACCGGTGGTGCTCAGAGACAGAAGGTGACAAATTCCGGTCTTGGCGACATTATTCTGAGGGGGCGCTACTACATCGTTGAAGAGAAAGACTGGGTTCCTCTCGTTGCAATCACAGGACGATTGAAGCTGCCGACAGCCGATGAGTCGAAAGGGCTTGGGACCGGCAAGATGGACGAGGGAGTTGGAGCTGAAGTCTCCAAACTCTTGGGGGACAATTGGATTACGTTTCTCGATGGAGGCTTCAACGTCATTGGTCGACCGGAGGGCCTGAATCTCAGGAACCAGTGGTGGTATGACATCGGAGGGGGCTATTACTTCTCGAAGAACCTGCTTGGCAGTGTCTATTTCGAAGAATACCGGTCTCTTGTCTCCGGAGCCCAAAATATCCGCGACATCTTTTTTGGCATGAACTATAGGGCCTCCTCAGAGTGGCGTTTCAACGGTGGAGTCGCTGTGGGCCTCTCCAACGGAGCTCCCGACCACGTATTTTCTGTCGGGACCAGCTACCGGTACTAGCCATGCCGGCCTGCAAGGTCGTTATGCGTGAGACGTGAAAAGTGAAACGTTAATCGCAGGACTGCCGAGTGTTCTTGCTCCGAAACCTCTCACGTTTTACGATTCACGTCTCACGTATCGCCGAAGGTCTGTTTGACTATCCTCAGGGTGCTCCTTTGTCATCCATGATTGCGATATTGCCTCTTCCCACAGATCCCTCAATGCTTTTCAACAGCTTACGAGCCTCTCTGAGGGTGTTTACGTCCAGCGTATCGTTACGTCTAACATTACAGATACAGAGTACAGGCAGGCATCTGTCGGCCATGTCGGGTCAGCGAGCATGGTCATGCAGATAAATCACGGGGGATTGGACGACGAATCTAAACTGATTGCTCGGAGCTTGAAGCAAGATTCCGATGCATTTGGGCAGTTGGTCGAACGATACGCAACGGTTATTGTGAACCTGGCCTACCGGATGGTGGGTGACCGGACTGAGGCAGAGGATCTGGCGCAGGAGACATTCGTCGCGGCGTTTAAGGCGCTGCCGAAGTTTAGGGCTGAGTCCAAGTTTTCAACCTGGCTCTACCGGATCGCTGCGAATAAGTGTAAGGATTGGCTCCGGGCCAAACGGCCTGGGCAGGGTGCCCAGGATGTCGATGTCGATGAGGTGCTCGATGATGGAGTGGTGGCGGAAGAGCGAACCCCGGAACGGCTCTTGTCGCAACAGCAAGTCGCTGAGCAGTTGGATCGGGCGATTCAGCGGTTGCCGCCACTCTACCGTGAAGCTTTTGTGCTGAAGCATGTCGAAGGACTCAGCTACGAGGAGATGCAGGAGATTTTAGGAGTGAACGGCGATACGTTGAAAATGCGCGTCTATAAAGGGCGCTTGCAGTTGAGCCGGGAGTTGGCGGAATTGAAAGAGGCATAGGGATGCGTGAACAAGACCTGCTGATTCAACGCTTTCTCGATGACGATCTGACGCCGGAGGAACGGGTGGCCTTTCTCCAGACGGTGGATACCGATTCGTCATTGCGGCGGCGCTGGTTGAATCTCGAATTAGTTGTGGCGGAGGCGGCGCAGTTGCCTCGCCTCGCGCCCTCTGCACGGTTCCTCGCCCAGGTACAGGGCAAGCTGGCGCTTGCGCCCAAGAGCCCGTGGGATCGCCTCCGTGCGATGGTCACGGCGCCACGGACCCTGGAATGGAATTTCGCCGGCGCAATGGCGGCTGCTTGCGTGGTGCTGGTGGCGGTCGTAGGCCTGTTGCAGTTTGCGCCTGAACGGATTGTGGAGGTTTCAATTCCGGCTGCAGGGAATCAGGCGCAGACTGCGTCGTTCGCGCCAGGACAAGAGAGCAAGGTGTATGTGCGGCTCGTGTTACTTCAGCCCGATGCCCGCTCTGTTTCGGTGGCCGGCGACTTCAATGACTGGAATCCTGGCCTGACTAAGTTGGAACGATCCGAGGGTGGGATGTGGACTGCGACAATCGCCCTGAAGCCGGGCCGCTATCAATACATGTTCGTCATTGACGGCAAGCAGTGGGTCGCAGATCCGTTGGCGGAAGAGGGAACGGGCGATGGATTTGGATCGCAGAATGCGGTGCTCGATGTCGCCATCTGACATTCGGAGCCGGTCTCTTGCAACGAGGCGAGCGGTTGGGTACTCTTCCATGCATGGAGAGACAGCATGCTGGCTTCAGCCGTTTCTTACGAGTCGTTACGGTCGTCTGCATGATCGTCGGTCTGTCGGCCTGTGCGAAGACCATAAAAAATCCGGAGTTGCCGAAGCTTGTGGCAGGTGGTGTGCGATTCGCGCTGTTGGCGCCGGAAGCCAAGCAGGTGTCGCTGGTCGGTTCCTTTAACGGGTGGTCCGGAAAGGCGACCGTGATGAAGGTGAGCGATGGAGCAGGTCTCTGGTCGGTGGACGTGCCGCTGAGAGAGGGAGAGTATACCTTCATGTATTTGGTTGATGACACACAGTGGGTTACGCCGCCCATGGCTGAAGATTTTGTGACGGATGGGTTTGGACAAACGAACGGAGTCGTCGTCGTTCACTAAGATCATGTGTAAACGAATCGACATACAACTGTGGCTTCTGTGCCTAGCTTTGGGGCTTCCCGCCGTTCCAGTCCTTGCAGAGTCGCTCTCGACGCAAGATCGGGAAGCGATCAACCGGCTGAGTACAGCGCGGGGTCATTCGGCGGAAGAGATCAATCCGTTGTTGGAACAGGTATCGAAGGCAGGCGAAAGAGGTCTTCCGACCGAGCCACTGGCGAATAAGGTAAAAGAAGGGCTGGCGAAGGGTGTGGAGCCGAAGCGAATCGATCCGGTGTTGAAACAGATGGTGGGACACTTCGAGTCGGCTCGAGAGGTTTTGCAAGAGTCGGTGGCAAAGGGGATGGTCGATCAAGATCACGGGAACCGTCAGCGAGCCATGGAGTCGTTGGCCGAAGCATTTGGCCGCGGCGCTACGGCCGATGAAGTGCGTGATTTGGCGCGAGCCGGGCAGCGCCAAGGACAACGGATGAGCCCTGATATGCTGGGGGGAGGCGCGAAAAGCTTGGCGGTGATCAAGGAAGCCATGATTCCCTCGAAAGACGGCGCTGCGGTCGTGGCGGAGGGTATGAGGCAAGGCTTTCGTCCAGCCGAGTTGGCGGATCTTGCGCGTGAGATAAAACGGCATGGATCAGATTTCCGAGAAGGGCGCATCACCGCGGAATCCATTCGCGATCAGATCTCCAGAGGGGAACGGGGCGATCGATTGTTCCGCGACCAGGATCACAGTGGATCCGGCGGCGGGGATCGGGGTGTAGATCGGGGCGGAGACCGGATGGATCGAGGCAGAGACTCGGATCGCGGCGGACGGGACGATCGCGGTGAACGTCCTGACCGTGGCGGTGGCCGCGAAGACCGTGGCGGGCGATCGGACGGCGGTGGGAGCGGTGGCAGCGGGCGCGACTAATCTCATACTTTCTTCTTTTTCTTTCCATTCTCTCAAATCCTAGTACAGTACGGATGTCGGCGAGACGGCGCGCGACAAGCGCGAAAAGCGAGACTTGCGTGACGAGTGAGCCTATGCCTGCCAGTTGCACTTTTCCCGCACGTCACGCTTGAGTCAACCTTCCAGGGAGGTCAGGATGAAGAAGATATTGTCGGCGGTCAGCGCGATGACCATGTTGATGACAGGGATGGCCTTTGCCGAGACTGAAGCCCCAGTGGTCGATCCGCCTCAGGCCAGTTCAGAGCAACGAACCGAGAAGGGCATTGCGAATGGGCAGAACGAGGTGGAACCAAGCAAGCCGGACAAACAGCAGGAACAGGTCAACAAGACGGAAGGCAAGGCCAAGTCCAATGGGGTGATGACAAAAGAACAGAAACAGGAGTGGGAGAAGATTGGCCAGCCGCAGAATCGCACCGCACGTATTAACGCCAGCCGGAAGCATGAAGGCGCGGGGAGGCATCGCTAATTGGCGCAGATGTATGTGTTGATGTCGATCGGGAGCAGTTGCCGGCGTAGTAAGGACAGAACTTTCACACTTAATGGAGGCGATGATGAAGAAGATGCTGTTAGCTGTCGGTATGTTGACACTGACAATGACTGGGCTAGCCTTTGCCGAGGCTGAAACATCTGTGGCCGATCAACGCCAGACGAATCAAGAACAGCGGATTGATCAAGGAGTCGAGAGCGGGCAGCTGAATGAGCGAGAAGCGAACCGTTTGAACAAGCAGCAAGAACATATCAATAAGATGGAAGATCGGGCGAAGTCTGACGGTGTGATGACGAAAAGGGAGCGGGCAAGGATTGGTAAGGCGCAGCAACGGGCCTCGCGCCATATTGCTCGCGAGAAACACGACCGCCAAGGGAAAGCCCACCGCTAATTTCTGCAGAGGGAGCGAGAAAGGGAAGAGGCGCTTACGGCTCTTGTCGTGAGGGCCTCTTCTTATTTCTAGCGGGATGCGGAAAATCTCCGCACCAGATGAACCCTCACCTGTCTCGCTCGGCTATCCTATTTATTCTCCTTCGCCGAATACCCCGCAGCTTCCAGCCTTCGCAGCCGAAGCGGCTGCTTCGGCGGAGTAGGCTGCTGCGGGGAGCTATATTAAAACGTGCCGGTGAGAATGGCGGGACTCAAGCCAATCTGGATGGTCTGGCCGCCGGTCACCACTGGGACGGCCTGCCCTTCCTGGGTGTTGAGATCCATTCCGCCACAGAGAAGTTGCTGGCTGGGAACTGGGCAAGCCGCGAATGTCACGTTCCCCACCCAGACGCCGTTTACAAACACGGACTTGAGATACTGTGTGGTATGAGGAAGATTTCCTACTTCTAGTTTGAGGTGCCGGTGGGTTCCGTTTTCCTGATAGTAGGCTTTTCCAGACGCTGCCCCGGACACCATCTTGGCCTTGAGCTGAGCTCCTTCTTCGTCGCCGCGCTCAGCGAAGGCTGGTCCGGCCGACAGAGCCATCATGCCAAGGACAAGCACGCTGCTGACTGAAACTGCGAAGGTCTGCGAAATCTTCATGCTAAAACCTCTTTGTAAGATGAGTGCCGTGGTCGTTCCATTCTTGCGTCATTGACCTTCCTCAGCGACGCGTCGCCAACAAACGAGGAAACCGTGGCTTGGGTCTGGGGGACCTGGCCGGTGAGCTGCTACTTGGTAAGACGAGTCTGCCGTCGTTTTGTAAACGGGAAATGAGGCGGGGGATATTTCTCTCCCTAAATGGCTGTCTTGGCATGAGAGGGATTGCTACAATGTGGACAATGACGAGTCAGCCTGTGCCAGGACATCTCATCCAGAGGCTTCCGAGGAAAATCCAGCGGTTCTTGCGTCAGCTCGGTGTGCTGGCTGATGAACAGGGCGTCGCTCTCTATCTTGTCGGCGGAGTTGTCCGCGATCTCTTGCTGAAGCGGGAGAACTGGGATCTTGATCTCACCGTGGAAGGAGACGGGATTGCCTTTGCACGGCTGGTGGCGGACCGGTATAAGGCGGGGCTGGCGGTATTTGACCGGTTTGCGACAGCGAGGCTCGTGTTTCCGGATGGGCTCAAGGTCGATATTGCGACTACCAGGCGTGAGTCCTACGCGCAGCCTGTCGATCTGCCGACGGTTCAGCCTGCGTCTATTGAAGAGGATCTCTCTCGACGGGACTTCACGATCAATGCCGTAGTAGTGCAGCTCAATCCTCGGCAGTACGGTCGCTTGCTAGACCCCTATGGAGGGCAGCGCGATCTTCGAGCACGCACAATCCGCGTGCTGCACAAAGGCAGTTTCCAGGACGATCCCACTCGTATCTTCCGAGCGATCCGGTTCGAGCAACGTTTCGGCTTCCATCTAGAGCGCACCACGGCGCGCTTGCTCAGGCAAGCGGCCTCTACAAACTTGATCCAGCGACTCTCCGGTCCTCGACTGCAAAACGAAATCTTGCTGTTGTTTGCCGAGCGCGATCCGGTGCGCGCGATTGCGCGCTTAGGGCAGTTGAAGTTGCTTCGCTTCCTCCACAGCCGTCTACGCTATACACCGAGTGTGAAGCGAACGGTTACTGCCGTTCCCGAAGCCGTTGCCTGGTGGGTGCGTCGATTCTCAGACTCTGTCATCGACAGACCAACGATTTTTCTCATGGCGCTGTCGAGCGAGTCCAGTCCGGCCGTGATTGCCACGATGATCCAGCGATTAGCCCTTTCACGTGAGCAGGCTAAGAGGGTGAGATCTGGAGGAAGCCTGGTCAATCGCGCATTGAAATGGCTCGCCCAAAAAAGAACCATACGGCCATCGCAGATATATCGCCTCTTGGAAGGTTACTCGGACGAGGCGCTCGTGCTGCTTCTCGCGAAGCAGGTGAGTAGGCGGCAGAGAGTTGGGTTGAGCTTGCTGAAGCGACATCTTGTGGTCTATATGAAGAACAAGGCTGCCAAGACGGCACTGACCGGGCGGGATCTTCAGGCCATGGGGCTGCAGTCGGGACCGCAGTTCAAGACCATCTTGGAGAAATTATTGGACGCGCGCATCGACGGAATGGTTACAACTGAGGCGGGGGAACGGGTCCTAGCTCACAGGCTGATCAAAAAGGCAGCCCTGTTTTTCGTAAGAAGTGAAAGGTGAGAAGAGAAAAGTTTCGAAGGATTGGCATTTGGCGGTCCTAGAATTAACGTTTCACCTTTTACGTCTTACTTTTCACGGTTCGTGAGAGCGACTTTTTCAACAGCCCGCTAGTTCAGCGAGGTGATGGAGAGAGACACTTCATTCGGCAGCAAAAGCGTTACATTCGCCTGGTGTGTGGGGTCCGCCTGGATCAGGGCAAACAACGGCACGGGCTGGGGAGTTCTGCTCGGCGGCAAGGCCAGCAGAACCGGAAAGTCGAGCAGTGGCGATACCGTCGTCAGGCTGGCCAGGCGCAAGCGGAAAGCCATGAGGATATCGCGCACCCGGCTGGTCTGATCTTCTTCGGGGAGTGCTTGGTCTGTGACAATTCCTACTTCCCAGAGCGGTCGGGTGATCGTGACAGGGAACGTGATGCCGAGTTGCAGGGCGGCAGGCGTCACGTCGATCAGGATCCCGGCCTGAATTGCCGCTTCCCGGTCGCGAATGGCCGGGGGCATTGCAGTCCTCTCGACTAACTCCTGCCCAACGACCTGTTCTTGCGCGAGAGGCTCTTGAGATGGGAGAGGTTCGCTTTGGGTGGAAAGAGCCGATGCGGTCTCTTCGACGTCAGATGGGGCGGAAATCAAGGCCTCTGAATGAGGCATGACCTTCACGATACCGTCGTAGATCGTTCGAGCCGAATCAGACCATGCATCATTAAATGGACGGCCTGCAAAGGCTGCGTCGGCGGCTTTCTTCTCGTCGTGGGTCAGGGCTTTGTGTGGTGGTGTGGTAGTCATGGTATGAACATAAGCTGCTTTGCCGGGATGTCAAGGGTTGGTCCATTTAAATCTGACTCGGACTGTTCATTCCAACAACGGCCTGCCCCCCCCCACCATCCAGCTAACCTGTTAATTACCATGCTATAGTCCGTTGCCATGGCAAGAATCGACTTCTACCGGGTGCTAGGGGTCTCGCGCGACGCGTCCGATGACGCGATCAAGAAGGCCTACCGGAAGCTGGTCTTTCAGCACCACCCAGACCGCAACCCCGATAGCGCACATGCCGAATCCAAAATCCGTGAAATCAATGGAGCCTATGAAGTCGTGGGCGATCCAGACAAGCGCCGGACCTATGATCGGCTGAATTGGGGGGATGAGCCGGAACGGGATGAAGCGGCAGACCCAGCCGTCATCCTTGACGAAATGGAGAAGAAGCTCTTCGATGAAGGGCGCAAGGAAGTGTTCGCGGTCTTGATGAAAGACGTGAAGCGGATCAAAGCCGAACTCGCCGTGATTCGTGAGCGAACCGTGGCGGAACAGGGGTATGACACGTATAAGGAAGTGATTATCCGGGAACGGGTATCTGAGGTCATGGAAGAGCTGGTCACAGCCGAGATGGAGGGGCGCAAACAGCGGCTCGTCGAAGTGGCGACGGAGATGCTGCTGTCGCAAGGTGTGGTCAAGCGAGGCGACGAGGGAGGAATCAGATCGCTACGAGGACAGCTTGAGGATGTATTTCATAAGGGGCGGATGAAGGGTTTCTCTGCCGCGCTGGAGTTGTTCTACGAACGTCGCTAGCGACGTTCAATGTTCAATGTTGAATGTTCAATGATGAATTGAGCGGAAGCTCTTTGTCTCATTCAACATTCGGTACTCATCATTGAGCATTGAAAATTTACCATTGAACATTGTCACGCCTGCGACAGCGGGCCTGACACAAACTTCCCTGCCTGCATGACCCCGACAATCCTGCTGCGGTCACGGAGCAGGTCGATGCGGCGAAGCGGATTGCCTTCGAACAACAGAAGATCCGCCAGTTTCCCCTTTTCCACCGTTCCTGCCTGGTTCTGAATCCCGATCAATCGTGCCGCAGCGGAGGTCGAGGCGAGAATCGCCTGCATCGGGCTCATTCCGAAGGCGACCATCCGCTCGAGTTCCTGAGCATTCTCGCCGTGAAAGTTAAAGGGCGTTCCTGCATCTGTACCCATCGCAATCTGGATACCGTCCCGCAGGGCATTCTTGAAACTCACCCGATGGCGCTTCGTCAAGGATTTGGCTTTGTCCAAGGCGCTTTCTGGAATGCCGCATCCGAGTCTGCAGGCGGCAGTGGTGGCCAGGGCAGAGAGTGTCGGTACCATGAAGACGCCTTGCTCTTTCATCATGGCAGCGGCTTCTTCGTCCATGAGCGTGGCATGTTCGATCGAATGGACTCCGGCGCGGACGGCATTCTTCATTCCCGACGATCCATGGGCATGGGCGGCGACTTTCAGTCCGGCTCGTTGCGCTTCTTCCACGGCGGCCTGAAGTTCTTCCACAGTCATTTGCGCCTGGTCCGGTGAGGTACCTGGCGTGAGGACGCCGCCCGATGCAATGACTTTAATGACAGAGGCGCCGGCAGCGATTTGCGCGCGTACAGCGGTACGAACTTGGTCCGTTCCTGCCACTTCTTGGCCGATAAACCGGGCGTGGCCTCCGACCATGCAAATGGCCAGGCCCGCTCCGACAATGCGAGGGCCAGGAACAAGACCGGCGTCGATCGCTCGTTGCAACGTAAAGATGGAGTGATCTCGCGACCCCACGTCGCGCACGGTGGTGAAACCTGCCTCCAAGGTTTCCCGCGCAGCCCGGCTCGATTTCAGTAGTGTAAACATAGGCGTTTCTTGAGCGATCGCTTCGACGACGTCCGGTTCAGCTCCCAGGCAGAGATGCACGTGACAGTCGATCAATCCCGGTAGCAGCGTGAGTCCACGGCCATCGATTTTTGTTGCCCCACGGGGGATGGAGAGGTCGCGATCCGATCCGACAGCGGCAATCGTAGTGTCACGAACGATCACTGTGGCCCGCTCGATCATCCGACCGGTCCCATCGATGACGCGCACTGATCGAATGGCAACGGAGTCCATCATGGTGTATCGAGGGGAAAGGTAATGATGGGGTTCCTCACATCGGTGGCTTTGTTGCCTCTGCCTTGTCAGGTGGAACGGGAGCGGTCTCCCAGTGATCGGCCAACGTCAGGGCAAAGAACAGGTATGCGATCATGGCGATAAGGGCAAAGGCTCCGGCAGCGAGCATAAAGAACGATGGTTTCTTTTTCATACGATCGACGCCCTCTGTTGTCATGATGCCGTGCGGCCATAGATTCTTGCGGCAGCGCGGAGTGCGATCCCTGGAGTGGAAAGCCAGCCGCCGCGAATAAAGAGGTCTTCCAATGCATTGAGCAGGGTCAAGACGTGGGCCTCAGTCGATGATTCACCCATCAAGCCAATGCGCCAGACCTTTCCCTTGAGCGGCCCGAGTCCACCGCCGATTTCAATGCCATAGATCGAACGCAGGTCTGTCCGTATCTTGTCCTCAGGAATATGGGGGGGGACAGTAACACAGGTCAACATCGGGAGTTGATGGCCTACTGGGGGAAGGGGAAGAAGTCCAAGCTCGACCAAGCCCGCGATTAAGGCTTCGCCATTACGGCGATGGCGATCGAAACGGGCCGGTAATCCTTCTTCTTCGACAAGCCGCAACGCCTCCCGCAAGGCATAGAGCATGGAGATCGGGGCTGTGTGGTGGTAGGCCCTGGAATCTTCAGCCCAGTAGTTTGCGATCAAGGCCATATCCAGGTACCAACTCTGGCAGGGGAGGCGCCGGGCTCTGATGGCGGCCATCGCGCGGTCGCTGAGGGTGAAGGGCGATAATCCTGGCGGACAGCTCAAACATTTCTGGGTGGCGCTATAGCAGACATCGATGCCTAAACGATCGACTTCGACCGGTGCGCCTCCCAGCGAAGTCACGGCATCGACGACGAAGAGTGTGTCGTGGTCTCGGCAGAGGCGGCTGATGGCCTCAAGCGGCTGCCAGACGCCGGTCGAGGTTTCGGCATGCACGATGGCCACGGCTTTGACTGGGCCGGATCTACGTAATGCCGCTTCAAGAGCGTCTGGTTCTATGGCCTGTCCCCAGGGAGCTTCGATCGGGATGGTTTTGCCCCCGCAACGTTCTACGATAGCGGCGAGGCGTGTGCCGAATAGGCCATTGACTCCGACAACCACCGTATCGCCCGGCTCAACGATATTCACGATCGACGCCTCCATCCCGGCTGAGCCGGTGCCGGAGATGGCAATGGTGAAGCGGTTTTTTGTTTGAAAGACAGCGCGCAGCAGGGTTTGGATGTCGTCCATGAGGGCAAGAAAGGCCGGATCCAGATGGCCGAGCAGAGGAGTCGAAAGGGCGCGCAGAACCCGCTGGTGTACCATGCTCGGCCCTGGGCCAAGGAGCAGCCGGCGAGGGGGAATGAAGTTTTTAAACGGCATAGCGCTCCAAATCTAGTTCATTTGGTTTCTTTGGTTCGTTTTGTTTGTTTGGTTGAACGAAACTAACCAAATAAACCAAAGAAACCAAACAACCAGATGGACCAGATAAACCAGAGTATAGCGGAGTGTAGTCTCCTTCGGCCACGGGTATTCTGCGTAGAAGGGCGAGACTCCCGAGACCCGTTTCCGCACCCTGCCTGTTTCGAGTTCAAAAAACCGCATGGTATAGTTCGAGCCATGATCGAGCCACCCACGGTTGTTCCCCTTGAGCCATCGCAGCCGAAATCTTGGTGGCGAGCGGCAAATGTGCCGCCGGCTATCGGGGTCTATTCCAGCCGGTTCTCGCCCATGGCCACGATGCTGTCCGCGATTTTTCTCACGATAGCGTTAGGATCGGTTGTAGGGCTATCGGTATCGGCATCGAAGTTGGATCGGATTGAGTCACCCGAGCTGGCTCTCAGTCTGATGGTCAGTCGGACCAGAGATGTCGAGGAGGGCCTCAAACGCGCGCCTCGGTGGGAACAGCAGCTCTTGGCCTTGACTTCCGGTGACGACGAGGCTGAACGATCGCACGAGATCGAATGGTATCGCGAGCTGGCGGAGATTTCTGAAGATCCGTTGGTGCCTCTTCAATTGGCAATTCTTCAAGCCGAGGCAGGCCATGTCTCGCAGGCGCTCCTTTCCGCTCATGATTGGGCTAAGGAGGATGACCCGCTTCCTCAGTTTGCCGATCTGGTGATGGCGGCCTACGGAGAGGGGCCCGCTCAAGACGCGGACAGCTATGCCGTATGGCAAGCAGAGTTGGCGGAGGTGTTGCCGTCCGGCTGGTTTTACGACCGCCTGGCTGAACGGTTGGCACAACGTGCCAATGATTCCGCGCTCGTGACGAGACTTCAGGAACAGGCTGCGGTACGTGTCGACCGTCAGTTTGCCCGGTCACATCGCCTCACGCTCATTGAACTCGGCGCGATGGCTGTCGGTACCGTGGTGTGTGTGCTGCTCTGGCTTAAGCGGAAGGAGACGACCAGTTTCGTTCGACTGCATGAACCGGGGGTGCCGCCTCCTTGGCCCGGCGGTGTCGGCGCGGCGGTGTTGCTGCGCGGGGGCGCGATCGGCGCCATGCTTACGGCGCTGTTTTTACTCTATGCCCCGCCGGACAATATCTCGCTTCGGGCCTTGGCCATTCCGTTGACGAATGTGCCGCTGCTTTTCCTGGCCTACCGTCATCTTTTCCGGCCGTCCGGCATGACATTCGATGAAGGATTCGGGCTGGAAATTGGATGGGCTCGTACTGGTCGCTTAGCGGTTGCTGTGCTGGCGGTAGTAGCAGCCGGTTTGTGGGGCGGGTTGGTGATGGATCGGTTGTCGGAGGGATTCCATCAAACGAGCCATTGGGCTGAATGGTTCGATGCAGATCTCGTCTGGGCCACGCCTTCGCTAACAGCCGTGAGTCTCATCGAGTACGTCGTCTTTGCGCCGCTGTTCGAAGAATTGGCGTTTCGTGGATTGCTGTTCGCGATTCTCCGACGGAAGTTCAGTTTTCTACCGGCTGCGTTGATCAGCGCCGGTATCTTCGGCATCGCTCATGGCTATGGATGGGTGGGGCTACTGAGTGTCTGTTGGAGCGGAGTGCTCTGGGCTTGGATCTATGAAAAGACAGGAAGTCTGTTGCCCGGTATCTTGGCTCACGCCATCAACAATTTGCTGGTGTGCTTAGCAGTAATGGCCCTCCTCCGATAGCAGGATGGTGAAAATGCCTTCCAGCTTCGTTCTCGGCTCGATGGGTTCCTCAACGTACCCCTGAGGGTACGCTTCCGGGTCCCTCTCACCTCGGGCCTTGCTGGAAGCCATTTTGACCATCCTGCGTTTTTATTCCGTTCTCTGATTCAATCAGAGCGAGAGCCTTGTATAAGTCTGGGTGCTTTAAAGTGTAGCCGAGTGCTGCTTGAAGCTTGGTGGTGCTGATTCGTTTTCCAGTTGAGCTATCTTCTTTTTTTTCTACCGTTGCCACTCCCCATTGTTGTTGCGCAGTGGCGTAGATCTCATTCCATGTTCGTGGCGTGCCGTCGCTGACGTTGTAGGCCTCGCCGGGTGTTCCTTTTTCCAGCGCAAGCAGGCAGGTAGAGGCTAAATCCTCCGCGTGAATCAGGTTCACATATTTGCGTGAGGGGCCGACGCGACCGCTCCTGATCCAATCCAGCGGGTTTCGCCCTGGTCCATAGATGCCTGCCACGCGAAGCACAATGGCGCCGTGATGCTTGCGCAGATATTCCTCACCCTGTACGCGGGGCTTGGTCAGATCGATCGGAGCCGTTTCATCAATCCATGGTGGAGGGTATTCAGTCGAATGGTCTGATGCCTCGTAGGCGGACGTACTTCCTAAGACGACAATGCGGCGAGTCGGCGCGTCGAGTGTGCGAGCGAAAGCCTGCACCTGTTCGAGCGGCGTGGCGGGAAAACACCAGATGAGATCGGCGCCGGCAGGAATGTTCGACCAGGTCGAGGGCTGTTCCAAATCGAATTGCAGGCGCTGTTCTGACGGAATACCTGCGAGATTGGTCTGGGGGCTCCTGCTGGTGGCATGGACCGTCCGCCTCTGCGAGGCTCCCATTCTGTGCAACCACAGTCCTGTGTAGCCAGATCCCAACACAATGAGCGGTGATGTCGCCTGTCGCGTCACTCGATACCCCCTATCTGTAAGGTCGGCCCATCTTTTCATATGTGCATAATATGGCACAACTGTTGCTCGTAAGAAGAACTCGTAGGAGAATGCCCCGTATGAAAGCCATTGCGTCTCTATTGTTGATCATTGCCCTTGGGGTTGGACTCTTAAGCTGCTCAGGAGGCGGTGGTGGGGGCGGAAGCAGTACCCAATCCTTTGCGGTGTCGACGACTGCAGCCAACTTCGGCGTGCTCGGAAATGCCTATACTTCGACCCTTGCGACTACAGGGGGAACGGCTCCGTTCACCTGGACGTTATTTGTGGGAGTCTTGCCCCCAGGCTTGGCCCTCAATTCGGGTACAGGTGTCGTGAGTGGCAACCCGAACGCAGTAGGCAACTTTACTGCGACATTCACTGTGACAGACAGCACAGGCAAGACTGGGACTGGCTCAGTGTTGTTTGCGATCCATCCGAGGACGGATCGTGTGTCGGTGGATACCAACGGCACTGCAGGGAACGGGGCAAGCACCGAGCCGGCTATCAGTGGTGCCACCGGCCGCTTTGTCGCGTTTACTTCGTCGGCGACCCTGACACCGACCCCAGGAGGGAGTGGTGCTCAGATTTTTGTGCATGATCGTCAGACCGGTCAGCCTAGCTTAATTTCTACCAATGACGTTGGCAATGCCGGGAATGGGGCCAGCAGCCATCCTACCATCAGTGCCACCGGCCGCTATGTCGCATTCACGTCGGTTGCTCCCAACCTGGCGCCTATTCCTGGGGCTATCGATTCTCAAATTTTTCTCCGTGATACGTTGAGCAGCACGACCATTCTTGTGTCACAGGATGCGGTAGGTAATGCGGGCAATGGGGCGAGCAGCCAGCCCACGATCAGTGCAGATGGACGTTACGTCGCATTCACCTCGTCGGCCACGACCCTAGCGCCGACACCGAATGGGAGCGGCACTCAGATTTTTCTCCGTGATACACAGGGCAATACGACCATCCTTGTGTCGCGGGATGCATCCGGCGATGCCGGTAACGGGGCGAGCAGTCAGCCCACGATCAGTGCGGATGGACGTTACGTCGCGTTCACCTCGTCGGCCACGACTCTGGCGCCGACACCGAATGGGAGCGGCACTCAGATTTTTCTCCGTGATACACAGGGCAATACGACCATCCTTGTGTCGCGGGATGCATCCGGCGATGCCGGTGACGGGGCGAGCAGCCAGCCCACGATCAGTGCGGATGGGCGCTACGTCGCGTTCACCTCGTCGGCCACGACCCTAGCGCCGACACCGAATGGGAGCGGCACTCAGATTTTTCTCCGTGATACACAGGGCAATACGACCATCCTTGTGTCGCAGGATGCGGTTGGCGATGCGGGCAACGGGGCGAGCAGTCAGCCCACGATCAGTGCGGACGGGCGCTACGTTGCGGTTACTTCAGTAGCGGCCTTGGCGCCGACTCCTGGTGGGAGCGGCACTCAGATTTTTCGACGCGATACGCAGGCCAATGCAACCATCCTTGTGTCGCAGGATGCGGTTGGCAATGCGGGCAACGGGGTGAGCAGCGCAGCTTCTATCAATAGTAACGGTGGTCTCGTTGCTTTTTCGTCAGCAGCCGATTTTGCTCTGGGCGCCACCGGTCCTGTAGATATCTATATCCGTGCGCTTCCCTAGCCGGTAGAGCCTCCTCGGTAGTGCCGTATAATCACGTGCCATACCCCACTCTTAACTTCATCCTCCTATCGCCGAAGCGGTGAAACCGCTTGCCGTAGCGCATATCCCCCCCCAGCCCTCCCCCCCCATCCGTAAGGCTGTCCCAGCTTTCCACCGTCGAGTAAGCTGGCACAGTTGTGGCGCGAAGAAGAATTCATGGCAGAACGCCCCATATGAAATCCATTACATCTCTGCTATCGATCATTGTCCTTGGGTTCGGACTCTTCGGCTGCGCAGCCAAGGAGGAAGTCCCAATTGCCAATACGGGTGCGGCGGCTCCGTATGGAGTTGTCGGCATTGGCTACTCTGAGACATTGACTGCCATTTGTAGCACCGTGCCATTACCTTGGACTCTGTCTAGCGGGGTATTACCGCCCGGCTTAAATAACTTCGATGGAGCCACGGGCGTCGTGGGCGGCATCCCGAACGTAGCGGGCAACGTCACTGTGGTATTCGCCGGAACGAACAGCACAGGTAAGACCGAGAACTGTTCAGTGTCGTTTGTGGTCCGCCCGGGAATGGATCGCGTGTCGGTCGATATCATTGGCAACTCTGTGTTCGGCACGGTAAATACGGAGCCCTCCATCAGCGAGATCGATGGACGTTACATCGCCTTTACATCGGCTCCATCCATTCTGTCCCCCGGGGCATCGTTGATCGCGGGAGTAACAGGACAACAGATCTATCTGCACGATCGCCAGACCGGTAGGCTCAGCTTGGTATCACAAGACAACTTTGGAACTCCTGGCTTCGGCGGAACGAGTAGTGCCGCTTCTGTCAGCGCGGACGGCCGCTTTATTGTCTTTGTGTCGACCGCGACGAACTTAGTGCCGGGTGTGAGTGGGCCGCAGATCTATCTTCACGATACGCAGCCGGCGCCCAATGGACGAACCACGTTGGTGTCCAAGGATGCGTCAGGAAGTCCTGCCAGTACCACGGGGTTTTCACCCCTATCGAACACCTCGCCTCGAATCAGCGGGGATGGCCGCTTCATTGTCTTTGTGTCGACCGCGACGAACTTGGTCTCAGGCGTGACTGGTCAACAGATCTATCTTCACGATACGCAGCCGGCGCCCAATGGGCAAACCACGTTGGTGTCCAAGGATGCCTCAGGAAGTCCTGCTAGTACTGGATCCTCGAATCTATCGCCAACGATCAGCGCCGATGGCCGCTTCATTGCCTTTGTGTCGACCGCGACGAACTTGGTCTCAGGCGTGACTGCTCAACAGATCTATCGCCATGATACGCAGACGAGCCTGTCGTTGCCCAGTGGGCAAACCACGTTGGTGTCCAAGGATGCCTCAGGAAATCCTGCTAGTACTGGATCCTCGAATCTATCGCCAACGATCAGCGCCGATGGCCGCTTCATTGCCTTTGTGTCGACCGCGACGAACTTGGTCTCAGGCGTGACTGGTCAACAGATTTATCTTCACGATACGCAGCCGGCGCCCAATGGGCGAACCACGTTGGTGTCCAAGGATGCGTCAGGAAGTCCTGCCAGTACCACGGGGTTTCCTACCCTATCGAACACCTCGCCTCGAATCAGCGCCGATGGCCGCTTCATTGCCTTTGTGTCGACCGCGACGAACTTAGTGTCTGGTGTGAGTGGCCAGCAGATCTATCTCCATGATTTCGTTGGAAATGTAACCAGGCTGGTCTCCCAAGATAATGCTGGAATTCCAGCTAGCACTGGATCTCCGATCATAGTGCTTTCGAACACATCGCCTACGATCAGCGCAGATGGTCGGTTCGTGGCGTTCGTCTCCTCTGCAACCAATTTGGTTACAGCCCCTCCAGCTGCTGCGGCATTTGATGTCTACGTCCGCGCCATGCCTTAGCCTATATAGCTTCCTCTTCAGTCATCCGACAATCCATCAGAATGGTATCGTAGCAGGTCTTCTGGGCGGTATCGTTCACGCCCCGGCCGATGTGGACCACGGTGACAGAGCAGTTAAGACTCTGGAGCATGAGAAGTGTTATCTCTTGGCTGACCTGGGTTGTATTCGCCCGATAACACAGTGCCGGTCAATCGAGGAAGCGGGGAGGACATCATGTTCGATCGCAGTAAGGCAGCTATGGATGTCGCCGATTGCGTGGATAGCCATGAGGTGTGGTTTTTCCTGACAAGGAGGCATACCCTGCACGATTCTAGACAACAAGATTATGACCCAGGCGCATCTGAGGAGAACCCATGTGCGGCGAATGACTCAAGGCGATTCAGTGTGATGGATCTATCTTGTCAAATAGTGGTGAGGACGCACCCTGTTCCGCCTTGGGTTCGAAGGGGACGGTAAAGTGAAAGACGCTGCCATGGCCCGGCTTGCTGTCAACACCGATGGACCCACCCATGAGTTCAACAAGCTGCTGACAGATCGCGAGCCCCAATCCTGTCCCTCCGTAGGTTCTCGTGGTCGACCCATCCACTTGCACGAAGGGGTGGAAGATCCGTGCCCAGGCCTCCTGCGCGATACCGATCCCTGTATCGGAGACGGAGAAGCGCACGTTGACGACATGACCGGTCCTTCCCGGGAGACGGGCTAACGTCGCAGGGAGGCAAGAGTCGATTGGGTGTTGCCTGTCCGGTTTCTCCTCCACTTCAGCACGGACCGCGATCTCGCCGCGCTTGGTAAATTTAACGGCATTCCCCAGCAGATTGCTCAGGATGTGGCGCAATTGGCCGGGATCACCGCGCAGCCATGTCGGCACCTGCGCCTGGATCAGGCAGGACAATTTCACTCCCTTGCCGCACGCACGTTCTTGAAACAGGCCGACAACGTTTTCGAGTAGCCGGTTCACGTCGAAATCGACCTCTTCCAGCTGCAGGGTGCCGGAGTCGAACTTCGAAAAATCCAGAATATCATTAATGATCAAGAGGAGCGCTTCACCCGAGATGCGGATCGTGTCCGCATAGTCATGTTGTTCGGGCGTCAAGGCCGTATCCAGCAGCAACTCGGTCATGCCGAGGATGCCGTTCATGGGCGTTCGGATTTCGTGGCTCACGGTGGCTAGAAATTCCGATTTGAGGCGTGTGCCTTCGAGCGCCGCATCGCGAGCCTGGGCCAGACTCGCTTGGCTGGCCTGCAACTCCTGCAAGACGCGGGACGACCGCACGATGTATCGGACGCGGTGTGTGAGCAGCAGTCCGTTCAGCGGTTTGGTCAGGAAGTCGGTGGCACCGGCATCGTAGGCCTGCGTGATGGAGCCGTAATCGTCCAGACCGGTCATGATAAGGATGGGAGTGTGCTCTCCTCCCGGAAGTTTTCGGAGTACCGCGCAGGCCGTAAACCCGTCCATTTCCGGCATCATGATATCGAGCAGTACGACATCAGGATGGAGCAGCTGAAAGGCAGCCAGTGCTTCCTGACCATTCTCAGCTTCTTCGATGCTCCATCCGGAGCTCTCGAGGGCTGAGCGTGCCAGTAGCCTGTTCACCGCATCATCGTCCACAATCAAGGCGAGGGGGGCTTTCCGTTGATCAGGTGTCATGGGGTGTTTCCTTGTAGAGCGTGGCGTGAAAGATGGAACAGACGGCTTCGAAGTCCCGTTCCAAGTGCCGAAAGTGGTCCGAGGCCCCCTCGATCCGATGACTGCGACCCAGAGCCTCCAGTTCCTTGCAGCGGGCCGCCACGGTCAAGGCGCCGAGCAAGGCGCTGCTGGATTTGAGGCGGTGGGCCACGGCGTGGAGTGTCACCGGATCATTCGATTCAATTGCGTGGCGCAATTGGTCGACCAGTTGCCGGGAATTCTCCACGTATTTGGCCAGCAACTTTCCGAGCGGGTCCGGATGGCCCGGGCGCTTCAGCGCCCGGATGAGATCCCAGGCTGTGCAATCGACCACGCCCCTGGAGTCGATCTGTTCCGCTTGAATTGTCGGTGCTGAAGACTCGGGCGCAGCGTGGAGCGGCCCCGATTCCGGATCTTTTTGTGACGAGGAAGCGTCCGTCTGGCTGAGCCAACGGATCAAGATGTCCTTCAGTTGACCTTGGGTGAAGGGTTTGGTGAGATAGTCGTCCATTCCGGCGTTCAAGCACCGTTCGCGGTCTCCCTCTACTGCGTTGGCCGTCAGTGCAATGATGGGAATGGGCTGTCGTGAGTCACCGTTGCCGATCACACGTTCCCATTCCCGTATCAGTCTGGTGGCTTCGAAGCCGTCCATTTCAGGCATCTGGCAATCCATCAGGATGATGTCGTAGCGGGTCTTCTGGGCGGTATGGACCACTTCTCGACCGTTCTGGGCCACGGTGACGGAGCAGCCAAGATTCTGGAGCATGAGAAGGGCGATCTCTTGGTTCACCAGGTTGTCTTCACTCAATAACACATTGCCGGTCAATCGAGGAGCCGGGGAAGACGTCGTGTTTGATTGCAGCAAGGCGGCCGGTTTAATGTCGAGGAGACTGAGGAACGCGTGATAGAGCGCCTTGTAACAAAGCGGTTTTGTGACGAAGGGAATCCCGCCGAATACCGGATCCTGTTCCACGTCGGCCCGGCGAATAAAGGACACAAGTCGAAGAATGCCGACATCCTCGAGGACGGAATCAGACCGAAGAGCCTGCATCAGTTGAATATCGGTCATGTCTGTGAATGTTTCATCGATGAGCGCAATAACCCGACCACCCTCTGTTGCCAGTTCGTTCATCACCTGCTCGAGAAACTCGGCTCCTGTGCCGGCCATTCGGGGAATGACTCCCCACTTCGAAAGGTAACGGGTGAGAAGCTGACGGGTAGGGAGGTGACTCACGGCTGAGCAAATCCTGAGGCCTGCGAGTGCTGGGTGTGGCGCACTCAGTTCGCCAGGATCGGCTTGTAAAGGCAATGGAATATTGACCCAGAACGTGCTTCCCTCTCCAATGACGCTTTGCATACCGATGGCGCCGCCCATCAATTCACTAAGCTGCTTACAGATACTGAGTCCCAGCCCAGTTCCCCCATGGACCCTCGTCGAAGACCCATCCACTTGGGAAAACGATTGGAAGAGCTTCGCTTGGCCTTCACGGCTGATACCCGCACCTGTGTCTATGACGGCGATTTTGACGATGGCAGGGCCGGCTTCTTCGAACTGTTGAGGAGCGACGGTTACCCGCACCCTCACGTCGCCCTGCTGGGTGAATTTGATGGCATTGCAGAGAAAGTTCGTCAGGATCTGACGGATACGGAGGGGATCGCCGATGACAGCGGCAGGAGCAGACGGATCATACTCCGCCAGCAGCTGCAGACCTTTCCGTTGTGCATGTTCGGCAAACTGTTCCGCGGTGCTTTCGACCAGATCTCTGAGGTCGATCGCGGTCGCCTGGATTTCCAGTTTGCCAGCTTCGATTTTCGAGAAGTCGAGAATGTCATTGATGAGGGTGAGCAGGGTGTCTCCGGAATTGCGGATCGTGTCCACATAGCGGCGTTGTATATCGGAGAGAGGAGTGCGCGCGAGGATGTCGGTCATGCCGATCACCCCATTCATCGGCGTACGGATCTCGTGACTCATATTGGCGAGAAATTCCGCCTTGGCCTTGGTGGCGTTTTCTGCCGCCGTCTTGGCAACGGCGAGCGCTTCCTCGGACTCACGGCGGTGAGCCGCCTCGAGGACAAGCACCATGAAGTTGGCCAACGCCTGCGCAAACTGTTGTTCGTCAAGCGCCCATTCCCTGGGAGGACCGACATGTTCGATCGACACCACACCGGCCAATCCACTCTTGCTGCGGATAGGGGCATCCAGGCGTGATGTCACGCACTGCGGCTTGAGGACGTTTGTGACCAATTCCTGAAAGATCGCGTCTTGTTGCGCATGAGCCGCTGCGATCACGTTTTCGCGTTCCAGAGCCTCGAAATAGGTTGGAAGTTGCGCTTGTGACAGTTTGGCCTCAGAGGTGTGACGACTCACGGACTGTTGATAGCTATCCAGGCAGTAGAGGTTTCCTGACGTGGTTTCAAGTATCCAGACACTCGCTCGTTCCACTGCGAGCGCCTGGGTTGCCGTGGCGGTGACCTGTTTGGCAGTTTCTGCAAGCGAGCCTTCGTAGATCGTGCGGTCTTTCACCAGCATCAGCGTGGCGCTTTGCTGGTGTCGCAACCGCTCTTCCTTCGTCTGCAACGACCGGTTGACTGCTTGGAGCGCCGTTGCCCGCTCTTCGGCCTGGTGTTTTGCATCGACGGCTCCGACTAACTCCAACTGGGCACGTAAGCGTGATTCAATGGCACGGCTGTTCGTCAGGGCGACGGCAACTTGATCGGCCAGCCGGCGGGCAGAAGCCACATCGGAGGCTGACGGCTTCTTCCTTTGACGGTATGCGAGCACCAGCATACCGCTTACGCGGTTGTTCACGACGATCGGAAAGACAGCGAAAAAGAGGAGTTCCGGTTGAGCCATCGGCTCGAGGTAGCCGGGCAAGAACGAAGACGACACTATCATATGGTTTGGGTGGGCCTGCAGTCTGACTAGGTCGTCCTGCGAGAACTGACAGGCATACTCCGCGATTTCATTCTCGGACTGAAAATTCAGATGTCTCACGGACATCGTGGCTGGTTTCGGGTTGTCCGGGTCCATCAGAGCCATGCCGACGGCGTCACAGGCGATCGTTTCGGAGATCCGAGAATGCACGATCTTCACCATCGCGCTTGGATCGTGACTGGAGAGGATGGATTGACTGATGGCTGAGAGGGTTTCCAGCATGTGAAACTGCTGGCTGAGTGTTCCGGTCATGTTGTTGAAAGAAGCCGCTAAATCTTCGAATTCGTCGTGGCTGTTGACTGTGACGCGAGTCGTAAAGTCTCCGCCGGCGAGGCGGGCAGTGCCTTCCTGTAAGAGTGTCACTGGTTGGAGACTCCGGCGGATTTGAGAGAGGCTGAGCAGCACCACGGCACTCAACGCCGAGGCTATGACGAGGAAGAAGGTGTGGCGAAATTGATCAACAGGGGCTAACGCGGATTCTTTGGATTGGCTCAGGGAGATGATCCATGGGTCCGCAAGAAAGATATACCGTAGCGGGATCGTCCAGGCTCCCGCAATGTACTCACGGGTTCCCGCCTGCCATACAAACGCTTCCGTCATAGGGTCAGCAAGGTCCTGCCTATGGAGGTCAGGGAGGTCTGCCTGGTCTGTAAAGGTAGAGTAGAGGGCCTGTTGCCCTTGACCCTCGATGACAAGATCGATATTGGCAGGCAGGGATTCTTTGACCTGCGTGCTCCAGAGCAGGGTCGCGTCAACCTGTGCCGACAGAAGCCCCGCCTCCCACCGATCAGGATTAACGGCGCGGGTCAGGACTATTTGCGGCGGATGGTTTAGTATGGGCTGAAGCCTCAGCAATGACTTACCTATCTGCAGGTGGTTGAGCTGTGCCTCGCTCAGTTGGTGTCGGTCCGGGTTGTCGTAGAGGAGCAGTCGGAGTTCGCGGAACCGACGGCCTATTTCCTGTCCCGCGACGGTGATAGGTTTGTCCTCAGTGACGGTTCCGTCAGAAGGCAGTTCGGTGGCGATCCGATCGAGATCAGCCTTCAAAGTCAGGAGGTGGTTATAGAGAACCATCCCCTGGGACTTGCTTTCCTGTCTGAGACGGACTGATGATTGAAGAATGAGTTGTTCTGTGACTTGCCGGTAAGATATCCACCCAAGAATCGACGTTGGAACCAGAGCACAGAGGACGAATAGCCCCAACATGCGGCGTGCGATGCGGCTCTGGATGAGTGAAGGTGAAAACGTGGTTTTCATAATCCCGACATCTTAGAAGTTGGATGCTAAGCCGTAATAGCTGCCATCATTTGCCCGAATGACGTCATCATGACTTTTCTGTGCTGTCAGTGGGCCAGCAGATTGTCCGTCCTTTCCCATGCTGTAGAGGTCGAAATCGGAATTGATCGGGACCAGGAATCTGTCCTTTCTTGCTCCTCCGATACCGCCACAGGGTGGACCTCCGCCGCTAGGAGTTACGGGGGCGTTAGGAGTTACGCGAATGTTTGGCGCGCCAGCACCGGCAACAAGATGAATCAGACCATCCAGATTACTCCTAGCCACTGTCAGTGATACGTGCGTATCGAGGTGAGGAGGATAATAGTTTGCTGGAAGGATGAACTTGCTAGAATTAGCGAAAGACGGCGCGATGTGGTCGAGATGGCCAACGATAGCAACCCCGCAATTTATTCGGTAGTACTGATAGGGATTTCCCCATGGGTCCAACGTGGTGCTGAGGTCTACCTGCGAGAGGCTATCGGGGTATAGCTCTTCGGTAAGGGCGTACCCCCGAACTTCCGTGGCGATGGCGTTCATCTCGGCCACGGCCCTGGCAACTCGGGCCTTCTCAACAAATCCGAGGTAATTAGGAATAGCCAGGCTGCTCAAGACTCCGACGATTGCCACAGCGATCATGAGTTCAATGATGGTGAACCCTCCGCTATGGTCCAAGCCCTCCGGTATCTGATATTTCCCGGCGCGAGGTTTTGCCGCCGAGGGGTATGTTCTCCAATCGCTCATCTGCGCTCGTTATCCGTTGTGTGTCTTGAATGAATCGAGGGAAGCTTTCAGGTATGCCAGGTTGTGTTCTGCCTTCTTCACGAGTTCTGCAATGGTGGGATCGCCCGCCGTTGTGCTCGCCTGTTTCAACCGGCCGATGTCAAGGGCGACGGTTGCCTGCGCCATCTTGATCGCGCTGACTTTGGCATTGAGTTGTGCCGTCATCTGATTCACGAGTTCCGCTTCGGAAGTCAGGAAATCCCCTTTCCGAAGCGTCGTCCCGATCGAGAGGTTGCCAAGACCGATTTGCGGGAACAGGCTTTTGAGACGATGGAGTGGGTCTGCGACGTGAAAGACGATCCACATGGAATGGAGGCAATGAATCACGAGAACGAGGCCGGCGCCGAGGGCCCAGGGCCAGTATCTGGCATGGATGTCAAGTAAATTATTCGAGACGAGGGCCTTCTCTTGCCAAGAGAGCGAATGATCGTCGAGGGCTTGCATCGGTGGGCCAAACACGGGGATGGCCAACAACACAAAGATGATCAGAGTATACGCGAGAATCGTGCTGAGCATGCGAATCTGGAGCGGATGAACAATGGTCCACCGCCGCCGAATGTGAGTCGCACTGTGGACTTGGCTTGGAGATGCCTCACGAACCGGGGAGGGCGGAGATGGACTCGAAAGCGTTTGCGCAGAAGCGGAGTCCCTGGGGTCGGGATGGGATGTCTGCTCGGAAGAGAGCGTCGTACGAAGCGGTCGGCTCATTGTTATGCGGCTTTCTGCGTGGCCGGCGACACCACGGTAATGGGAGCGGGTAAGTCGAGCGCTTGCTGATCGTGCAGCGGCAACAGGGCTTGTGTCTTGAGGCCATCAAGACAGATTCTGAATTGGAGAATTTCTTCTTCGAGCTTCGCGAGGGAGGCATCCGCGCGGGCTGGTGAGTATTTACGGACAAACAGTGCCAGATCCTCGTAGGCGTTCGTCACTGTGGAACAATGCACGTTCAAGGCTTCGAGTTTCTGTTCCAGTTGGTCCAGCATGGCATTGAAGTCTTGGGCTTCTCGATGGAGATAATCGTGCTCTCGTAGCTGGGCCCGCTGATGCAAATTTCCGCTCCCGATCGTTCGGAAGAGTGCTGTAAAGCGATACAGGGGGCCGGCAATGCGGTGCATGAAGTAGATGGAATGGAGCAGGAGGCCAAGGAAAGTCACAAGCAGCCAGGGCCAGACCCGCGCATTAAAGTCCAAGAATTGAGCCGCCGCCTGAGCCTGTTCTTGCCATGGTATGGATGGGGCATCGAGGGATTGAACCATCGGGAGTACTACGATGCCGTACAGCAACACCAAGATGCAGGAGAAGTACACCAACGTCGTGGCAACGAACCAATACTGAACCGGGTGGACGAATAGTTGCCGCCGCTTATAGCGTGACATCACGAGTTCACTGTTTTCCTAGTCCAGACGAGGCGCGGTTGGGTTTTGAAGGTGATGGTCTGCTCGCGGGGGTGATAATGAAAAGACAAAACTTGTTCGTCGCCTCGCGAGGCGACGTAGACGATCGTGTACAAGGTTCGAGGTCCGTCGGGGATCGCCTCCAACCGCAGAACTGCCTGTCTCTCGGCCGTACCCTCTCCCGCGTTGAATGCCAGTCCTTTCTTGGTTATCAAGAGCACCTTGTCTTCGTAGCCTAGCGCGGTGGTCGTCCAAGCGCCGATCAATTCGTCAGGGCACGAAGGGATATTTCCAAGAGAGGAGATGACTCCTCCGATGACAACGAGGGCCAGGATAACGACGATCACAGTCAGGATGTTGCCGCGCTTCTTCGAAGAGTCGGCTGTGGCTTGCGCCGCTACGTTCATGAGGACCTTATCCGTAAGCCCATGGAGGTTCGTGTGAAAATCGTACAGCTAAGATACTATCTCGGTTACGTTATCGGTCAAAAAACCAAGGACTTTATGCATTCTGCGGATCAGATCGAAATGCCTTGGCTGCCTGGGTAGAGCACCTTCCCCGCGCATGGTAAGATGCCGCCGATGCCCCTTTCTCTGTTCCATCCTCTTATCGCCGAATGGTTTACGTCGTCAGTCGGGATCCCCACCGATGTCCAGGCTCAGGCCTGGCCGGCCATTCAGTCGGGGGCGGATGTTCTGATTGCTGCGCCGACCGGGTCCGGCAAGACGTTCGCCGCATTTCTCTCCTGCATCGATCGTCTGTTCAAACAAGCACTAGCCTGTGAACTCGATGACCAAACGCAGGTACTCTACGTGTCGCCGCTGAAAGCGCTCAGCAACGATATCCAGAAGAATCTTCAGCAGCCACTGGCTGAAATCGGTGCCGCAGCCCTGTCTGCCGGGCTCTTAATGCCGGAACTCCGTGTACTGGTCCGTACCGGTGACACACCGATGGCGGAGCGTCAGCAGATGCTCAAGCGTCCGCCCCATATCCTTGTGACCACACCTGAGTCGCTCTTCATTTTATTGACGGCAGAGAAAAGCCGCCGACTCTTACAGACGGTCCGGACCGTCATTGTCGACGAAATCCACGCCGTTGCGCCGAATAAACGCGGCGCGCATCTGGCTCTGTCGCTGGAGCGATTGGAAGCGCTGACGCTGACGAAACCTCAACGCATCGGACTCTCCGCGACGCAACGGCCGATCAAAACCGTGGCTCGGTTCCTGGTCGGGAACCGTGATTCGTTAAACGTGAAGCGTGAAACGTCAAACGTTGGGAAATCAGCACTCAGACTTCGGCGAGATCAGTCGAACCGCACTCAGCATTCAGTCTCGGATTTCAATCATTCATCATTGACCATTGACCATTCACCATTGCCTCAATGCACCATCATTGACGTGGGCCACAAGCGTGAGATGGATCTGGCTGTGGAAGTACCGAAAGACGAATTGAGTGCCGTGGCGACCAATGCGATCTGGGCCGATGTCTACGATCGCATAGCCGATCTAGTCCGGCAGCATCGCTCAACCCTGGTCTTCGTCAATACGAGGCGCCTAGCTGAACGAGTGTCGCACTCCTTGGAAGAACGGCTGCAGGATCTGGGGGTCGCTGCCGTTGCCGCACACCATGGCAGCCTCTCACGCCAGATTCGCCTGTCGGCGGAAGAACGGCTCAAGAGCGGCAAGACGCGCGTGGTTGTCGCCACTGCCTCGCTGGAACTCGGTATCGATATCGGCGCCGTGGACCTTGTTTGTCAGATCGGTTCGCCGCGCGCGATTGCCACCTGTTTGCAGCGGGTTGGCCGGGCCGGTCACTGGATCAAGGCCATTCCCAAGGGGCGTCTCTTTGCCATGACGAGAGATGACCTGCTCGAATGTGCGGCGCTAATACGCGCAATAAGGACAGGAGTCTTGGATCGTATCACCGTGCCGCCTGCTCCGCTCGATATTTTGGCGCAACAGTTAGTGGCAGCTGCGGCGACGCAGACTTGGCAGGAAGATGACCTGTTCGATCTCTGCCGACGGGCCGACCCCTATAGGGCCTTGGCCCGATCAGAGTTCGATCAAGTATTGCGGATGTTGGCAGACGGGATTGCGACCAATCGCGGACGGGGCTTGGCCTATCTGCATCACGATCGGATTAATCGTCGCATAAAAGGCCGACGAGGGGCTCGATTGGCTGCGATCACGTCCGGCGGGGCCATCCCGGACACAGCGAATTATGCCGTGGTCGCGGAGCCTGAAGGCACAGTTGTGGGTTCTGTCGATGAAGACTTTGCGGTGGAGAGTCTGGCCGGCGACATCATGTTGCTGGGCAACACCTCCTGGCGAATCAAGGGCGTGGAGAGTGGCAAGGTGCGGGTGGAAGACGCCCATGGAGCACCGCCCAATATTCCTTTCTGGCGCGGCGAGGCCCCGTCGCGGACGGCAGAGCTTTCGTCCGAGGTGGCTCGTCTTCGGTCTGATATCGATCATGCTCTTGAGGCAACCACCGTACCCCTTTCCCCTTACGCCTCACCAATTCAGTGGCTTCGCCAAGAATGCTCCCTGGATCAGCGCGGCGCGCAACAGGCCATTGAGTATGTGCTGGCAGGCAAGGCTGTGCTTGGAGCCGTGCCGACGCAGCAGAGGATCGTCGCGGAGCGGTTCTTCGATGAAAGCGGCGGGATGCAGCTGGTCTTGCACACGCCGTTTGGGGGCCGGATCAACCGTGCCTGGGGGCTTGCCTTGCGGAAGCGGTTTTGCGTGACCTTTGATTTTGAATTGCAAGCTGCGGCAACCGACAATGGGATCGTGATCTCGCTTGGCGAGAAGCATAGTTTCCCGCTTGATGCGGCGTTCGGGTTCCTGCACAGCCAGACGCTTCGCGAGGTTTTGCTACCCGCCGTGCTTCAGGCGCCGATGTTTATGACGCGCTGGCGGTGGAATGTCGGCCGCGCCCTGGTCTTATTGCGTTTCTCCCATGGCAAAAAGGTTCCTCCGCAGATTCAACGGATGAGGGCGGAGGATCTGTTGAGCGCCGTCTTTCCCGATGCGATGGCCTGTCAGGACAATATGGTCGGCGAGCGGACTCGCCAGATTCCGGATCATCCGCTTGTGAAGGAGACCTTGCGGGACTGTTTCACTGAGGCGATGGACCTCGACGGGCTGACCGCGCTCCTCAAGCAGATTGAAACCGGGGCTATCAGCTGTGTGGCGGTCGATACACCGATGCCCTCTCCCTTCTCGCACGAGATCTTGAATGCCAACCCCTATGCCTTTCTCGACGACGCCCCTTTGGAAGAGCGGCGGGCACGAGCGGTGGAGATGCGACGCACGCTTCCGGTTCAGCTGGCCGGCGAGGTCGGTGCGCTGGACCAGGCAGCGATTGAGGAGGTGCAACGGGAATCTTGGCCTGTGGTCCGAGACCCGGATGAGTTGCACGACGCCCTCCTGACGCTGCTCTGGCTGCCGGTCGAGGAGGCGCAGGACTGGGCAATTCACTTGCCGTGCTTGATCAAGGAGAGGCGCGCCGCCGAATTAGGGGCGAGAGGCGAGGGGCGAGAGGCGAGGGGTTGGGTAGCAACGGAAAATCTGGCGCGAGTCGAAATGGTACTTGCATGTGGTGAGGAGACGACCCTCGATGCCATTGTGCTCGGCTGGATGGAAAGCATCGGGCCGACCACGGTAGCTGAGTTGGCACAACGGCTTCGTCTTCCAGCTGATGACGTGAACGGCTCTATGGCTCGCCTCGAAGCCTCAGGCCAAGTGCTCCGAGGTCAGTTTCGGCCTACCAGCCGAATTGAAAATTCAAAATTCAAAATTGAAAATTCGGGCGAGGCAGCAGCTGCCTCGCCCGAGTGGTGCCATCGCCGGCTGCTGGCGCGAATCCATCGGCTGACCATCGGCAGACTTCGAAAGGAAGTCGAGCCAGTGACTGCTGCCGAGTTCATGCAATTCCTATTTCAATGGCAGCATGTTGCCCCCGGATCGCGTCTCCATGGCGAGGCAGGCCTCTTGGACATCGTCGCCCAGTTGGCCGGCTTTGAAGCTGCAGCTTCGGCTTGGGAGCCGCATTTGCTTCGCGCGAGGCTGACGAAGTATGAGCCGGAACTGTTGGACCGGCTCTGTCTGAGCGGGGCAGTGAGTTGGGGCAGGCTGTCCCCCCACCCGCGGCTTGCACAGGCCGGCGATCTTGCGCGACGTCGGATTGTTCCGACGAGTGTGGCGCCGATCAGTCTTTTCCCACGGGAGGAGAGTGAATGGCTTAAAGATATCTTCTACGATGACGCCGCATCGAAGGGGCCTGACCCGTTCGCTCAGTTGAGCTCCGTCGCGCAAGATCTGCGTCGCGCCTTGCATGAGCGAGGGGCGAGTTTCTTTGCCGACCTTGTGCGGATGACTAATCATCTTCCGACGGAAGTGGAAGCAGGACTTTGGGAACTCGTAGCCTCCGGTTTGGCTACAGCTGACGGTTTTGATAATCTTCGTGCTCTCATGGACCCGCGCCGCCGCCGCGCGGAAGGGCGGGAGCGGTCTCGTCGGCCTCGGCACTCAGCCGGTCGATGGTCGCTGCTCCGCCAAGCTGTCAGTCTTCAGCCATCGGCTCCGACTACTCAGCACTCAGCACTCGGTACTCAGCACTTCCCTGCCGAGTCCGTCGCTTGCCAACTCCTTCGTCGTTACGGCGTCGTCTTCCGTGATTTGCTGGCACGTGAGTCGCTGGTTCAGTCCTGGCGCGATCTGCTGGTCCAGTACCGTCGAATGGAATTGCAGGGCGAAATCCGTGGGGGGAGATTTGTGAGCGGCTTTACCGGAGAGCAATTCGCGCTGCCTGAAGCGGTCGAATCGTTACGGGCGATACGCAATAGAAATGAATCCGGCAGTACCTCTCACGAGATCAAACTGTCTGCCAGCGATCCGTTGAATCTTGCAGGAATCATCTTGCCTGGCCCACGCGTGCCGGCTGTTTCGACGAATTTTCTCGTGCTTCGCGATGGAGTGGTGGCGCGAGCTGTGATCGGGCGGGAATCGAGAGGCGGGGAGGTTGATCCTGGTGGCAGCCTCCCCGCCGTGGCTCGTACAAGATAGGTACTACTGTGCGGATGCTAAGGGAGCGGACACACCGCGCAGCGCGGCAACGACGCGCTCTGGCGCTGTGAAATCCATCGCGGCGAACGCCTGGTAGCGTGCCTGGACCACGGTAAAGAACTCGGCTTTCCGATCTGCGGGCACATTCAGCAAGTTGCCGACAGAGGAGAGATATTCTCCCTGCCCGCTGGCCATGTCATGGCGAAGATTCTCTTCATTCAACGCGACAAAGGCTACCACCTTAAAGTCTGGTTTCAGGATGCCCTCTTCGGTGAACCAGGTGCGACCGGAAGTCGTGCCTGTGACGTTGGAGGTGGTGTCCGTGATCTGTTTAACCGTACCCTTGATCGTACAGCCTGACGCCAACAACATGAGCAACGGTATGATGGCCCAAACCGTGAGCTGTTTCATGCATGTACCTCCTCGGTGTGGAAGGGAACGGTTCCCTTCTTGGTTGATCGCCTCCACTATACCATAAGCAGGCTAAAGTTCAGCCAATTCTGTGCCGATAGGAGGCTACTCAATATGTTGTACCGAGCCTAGTAGTTGTACCGAGCCTAGTAGTGGAGGAGATGTCTCATGCCTGTCCAAGCTCTGACCCAAGTCGATCCCACGCAGTTCTTTAATCTACCGTCTGCAACAAATGGCACAACACCCCAGCGATTGGATACTAAGGTCAGCGGGGTCGCGATCTCCAACGACTTCTTCGGTCGCTTGAGTGTCACGACAGCGGATGGTGACAAAATTACCCTCTCGGCAAATCTTGAATCCGATTTCCGTGCCGTGAACTACAAGTCTCAGGCCGAAGGCGCGGGCACGACGACGAATGTCGAAGCGAAGTATGCCGAGTATTCGCTGAAACAAGAGTTTGGTGTGACAGTTCAAGGCGATCTGAACGAACAAGAGATCAAGGATCTGACGAAGTTGTTCAGAAGGGTCGCCAACATCTTTGAAAAATATGTGAACGGGCAGGATGACGCGGCCCTCGCCAAGACAGCGAAATTGGTCGAGCGGTTCGGAAGACAGTCCTCTCTCTCAAATCTGGACCTCAATGTGGATGTGGAACGGTCTGTCACGGCCCTCGCCGCGCGGATTGTCACAGAGGTGACTGGTCAGCCAACGTTGCCGGCCAGCCAACAGTCTCAGGCTTCTGTTACGACATCTCAATCGGTTACCCCGGGTGGGGCGCCTACGACGGCTGCGGCGATCCCGCAACCGCCCACTGGTACCACGGCGCCCACCCCGCCATCGACTTCTGCGCCGGTTGCCAATGCAATAAACATCACGCATCTTAGTGCCCCTGCTCAAGAGACGCAGCAGCCCCGATCGTTGGCTCAGCAAATTCTGGACGCCCTGAAGGAGACCAACGTGGAATCGCGCAAGGTCCAGAAGTATCTGCCGGACTTCCTGCAGAAGCTGCGAGAGGATTGGGGGAAGGAGTTGCGAGGCGAGCGGGAGCATGGGCATGATCACAATCATTCCGTAACCCAGGCGCAGGCGACCACGAGCGCCAGCGTAGCCTTTGCCTATCAGGCACTGAGTCAGACGTCATTCTCGCTTTCCATTCATAGTTAGAACAACAGCGTCAGCCTTCTGGTTGGCGTCGAGTGTTGACAACGGCGAAGCGTGGGTATCCCACGCCTCGCCGTTGACGTTTCAGAAACGGAGGGGATGGAGGCTGATGATCTTCTGTGCTCGCGCAACGCGCTCGGGCTCGTCTGTCTGGTTGGCTGGTCTTTCTGGTCTGTCTGGTTCTCCTGGATTAATTTCCAGTCTGATCAATCTGACAAACCAGATAGACAAGATAGACCAGATGAACCAGCACTCGTTGGACGCGCAGTGGAAGATCAATCAGCTCCCATCCATAGAGAAATAATGAGCGAGCTTGGAGGGATCATTTAAATAGCTGATGGCTCCTGAGCGCACCCAGGGGGAACCCTAGCCGACCATCCTCATTTGAGAAGAAAACAGAAAGGTACTGATCGGTTGATATTTTTAGCGGGTATTGAGCCGTTGGACAATCGCCTGGGCGAATTGTCGAAAATCGTCCAGATGGCGGTGGCAGATCTGAAAGACGATGTTCCAATCAATGGCTTGATAGCTATGAACGGCAACGTTTCTGAATCCAACGGCTTTGATCATGCGCTCGCTGAGTGCGGGAGTGATGAACTGAAGACTCTTGAGAACCTCGAAATTCTCCGCCATCGTAGAGGGCGGGTGAGCGTCAGTTTCGGCGATCAGATGGGACGCAAGGTCGACAGAAAGTTGAACGGCGCGCTGAAGGTTCAAGGCAATGATGTCTTGCAGGTCCGGATTCTGCGCTAGCTGATCGGCGGATGAAGGCGTTTTGGCCGCAATTCGCTCGACGCAACGGCGGAGCGATTCCAGCTTGGCCTCGATTAGGTTCCGATCCATGATTGCCTTCTTTCCGCGAGTATGCGGCGATAATAGGGCATTACGTCGGCCTCTTCATAGACCACTCGCAAGAGCAGGTCGGCGTAGCGCGTCCGGTCAGTGCAGATGAGCAGGCGCCCCTTTGTCAGAATCTGCTGCAAGAGCGGTCCGTGAGTTTGTGCGAGATCGATCAGATCGACCGGCCGTCCCAGCCCGACTGCAAGCTCTTCGATGAGTTGGAGTCGAGTGTGTGGACTGAGCGGCGTAGTCGAAGCCACGGCCAGGTCGAGATCGCTGTCATTGTGGCTTCGGCCTGCCGCGAGCGAGCCGAAGAGGATCGCGATGATGATCGATGGATGGCGAGCCAAGACCTGTCCAATCGCAGCCTGAAGCATGGGACTTGCCTCGGAGGCTATGTCAGGGATGTTGCTCATGTCTGTTCAGTTATCACGAATGGCCTGAAGGCGCAAGGGAGGGCGAGGCGGTAGCGTAGTTTCCTCTGCTCGATGAACGCGCGGCCTCCGAAGGATGGGAAGGGGAGCGGCCAGGTGTCCTTCTTGCTCGCAGAACGCGCACGGTGAAAGGGACAGGCAGGGGGCATCCATGCTGGTCCTGTGCTCCCGGAACAGAGGAAGGGATGGAGCCTGATGATCTTCTGTGCTCGCGCAACGCGCGGTCGCGGACTCCCCTCGTTGGACGCGCGCAGTGGAAGATCAATCGGCCCCCATCCCTGAAGAAAGAACGAGCGAGCTTGGAGGGATCATCCGTAGCCTCGTTCGACGGCCGCAGGTAAACCAACATGGGTGTCCCCTGCTAAGAGAGAAAAGGCAAGCTTGGATAGAGCAAATAGATGGATGATGGTTGTTCGATGCGCGAAGTAAAGGGCAACCTCGGCCACTCTCCTAACGAGATGTAGAGAGAATGGAAGGCCCTCACCTGGGCTAAGGGCACGCCTCGGGAAATCGATTGCGAAGCAATCGGAGGGTAGGGCGGGCGAAAAATGTCTGCCAGTGGGTGGGCGGGTGAGAAGGTCGCGCGCATTCGAGGATCGACCAGGCTGCCCTTGAAAATGTTATGAGGAATTTCAGGAACCATTGATTGCCAGTATTGGGGCGTACTTGTCTGATTTTCTTAACTTTCGGTTTACGATATACTCCAGATCGTAGGAGTTCTTCCCACGTCCAATATAGGCCCCACTCCTCCTCCAGGGTTCGACGATCTCTCAATCGATGAGCAGATAGATTTGTTGGCAATCTCTCTGGGACCGGATTGCTGCGACCTCTGAGCAAGTTCCCGTGCCCGAGTGGCACAGGCGGATCATTCGTGAGCGCCTGGCGGCGTACAATGCGAACCCTAGCGATGACTGACTCTGGACAGACGTTTGCACCGACATTGAGCGCAAGTTGCGAGATCCTCGAAATTAGCGACTTTTCTGGCGGCAGGCCGCTGCTCACGCGTTTCTTCTTGATTGAGTTGCCGTAGGCCTCCTTCAATCTTGACAGTGATCCTGTTGACTGGCATCCTATTGTTGAATATTTCAACAATAGGAGTTTCGCTATGGCTACGGTGAACTTTAGTGTGCCGTCCGATGTGAAGGAAGCGTTCGACAAGGCGTTTAGCGGCCAGAACAAGAGCGCGGTGTTGACCGAGCTCATGCGACAGGCTGTGGAAGAGCGGCGGCGGCGTCAACGCCGGGCCAGGGTCGTTGAGAAGTTGTTGGTGTTGCGGAAGCAAAGTAGACAGGTCACTGACAGGGCCGTTCGCGCTGCGAGGAGACATGGTAGGCCGTGACAACGGTAGTGCTTGACGCCAGCGTCATTGTGAAGTGGATTTTTTCTGATCGTGCTGAAGAAGCACACTCTTTCCAGGCTCTCCAAATTCTCCAGCTCATCAAAGAGTCTCGCGTAACGGTTGTTCAACCGCCGCACTGGTTGGCCGAAGCGGCTGCCGTTGTGGTGCGCCTGGATCCAGGCCGAGGTCGTCAGGCTGTCTCGCTTCTGCACGCGCTTGAGTTTCCTGTCGTGACAGGCGTAGAGGTCTTCCAGAAGGCCTGCGATCTTTCGGCGTCGTTCAAGCAGCATGTGTTCGATACCTTGTATCACGCAGTGGCATTGACGGAACCAGGAGCGATACTTGTGACCGCCGATGAGCAGTATTATCGGAAGGCTTCCAGCGTTGGTCGGATTGTGAGGTTGAAGGAATTTAGCCTTTCTATCGACTGATGAGTGTGCGCGGCAAGCAGACGAAGGGAATTTCGGCTACCAGCTGTGGGCCGCAACGGAACAATATTACAGGAGCCATTGATTAGCCCTTCTGCGAGAACAACAAGGGGGATTGTCCCCTCAATTCGTTTCCCCGGAGAAACAATAGGTAGAATTATCCGCGATGCGCGCCGAATATGAACAGTTCAGGAAAATCGATGCGGCGTTCAAGGCTGGTGATCTTGCTGCGCTTCGTGCTGCTGTGGATGATCCGGCCTTGGTTCCGAATGGGCCAATGCCACTCTCGATCGGGCTCTGCCTCGAATATGCGATCTACCACAGCCCTATTTCATTCATCCGCACGTTGCTGGACATTGGCGCGGACCCGAATCCCATCGATCATGCCGGGTTTCCTCCGCTGATCGCAGCCCTGTCCTGTAGCCGCCCCCGGCCGGGATCTGCCGGACGACCGGATCTGCTGGAAGTCATGAAACTTCTGCTCGCCTTTAAGGCCGATTCCAATCAGCGCGGCATTAACGACTATACCCCTTTACATATGGCGGTGGCTGAGGGAAATCTGGCGGCGGTCGAATTGTTGTTGGAATCGGGCGCTGATCCGCTATTGCGCACACGCATTGATGATTGCGAAACCGTGCGAGAGATGGCCGAGCAGGCAGGCCATGACGGCATTGCCAAACTGCTCGCTTCCTATGAGCAGGTGAAACTAAGGAGGCCTGAGGGTTAAAAAATGTTCCAGAATCCATTGAT
>CXWL01003582.1_pt1 | contig 74362 bp, 77 predicted proteins | sample 590931 | NCBI WGS metagenome assembly CXWL01 (sample SAMEA3498368, study PRJEB10139) | groundwater metagenome | biome: water well; material: biofilm material | place: Germany | collected 2015-04-27
TCTCGGTGCGCATGTGCCCGTAGGCGTATTCCCCGGTGATCTTCAGCGTGGCGCTCTTGATGCCGGCGACCTCGCCGTCGGACTGCTCGAGGATCTCGGCGTGGAAACCCTTCTTGTCGCAGTACTTGAGGTACATGCGCAGCAGCATGGCGCCCCAGTCCTGCGCCTCGGTGCCGCCGGCGCCGGCCTGGATGTCCATGAAGCAGTTGCTCGGGTCGAGGGGATTGGAGAACATGCGGCGGAACTCGAGCGCCGCGACTTCGCCCTTCAGCTTCTCGGTATCTGTCGAAATGCCGAGCAGGGTGGCGTCGTCGCCTTCGGCGCGCGCCAGCTCGAACAGCTCCTGCGCCTCGGCGACGCCGCTGCCGACCCGCTTCAGCGTCTCGACGACGGCTTCCAGGGCCTTCTTTTCCCTGCCGAGTTCCTGGGCGCGCTGCTGGTTGGACCAGAGCCCGGGGTCTTCGAACTCCCGGTTCAGCGCCTGCAGGCGCTTTTCCTTCGCCTCGAAGTCAAAGATACCTCCGCAGCTCGGCCGACTGGGTCTGCAGTCCGGCGAGCGTCGAGGCGATCTGGTTGATGCGTTCAGCTTCCATGAAGGAAAAGGGCGCAATGCAATCGGGCGAGCATTTTACCCCGAGAGCGTGAAGCGGAACGTCGAGCCCTTGCCCGGCGCGCTCTCGGCCCAGATGCGGCCGCCGTGGCGCTGCACGATCAGGTTGACCAGCGCCAGGCCGATGCCGGTGCCCGGAAATTCCTGCTCGGAGTGCAGCCGCTCGAAGGGCTTGAAGAGCTTGGCCGCGTGGATCGCGTCAAATCCCGCGCCGTTGTCCCGCACGAAATAGACCGCTGTGCCAGGTCCCGCTTCGGTGCCGACTTCCACCAGCGGCGCGGGCTGCCTGGAGGAGAACTTGAGAGCGTTGCCGACCAGGTTGGCATAGACCTGCTGGACCAGGATTTCGTCGCCCTGCGCCTCCGGCAGGGCGCCGAGCTCGACGCGCGCCTTCGGGTAGGCGCGCTGCAGTTCGCGGCAGGTCGCGCCGGCGATGCGCGCCATGTCCAGCCGCCGGTGTACCAGCGCCTGGCGAGACATGCGCATGAGCTCGAGCAGCGCGTCGATCAGGCGGCCCATGCGCTGTGCGTTCTCGTCGATCACCGATACCAGCCGCATGCCGTCCTCGGAAATGCGGCCCGACTCCTGCCGGGCCAGTATTCCGGCGAAGCTGGCGATGACCCCCAGCGGGGAGCGCAGGTCGTGCGAAACCGAGTACGAGAACGATTCGAGCTCGCGGTAGGCGGTTTCCAACGCCGCGGTGCGCTCGGCGACCCGGCGCTCGAGGTCCGCGTTGATGTTGCGCAGCGCCTCCTCGGCGCGCTTGCGCTCGGAGATTTCGATGCCGTAGGTGATGACGCCGCCGACGGGCAGCACCTGGTCATCCACCATCAGCCAGCGCCCGTCCTGGCGGCGCCGTTCCACCGGACCCCGTGGATTGCGCCGGACCGACATGCGCTCGGCGATCCACGCCTCTTCCCGCCCCGCGGCGTCCGGGAACAGGCCCAGTGCGGTGCCAGCCCTGAGGTGCTCATCGTAGCGGCGGCCGTGCTCCAGGTACTCCGCCACCCGCGCGTTGAATCCGACGAACAGGCGGTTGGCGAGGACGATGCGGTCCTCGGCATCGGTGAGGCAGATCATCTCGCCCAGATTCTCCACGGCCGCGCGGAGCCGCTCGTCCGCGGCGCGCGCCTGCTGTTCGGCGGCGACGCGTTCCGTGACGTCGCGCGCGCTGCCCCGGTAGCCGGAGAAGGCGCCCTGCGCGTCGAACATCGGTTCGCCGGAAACGCTGACGTAGTGGACCACCCCGCTCGCGGCAGTGCGCTTCAGCAGCACGTCGCGGAACGGCTGGCGCGCCGAGAGCGCGGAGCGGTGCTCGTCCCAGCTCTGGCTCACGATCTCCGTGCCCGGCAGCTCCCAGCGCCGCTTGCCGGTGTGGTCGGCGGCGGTGATGCCGCCGCGGCCGCTTTCGTGGCCGGAGGTGGAGAGGAAGCGCAGCTCGGTGTCCTGCTCCCAGTACCAGTCGCTGGCGAGATCGGCCAGGCTGCGGAAGCGCGTCTCGCTTTGCTTCAACGCCTCTTCGGCCTGCTTGCGCTGGGTAATGTCGAGCGCGAACGAGATCATGCCACCGTCCGGCAGGCGCTGGTCGGTGACCAGCAGCCATTTGCCGTCCTGGCGCCGCACTTCGAAGGTACCCCCTTGCCGGCGGCGCGCAAGGCGTTCGTCGATCCACGCCTGCTCACGGCCGACCGCTTCCGGGAAGTTTCCCAGCAGGATTCCGGCGCGCAGGTGCTCCTCGTAGCGGTGCCCGGGCTCGACCAGGTACGTCCCGCCGTTCAATTCCCGGAAATAGCGGTTGGCCACCACGATGCGGTCATCGGCGTCCGTTACCGCGATCGACTCGGTCAGGTGCTCGATCGCTGCGCTAAGGAGCCGATTGGAATCCTGCGCGCGCTGCTCGCTTTGCACCAGCGCGGTGATATTCGTGACCGCGGCCCGGTAGCCGAGGAAATTTCCCGCGGCGTCGAAGCGCGGCGCGCCGCTCATGCTCAGCCATACGACGCCGTTGGCCGTGACGCGCCGCTGGCGCAGGTCGCGAAACGTCTCGCGCCGCGCGATGACCTCCATGTGCGATTTCCACCATTCCCCGTTTACGTCGATGCCCGCGGCGGCGGCGACCTCGGTGCGCGTGCGGCCCATGTAATGCCCGGGTGGGCGTCCGACCGAGCGCTCAATGGCGCCGCCGAACCAGGTGTAGCGGTCCTGCGTGTCGGTCTCCCAGATCCAGTCGCTGCCCGTTTCGGCGAACGAGCGGAAGCGCGCTTCGCTTTCCCGCGCCGCCGCCTCGGCGCGCTTGCGCTCGGTAATCCTGCGCACCACGCCGCGATAGCCCGTGAATTTTCCGGCGGCGTCGTAGACCGGCTCGCCGCTGGCGCTGAACCAGTGCTCGCCCCCGGATTTGCCCAGCACCATGTACTCGAGGTCGCGGAAGGTGCGGCGCGCGTCGAGGTCGGAGCGGTGCGCGGCCGCCACCTCCGGCGTCATCCGAATCGCCGGCACCTCCCATCGGCGCTTGCCCATCAGCGCGGATTCCCCGATCGCGGTGCGTGCCGCGTGGTTGAGGGAAAAGTGCGTGAAGCGGTACTCGGCGTCCTGCTCCCAGTACCAGTCGCTGGAAAGCGCCGTCAGGCTGCGAAAGCGCGCTTCGCTCTCGGCAAGCGCGGCGACCATGGCGCGCAGGTTCGGCCGCGAGCGGGGCCGGCGGGCCGATTTCCCCGCCGACTTTTTCCCCGCCGACTTTACTTTCCGGCTGCGCGCTCGGCCTGGCAATTGAGAATCTCCCGGACAACAAGAATAACCGGGAATACCTGCCTAGATGCGCCGGCCGGTGTACTCCTCATCAATTTTGTCATCGAAGAAGGCGGTCGGATTGGGGGCCGCCATGAACCTTCGATAGACCTCGGGATAGACCTTCGGATACTGGTACACCTGCCCGTTCGACATTTCGACTTCCAGCGTCATCGACTTCTCGTCGTAGCCGACCGAGCGCAGTTTCGACGAGTTGACGCGCTTGCGTTCCATGTCATTTCGTCGGCAAGGCGCTCCACGCGGCCTTGGCGCCGCCGCCATCTACCGAGCCCGCAATGGACGGGCCCTTCACGATGCCGGTGAAATCGTAGGACCTGCCGCCGAGGGCGAGCTTGAAGCTCAGGCGTTCGCCCTTGAGCTTCGCGTCTTCCAGGAGCACATCCTTGCCGTCGATGCGCGCGCTGCCTGAAACGCGGGTGATCTGCTGCTTGAGGCTGAGGCGCACCGGTTCCTTGCTCAGGTTCGCCGGCAGGCGGACGTTCCACGCGCCTTCGGTCTTCGCCGGAACGATGTATTTGTAGATCAATGTCGTGGTGACGCCGGTGACCGCAACCTTGTCTTCCAGGTCGAAATGGCGGTAGTCGTCGTGCTGCCAGCCGGAGAGGGGATAGTCATGCGACAGGATTCGAGTGCCGGGGCGCAGCTCGTTCAGAAGCTTGTCCTTGAGCATGTTCACCGTATTCGGCAACAGGTACATCGTGACGACCGTGGCCTTGCTTATGTCGGTCTTGAACAGGTCCTGGATGGTGAAGCTGGCGCGGTCGGCGATGCCCTGAAGCTTGGCCGAATCGTTCGCTTCCCTGACCAGCTTCTCGTTGATGTCCACGCCGAAGCCGCGCGCGCCGAACACCTTCGCCGCGGTCAGCACGATGCGGCCGTCGCCCGATCCCAGGTCGATGACGAAGTCCTTCGGCCCCACTTCCGCGAGCGTGAGCATGTCGGCGACGACGCTGCTCGGCGAGGGCACGTAGGGGCCGGCATCGACCGGCGTCTTGTCCTGCGCCTGAACCGGGAAGGCGAGGACGGCGAACAGGAAACCCAGGAGATGGAATTGATGCCGCATGGTTGGCGCGACTGTAGCGCAGAACGGCCACGCTGAACAGGTTGAGCTAGGCGGGTTCGACGTTTTCTAGCGTCAGCTGCGGCCGCTTCAGGCCGTTGAATTCGTTGACGCCCAGGCGGTAGGCGGCGCGCACGCGGCCGGGCAGGGGTTCTAGCGAATTGAAGCGCATCGCCTCGAGCCGCTGTCCGTCCTTTACCAGGCGCAGCTTGAGGTGCCGCTCGCCCACGACGCGTTGTTCCTGCACCGTGAAGTTGTCGCAGAAGAGCGGTGGCGGAAAGCCCTGGCCCCAGATCTGGGATTCCAGCAGTTGCGCGACTTCCAGCGAGTGGTAGGCGCCCTCCAGCGCGCCGTCGGTCTCGACGACGCGCAGTCGGGCCGCTTCCGGAAGCAGCTCCGCCGCCGTCTTTTCGAACAGATCCTGGAAAAGGCCGAACTCCGCCTCCCGGATGGTGAGTCCCGCCGCCTGGGCGTGGCCGCCGAAACGCAGGATCAGCCCGGGCGCGCGCTTGGAGACCAGGTCCAGCGCGTCGCGCAGGTGGAAGCCCGGGATCGAGCGGCCCGACCCGCGAAGCTCGCCCGAGCTTGCCCTCGCAAAGCAGATCGTCGGCCGGTGGATGCGCTCCCGCACGCGCGATGCAATGAGTCCTACGACGCCCTGGTGCCAGCTTGGCTGATACATGCTCGTCGATGCGCCCGATGGTTCCGAAATCGCTTCCAGCGCGGCGCTGGCCTCGTCGAGCATCGCGCCTTCGATCTTGCGCCGCTCGCGGTTCAGGCGGTCGAGCTGCTGCGCGCAGTTGGCGGCGCGCGCCTCGTCGTCCGTGATCAGGCACTCGATGCCCAGGCCCATGTCGGCCAGCCGCCCGGCGGCATTCAGGCGCGGGCCCAGGATGAAGCCGAAATCGAAGCAGTTGGTGCGCGCCGGATCGCGCCCGCCCGCGCGCGCCAGCGCCACCAGCCCCGCCTTGCCCTGGCCGGCGCGCAGGCGCTTCAGGCCCTGCGCCACCAGGATCCGGTTGTTCGCGTCCAGCGGTACCACGTCGGCGACCGTGCCCAGCGCGACGAGGTCCGTCAGGGAGGCGAGATTTGGTTCGGTTCCATTCTCAAAGGCTTTTCGATTCCTCAATTCCGCCCTGAGGGCCAGCATGACATAGAACATCACGCCGACGCCGGCGATCGCTTTGGACGGAAAGCCGCAGCCGGGCTGGTTCGGATTCACGATGCATTCGGCCTCGGGCAGCGTGTCGCCGGGCAGGTGGTGGTCGGTGACGAGCGTGCCGATGCCGAGGCGCCTGGCGTGCGCCACACCCTCGACGCTGGCGATGCCGTTGTCCACTGTGATGAGCAGGTCCGGCGACAGCTTCGCGGCGATGTCCACCAGTTCGGGCGTCAGGCCGTAGCCCAGCTCCATCCGGTTGGGAACAAGGTACTCGACCCGCGCGCCGAAACTGCGCAGCGCCCGCATGCCCACCGCGCAGGCAGTGGCGCCGTCCGCGTCGTAGTCGGCGACGATGAGGAGTTTCTTCTGCTGCGCGATGGCGTCCGCGAGCAGGCGTGCCGCGCGGGCGGCGTTGGTGAGCTCGGCGGGCGGGATCAGGCGAGTGAAATCCTGTTCCAGCTGGTCCCTGGAGCCGATCTGCCGCGCGGCGAACAGGCGCGCGAGCAGCGGATGCACGCCGGATGCAAGCAGCCGGTCGCGGTCGGCCTCGGCGTAGCGGCGCGTGACGATCTTCACGTGGGCGCCTCGAAGTATTCGGCCAGCGGCCGCGGCCGGCGCCAGAAGCGGCCCAGGTCGCCGCGCGCCGTTTCGAAGGAGAGGGCGGATTCCGGCAGGTGGACGGTCAGCATGCCGATGCGGCGCGCTTTCAGTGCTGCGAGGAGCGGCGCGAACCAGTTGGCCTCCAGCTCACCCAGCCGCCGCGCGAGGGCGTCGAACTCGCCGAGGGCCTGCAGGCCGCGCAATTCGTCGAACACCAGGAGATGCCGCCCGTCCTCGGGCGCGCGCGCCAGCCACTCGGCGGCGCCCGCACCCGGCGGGCGGTGGCGCTTGCCGGCAAGGCGCGCGAGGCCCAGCGCCACCGGATCGAGCGCGGATACGGAATGCCAGGGGCCTGCTTTGGACGCTGCGGCCGTGGCCGGCAGCTTTCCCGCGCCCCACAGCCAGAGGCTGTTGATGGCCGGGTCGCCGCGGGCTTCGCGCGCCGTGTTCGCGGCGGGGTCATAGAGCGCCATCTGCAGTTCGGTCAGCAGCGGATGCCAGTGCTTCGGCGGCAGATGCGGATCGACGCTGGCCATGGCGAGATCGACAGGCGGCTTCTCGCTGGCGTCGCCTTGCCCGCCGCCTTGAATCCGCAGGCACCACTGGTCGGGTTGCAGCGCATGCAACTCGTACTTTCCCGCGAGCAGCGGCGCCAGGGCGGCCGACAGGCCCCGTGCTTCCGCGGCCGCGATCGAAAACGCCTGGTTGGGGACGAGGAGCAGGCTGTTGCGGTCGGCGCGCAGGTGAACCGGATCCGCGCGCAGCCAATGGTCCGCGCCCGGATCCAGGCCGTATGCATGCGCGGTGAGCGCTCCGGCGGGAATTGGAAGGGCTTGATCCAGCCCGAACGCACGGCAGAGCCAGGATTCCAGCCCGCCGGGCGCCCCCTTGCTCCTGCGGCCACGCGCCAGCAATATTTCCAGCGCGGGCATCCGTACCGGCGGGAATTCCTGCGCCGGGAGCAGCGCTGGAACGACAATTTCGAGATGCATCAGCGGAGTTCGACTATTCTCGGGCGTCCCTTCGACAGGTGGCGCGCGAGGATCTTGTACTGGTCGAGGTCGAAGCGCGGCCGGGACGACCCCTCCAGCAGTTCGCCAACGCTGTCTTCCGTCTTTGCCGTGCCGATCAGGCACCAGTTGTCCACGACGTGCACCTCGGCGGCTTCGCGCTCGTGGTCTTCCTCGACGATGCCGATCGGCCCGCGCCAGGGCCAGGCGGCGGTTTTCAATCCCGCCAGTGCCGCCGCGGCGCGCGCGCGGTGGACCTGCGGGCTTTCCCGCCCGGCGCATACGCCGGCGCAGCGCTTGATCTGGTGGCGGAAACACGCCCCCGTGCTTTTCTTCTCGAAGCCAAGCTCACGCAGGCACAACAGGTGTTCGTCCGCGAGGTCGCGCAGCGCGTCCATCGCGGAACGCTTCGAGCGGAACACGCCGCAGAGCCGGGAAATGGTCAGCGAATTGATGTCTTCCCCTTTTACGATTTTCAATTCGTTCGAATCAAAAAGAAATCCACAAAGGTCGCTCGCGCGCCGCAATTGCCGGTTGAACACCGGCAGCAGTTCCTTCACCAGCGCCGCTTCCAGGAGCAGCGCACCCAGTTCGCCGCAGCAGCGCCGCCATTCGATGCGCCGGATTTCGCGAGCGATCTGCGCTTCGCGCGGCGAATGCACGTCGGCGGAGAAGTGCTGCAGCACGCGGCTGCGCATGGACACGCTCTTGCCGACGTAGAGCGGCGTGTCGTTTTCGCCGTAGAACAGGTACACGCCGGGCGATTCAGGAATTGCGTCCACCACTGCGCGGTCGATATGGACGGGCAGGGCAGGCAATTGCGCCATCTGCTTCATCGCACCCTGCATCGCCTCGGCGCCGCGCTCCTCGGTTGCCACGCGCAGGAACTGCCAGACGGCGCGGGCATCACCCAGGGCTCGATGGCGCGCGTCGCATTGGAGGTGGTGCCGGTCGATCAGGCTATCGAGGTTATGGCGCGAATGCGCCGGATACAGCCGCCGCGAAAGTTTCACCGTGCACAGCGTACGTGCCTGGAAGCGCAGCCCGGCGCGCTCGAAGGAATGGCGCAGGAAGCCGTAGTCGAAGCGCGCGTTGTGGGCGACGAAGATGCGCCCCTCGAGGCGTTCGTAGAGGCCCGCCGCGAGATCCCCGAATTCCGGCGCGCCGGCGACCATGTCGTTGGTGATGCCGGTGAGCGCCTGGATCGCGGGCGGGATCGAGGTGCCCGGATTCACCAGCGTGGTCCACTCCGAAACCACTTCGCCCTGCGACACTTCCAGCACCGCGATTTCCGTGACGCGGTCCCAGGCCGGGTGCGCGCCGGTCGTCTCCAGGTCGACGATCGCCAAAGGCGCGTCGAGGAGAAGCGTCATTGCACTTTCACGTTGGCGGCTCTTATCACTTCCGCCCAGCGCACGCCGTCGGAGCGGATCCGGTCGACGAACTGCTCGGGCGTGCTGCCCACCGGCTCGGCGCCGACCGCGTCGAAGCGCTCGCGCAGGTCCGGCGCCTTGAGCGCGGCGACGACCTCCGCTTGCACCTTCCGGACGATGTCCGCCGGTGTTCCGGCAGGCGCGAACATGCCGAACCACGTATAGCGGTCGAAGGCCGGCAGGCCCGCCTCGGCCAGCGTCGGGACCTCGGGCAGCAACGGCGAGCGCTGCGGCGCATTCATCGCCAGCGGCCGGACACTGCCCGATTTGACGTGCGGCATGACGCTCGCGAGGCTATCGAACAGCATCGCGACGTTGCCGTTCGCCAGGTCCGGGATCGACAGCGCGGTGCCCTTGTAGGGGACATGCACGAGGTCGGTGCCGGTGAGCATCTTGAACAGCTCGGCGTTCAGGTGGACGATGGTGCCGACGCCGCTGGAGGCGAAATTCAGCTTGCCGGGCTGCGCCTTGGCGTAGGCCACCAGTTCCTTCACGCTCGCCACCGGCAGCTTCGGGCTGACCACCAGCACGTTCGGCACGTTCGCGACGTGCGTGATCGGCGCGAAGTCCTTGATCGGATCGTAGGGCAGCTTCTGCAGCGCCGGGCCGATCGAGTGCGTGCTGCTGGTCGCCATCAGCAGGGTGTAGCCGTCCGGCGCGCTCTTGGCGACGAGGTCCGAGCCGATGCTGCCGCCCGCGCCTGGCCGGTTCTCCACCACCACCGACTGCCCGAGGCGTTCGCCCAGCTTCTGCGCGACGATGCGGCCCACGATGTCCGTCGCGCCCGCCGGCGGGAACGGCACCAGCAGCTTGATGGCGCGTTGCGGGTACTGCGCGAAGACCTGCAGCGGCAGCGCGAGGAAAACGGCAAAGAGGAATCGCATCGGGGTCCTTGGTGTGGATATATCCAGTAGCGCAATCTACCGCAAATCACGCCGGGAATGGCTGGCTACTGTTCTTCTCCGGGAATCTTCGCGAGGAACCTGCGGGAGGGATGGATTTCAAGCCCCTGGCCGGTCGCGGGGGAGGGGTCGCGGTTCATTTGCACGAACATCGAACAATGGCGGCACCTCAGGAAATCGCCCTGCTTGTGCACGACGATCTGCGGAACCTCGTCCGCGCCCCCAAAGATACTTGCTGCAAAGTCGACCGGCCCTGTCTGGTACAAGGGCTTGGAGCAGCTCGGGCAAGGCACGTCGCGCAGCATTTCCATTTGAGGTTTTCCTTTTGATCCTTGCGTATTTTGCTCTGGACTGCGGCCCTTAGCCATTCATGGGAAGTATCGCGGCGAACTGCCAGGCCGCGAAGCCGAGGATGCTCAGGCCCGAGACGATATTGATGGTGCGAAGCAGCCTTGGGCCGATGCGCTCGCGCAGCCAGCCGGCGCCGGCCGCCAGCAGGATCCACCACCCTGCCGAGCCAATGAACACGCCAAGCACCACCAGCGAGGCGCTGGCGTAGTCGCTGGCGACCAGGCCCAGGCCGGCGAAGATGGCCGCGAAGGCGAGGATAGTCGGCGGGTTGGCGAGCGTCAGGCCGAGCGTGGAAAGAAAGGCCCTCCAGTGGCCGATTTTTTCTACCGGGGCGCCGTTCATTTCCGGTTTTGCCAGCAAGGTCTTTACCCCGAGATAGACGAGGAAGATCCCGCCCACCAGGCCGATCCAGAAGCTTTGCTGCAGCAGGAAACCGGAGATCGCCGTGAGGCCGAACGCTGCGACGGCGCCGTACAGGCCGTCGGCCGCCGCAATGCCCATGCCGGAGACAAAGCCGGCAAGCGCTCCCTGCGCGAGCGTGCGGCGGAAGCACAGCACCCACATCGGCCCGACAGTGGCCGCGAGCAGGAAGCCGAACAGCAATCCCTTGGCGAAGAAAACCATGCCCGATTCTATCGAGCGCTGACGATCCAGCCCTCGACCGCGTCGATGCGCGGCGGCAGTCCGAAGTTGCGCGAGCGGCGGCGCCAGCCCCATGCCGCCTGCACGGCGCAAATGACGGCATCCAGAGAATCGCCGCTGGCGTCGTCGATCATCTGTTTTCTCAACGCCGCGGAAGTCCTGACCGGCAATGCGGCGAATATTTTCCCGCGGGCCCGGCGCCGCTCCGGCGTCTGTTTCTCCTTCGTGTCGTTCTTGTACGAAGTCCTGCCGACGACCGATCGCGCGAACAGACCCGGATACGCCTCCAGCGCGACGCGCGAGCGGTCGCCCCCGGCGAGGCCGGGGATGTGCACGCCCGCGTCGGCCAGGCGCGGCGCGCCCTCCTGGAACATCAGCGCTACCGGCGGATTCACGAGCTTCATCGGGCTGGAGGAGCCGGCCGGCAGGTCGGTGCGGCGATGCGCGTATTTCCTTCCGGCAGGGCGTGTCGCGCGGTAGTCGTCGAGGAAGCCGCGCAGTTCGGCGCGGGCGAGGTTGCCGCAGAATTCGACGAGCGCGCGCCACGTCCCGGGCCAGCCCAGGTCGCGCACCAGTTCGCGCGGCAGGCCGAACGGAAAATCGAAGCCGCCGATCCACGGCCCGGGCCTGCAGAGCAATGCCTCGAATTCCAGGAAGCTTTCCAGTCTTTCGATTTTTTCGATGTGTAAAAGATTTTTATCGAAAAAGCCATGAGCAACAGTGATCGCCTTGGCGCGACGCGGCGCCGAGGTGAAATCCACGCCCAGGACCTTCATGGTCTTTTCAGCGTGACCCAGAGGATCGCGTCGTAAGGCAGCTTCGACGCCGGAGGAACGGGCGCGCCGGCGGGCAGCGACAGTTGCGCGGCGGGCTTGACCAGGACTTTCTCGACGGAGACGCCGGTCACCAGCCAGCGTTCGAACAGCACGGTGAACTCGGGCATGCCGCGCAAGGCCGCGGCGACGTAGGCATTCTCGTGGCCATCGTAGGGCTTGCCGCCATCGAGGTTCCAGCGGCGCGAGCTCGACGCCTGGCGCGCGAGCAGCGACGACAGCCACGGGTAGCGTTCGATGCGTCCCAGCGAAACGGATAACTCCGCCGCCTCGCGTTCCTGCGCGAGCAGCGCGCGCACCGCGGCCTGCGTCGAATTGAAGCCGAGCGTGCAAGCGGGGCGCAGGCGCAGCACGAGGCGACTCTCCTCGTGGCGTTCAAAGGCCACCAGGCATTCCGGCGCCTGGAACGCGCCGAAGGCGGCGGCGATCAGGATTTCGAGCACGCGGCGAGGGCGGCGGCGGAAAGGTTGTGGATGCGGCCGAAGCCCATGACGAAGCGCGCGTCGCGCGGCGCGATGCGCCAGAAGGAAAAGTCCGCCAGCTCGAAATTGATCGCCTGCTCGGGGAAGCAGACCAGCCACTGGCGCCTGAGTTCCGCCTGCTCGCCGTCGAGCTGCCGCGCCGTGCCGCGGATCGACGCTCTCATGAGCGTGAACGGATCGTCGCGGCCGTCGTCGGCTTCGGCGATGGAGAGCGCGACGCGCGGGTCCTGCGCCATGTCCTGCGTGTGCCAGGCGAGGCGGCTGACGTGGACGTGGAACGCGGCGAAATCGGGATCGGGAAGGAAGAGCGTCATCGACGCCATGGGCGCGTCCTGGCGCAGCGTCGCGAGGTGCGCGATGCGCTGGCCGCGCAGCAGCCCGGCGAGGGCCGCGGCGGCATCCTGCGGGATGGGCTGATCCATGCATGCCATTCTAGTATCGAGTATCCTCGATGCGTGCGTTACGAGACTCTCGTCGGCCTGCGCTACACCCGCGCCAAGCGCCGCAACCACTTCATCAGCTTCATTTCCGCGATCTCGATGGCGGGCATCGCGCTCGGCGTGGCGGCGCTGATCGTAGTGCTCTCGGTCATGAACGGCTTCCAGAAGGAGCTGCGCTCGCGCATCCTGGGCGTCGCCTCGCACGTCCAGATCAGCGGCCCGAACAACCAGATGACGGATTGGCAGGCGGTGGCCGGGATTGTCGGACAGGACCCGCGCGTCAAGGGCGCCGCGCCGTTCGTCAACGCGCAGGGCATGCTCGCCGCGGGGCAGGCGGTGCGCGGCAGCGTGGTACGCGGCATCCTCCCGGATCGCGAAGACCAGGTGGCCGAGATCGGCCAGCACATGCGCGCAGGCAAGCTGGAATCGCTCAAGCCGGGAGAATTCGGCATCGTGCTCGGCTCGGAGCTGGCACGCGCGCTGGGTGTGCTGAACGGCGAGAAAGTGGCGCTGATCGCGCCGCAGGGACTGGTGACGCCGGCCGGCGTCATCCCGCGGCTGAAGCAGTTCACCGTGGTCGGCCTGTTCGAGGTCGGCATGTTCGAGTACGACTCGGGCCTCGCGCTGGTGCACCTGGAAGACGCGCAGAAGCTCTACCAGATGGGCGACGCGGTGTCGGGCGTGCGCCTCAGGCTGGAAGACCTCTTCGCCTCGCGCCCGGTGGCGCGCGACCTGATGGCGAAGCTCGACGCCTCGTACTTCGCCACCGACTGGACCCGCAGCCACGCCAATTTTTTCCGCGCGGTGGAGATCGAGAAGCGCGTGATGTTCATCATCCTGCTCCTGATCGTGGCGGTGGCGGCGTTCAACATCGTCTCGACGCTGGTGATGCTGGTGACCGACAAGCAGGCCGACATCGCGATCCTGCGCACCCTGGGCGCCTCGCCGCGCTCCATCATCGAGATCTTCATGGTGCAGGGCACGCTGATCGGCGTCATCGGCACCTTCGCGGGCCTGATCGGCGGCGTGCTGCTCGGCCTGAACGTCGCCACCGTGGTGCCGTTCATCGAAAACGCCCTCGGCTTCAAGTTCCTCGCCAAGGATATCTACTACATCTCCGACCTGCCCTCTGACGTGCAGGTGGGCGACGTCACGGTCATCGGCATCGTCTCCCTCGTGTTGTCCTTCGTCGCCACGCTCTACCCGAGCTGGCGCGCCTCGCGCACCAATCCGGCGGAGGCGCTGAGGTATGAGTGAAGTGGTCTTGTCGTGCCGAGGATTGAAGATGACCTACCAGGGTCCCGCGCCAGTGCATGTCCTCACGGGTGTGGATCTCGATGTCAACGCGGGCGAGCGCATCGCCATCATGGGGCGCTCGGGATCGGGCAAGAGCACCCTGCTGCATCTGCTGGGCGGCCTGGACGTGCCCTCCGCAGGAACCGTGACGCTTCAGGGCAAGGCGCTGACCGAAATGTCCGAAGCGGAACGCGGGCAGAGCCGCAACCTCGCGCTCGGCTTCGTCTACCAGTTCCACCACCTGCTGCCGGAGTTCACGGCCGAGGAGAACGTCGCCATGCCGCTCTGGATCCGGCGCATGGACCGCGGCGCGGCGCTCGCGCAGGCCAGGAAGACGCTCGAAGAGGTCGGATTGGGCGCGCGCGTCGCCCATCAGCCGGGCGAACTCTCGGGCGGGGAGCGCCAGCGTTGCGCGTTCGCCCGCGCCATCGTCACCGGGCCGGCCTGCGTGCTGGCCGACGAGCCTACCGGCAACCTGGATACGCAGACCGCGGACGAGGTGTTCGAGGCGATGGTCAGGCTCTCGGACTCGCGCGGTACCGCCTTCGTGCTGGTGACGCACGATGTGGCGCTCGCGGCGCGCACCGGGCGGGTCCTGGAACTGCACGAGGGTACCCTGCGGCCCGCTGGTTCGAGGGCGAGAGTCTAAGCCTACAAGTTCGTAAAAGCTGAGCCCGCATTATTGCCCGTTCCGCTTTTGATCGCGCGGTACTTAACCAGGCTTCTTCAATGCTCGATCAAGCGCTCGGACGAGCCTGCGGCAAATCTGCTTATCCCGCTCCGAAGTGCAATTGTTCGTAGCGTTCTCGCGAATTCTCGTTGCCCGATCAGCCGGAACTGCCTCGTTTAGGTTGATGGTTACAAACCGCATGAACTCCTTGTCCTTTCCTGCGATCGACCTGAGATCAGAAAGTCGCGCCCAGTCATCTGCGAGCAAAAAGGATACCTTGTCCGTAAACGCGCCAGCGACCACTCCGTCCGACTTTCTTCCGAATTGCCTATAAGCACTGTAGAGTTCTGACCAATTTCGCGAATCAAAGACTACTTGTTCGGACGTGACTTGCTGTGCGCAAAGTGAAGGCGAGATGAGAAATAGGGAGATTGCCGTGAGTCGACAGCCTCTCAGAAGGTTCGCGGGCATCTCCACTGGACACTCAGCGAATGACCGTGATCCGTCGAAGCGGATCACCGCCGATATGGAGTTCTCGAATCGCGTCGATAGCTTCAGGCGTCGTGCGTATGCATCCTAGCGTCGCGTGGTCTGAGCCGCATCTGTTCCCCAAGTCACACATGCCTTGGCGTCCTGCATGTACTCCCATGTAAGTTCTCCTTGGGACGCTGAATCCGAAGAAATCCGTTCCCGTATCGCTCGCCGCTGAACGAGTCGAATGGGGATTGTATCGCTCAAACGGAAACGTTCCCTGGGGCCACGGCCCACGACTAGTTGATGCTGCGTTGTTTGACGCAGGAAAGATCCCCTCGGCGCCACCTGCGTTAATGACTGTAAGTGTCCCGGTTGTGTGGTTGTAGACGAGATCGGTAAGGCCAAACGGGTCTATTCGCGACACCGGATCTCCCCTCACATAGGCATATAGGTTGATACCCCCCGCGATACCGATCGGATCTTCAGAGAGGAAACGTTTTTGCACAGGATCGTACTCACGGGCTCCGGTATTGGAAACCGCGGATAGCAGCAGTGCAGCGCACATCATTCTCAGTGCATTCATATACCCTTCCTCGCCTGTTGCGGCGATAGTTTGATCAGTCCAAGTTCCTCGCTTCGCATGAAATGCTGTTGGGCCTTGCTTTGATACTTGGCCACCAGATCTCCATCGACCTGTTTGCTCTTCTGAAGGTATAGCGCTCGCAATGTGTCGTGATTTTCGGCGAACTGTGGATTGAGTTGAACGGCTTTCTTCAGGTACCGGATTGCCTTGTCCGTGTTTCCTCTCACGGCTAGATTCACAGCCGTTTCGCTGAGCAGATCCCCCAGGAACTGGCGATAGGTCATGGTTCGCATGTAGGCCCCGCTCTTTAGCGCCTTACCTGTGATCTTGAAGTCCTTGATGAGCTCCTCGTCCGGCGAAAAACCGCCGCTGGTCGCTTCGATATTCGAGTACTTGAGATCCGATTCGACGTAGCGCAGAAAGAGGTGATCGGGGGCCGCGACGGGGTAGACGGGATACCCCAGGCGCTGAGCAATCGCCATCCACAGCAGCGGCAAGGTTACGCAAGTACCTTTCTTTGTATCGAGCAGGCCGTTCAGGAAGCGATTCTCGATCTTGCTGTTCGCGTCCTTGGAGTGATCGTAGGTAAAGCCCTCGATCTTGAAAATAAAAGTATTGAGCGCACGAATTCTGTAGTCGGGGTCCTTGCTGCCTTTCGCCACAATTCTCGCCCTGTGCGCCAACGCGTCGATCTGTCTCGAATACGCCGCCACATCAAGATCCGGATGCAGATCCTTGGCAAATACCAGTGCCGAGAATCCGACGTCAATCTTGTGTTCGGGCACTTGAAGAAGCATGTCGATGTCCGACGCGCTGGCGCAATGGGAGATCGTCGCAATGAGTGCTGCGAAAAGAAAAGGCCGTGGTTTCGCTAGTTGCGTGCGCGTCGAGTGAATTGCCATGACAGGCTGCTCCCTAAGCCAGTCTATTGAACCCCTCGAATCTGAACATCCCCCTTTTGGGGTAACACCTTCGGGCTAGATCGGTTTCTCGCCCGGTTTTGCCGTTTTCGCGGCTTCGTCCTCGCTCAGCGTGCGCGTGAATTGCTCGCGCAGTTCGTTGGAGATCGAGATGTTGGCGTCGATGTCGCTCTTGTGCACGGCATAGAGCTTGGAGAGCACCAGGTTGTCGTGCTCGGAGAATTTCTGCACCGCGCGCTGCGCTCGCTCGGCGTCGCCGGCCACCGCGGCGAGGGTCGCCTTGCCCAGCGCGAGCGCCGACTGGAATGTTTCGCGCTCGACGATCTCCACGCCGATGTCGCGCAGCTCGAACATGTGGCGCATGTCGCGCGCGCGCGCGATCACCCGCAGGTTCGGGAAATGTTTGATGGCGATGGTCGCCAGGCGCGTGGTGGCGCCCGGGTCATCCAGCGTGATGATCAGGAAATCGGCCTTGGCTGCGCCTGCGGCCTCGAGCAGGTCCTGGCGCGTCGCATCGCCGTAGAAGACGCGGAAGCCGAAGCGCCGCGACTGCTCCACGTGGTCCGGGTCGTCATCGAGAATGGTCGGCTGGAAGCCGCTGCCGGCCAGCAGCCGCGCCACCACCTGGCCGACGCGCCCGAGGCCGGCGACGATCACCTGGCCCGCTTCCGGCGGCAGGTGCTCGCGTTGCGCCGGCGCCTTGTCCGTGAAGCGCGGCGCCAGCACCTTGTCGTGGAAGACCAGAAGGAACGGGGTGGAAAGCATCGACAGCGCGACCGCCAGCGTCATCGCCTGCGCGACTTCCGGGAGCAGCACTTCGCGTTGCACGGATAGCGTCAGCAGCACGAACGCGAATTCGCCGCCCTGGGCGAGCAGCAGGATGAACAGCGGCCGCTCGCTCCTCGGCAGGTCGGCGAAGCGCGCGATCGCCCAGAGCACCACGCTCTTCAGGGTGAACAAACCGATGATCATGCCGAGGATCAGCAGCGGCCGGGCGAACAGCAGGCCGAAATCCACGCTCATGCCTACGGCAATGAAGAACAGCCCGAGCAGCAGGCCCTTGAAGGGCTCCACCGCGGCCTCGATCTCGTGGCGGTATTCGGATTCGGCCAGCAGCACGCCGGCGAGAAAGGTGCCCAGCGCCATGGACAGGCCGGCCGATTCGAAGCCCCAGGCGATGCCCAGCACCAGCAGCAGCGCGAACGCCGTGAAGATCTCGCGCTGGCGCGTGCGCGCAATGTGGCGGAACACGGGCTGGGCGAGGAAATGCCCGCCCACCAGGGTGGCGGCGATCACGCCGACCGCGAACGCGAACCCGGTCCAGGAGAAGCTCGCCGGCGTGCCTGCGGCTCCCAGCAGGGGCAGCAGCGCCAGCATCGGGATCACCGCGATGTCCTGGAACAGCAGGATCGCGAACACGGCCTGCCCCCCCTTGTTCTGCAGCGCGCCGCGCGCGGTGAGCGGCTGCAGGGCGAGCGCGGTCGAGGAAAGCGCGAGCGCCATGCCCGCCACGATGCCGACCCGCAGGCTGGTGCCGGCGGCCCAGGCGACGAGGGCGATCAGTGCGATTGAGCCGACCACCTGCGACATGCCCAGGGTGAGGAGCCGCGCGCGCATGCTCCACAGGCGCTTGGGCTCGAGCTCCAGGCCGATGACGAAGAGCAGGAACACCACCCCGAGTTCCGCGATGTGGCGCACGTCCTCGACCTTGTCCACCAGCTTCAGGCCGAAGGGGCCGATGGCGATGCCCGCGAGCAGGTAGCCGGCCACCGAGCCCAGGCCCAGGCGGTGCGACAGCACCACCGCGAGCACCGCCGAGGCGAGAAACACCACACTCTGGATCAGGTAGCCGCTGGCGTGTTCCATGGTCGAGGCGCAATCGTAATCTAGTTGTCCGGCCTGTCGCTGCGAATCGCGCGGCGCCGGGCGCGAGCCCGCCAGGCGAGGGCGACGTACACGCGCCAGCCGACCTGCACCGCGGCGTAGCCGACGGCGGCAAGCGTGAGGGCGAGGGCCACGAGGCCGATCGCCAGCGGCGGGCCGAGTGCGAGCGTCCACTGCGCCAGCGCCTGCGCCGAATCGATCCAGTGCGCCCAGTCCCAGGCAAAGGGTTCAATCTTGACCGGGTGGTGGTTCGCGCCCATCAGCAGGCGCCCGTAGCCGAAGGCGAGCAGGTACAGCGGCGCGATGGTGAAGGGGTTGGTGTAGAGCGTCGTCACCAGCGCCACCGGTAGGTTCTTCTTCAGAGGCACGGCGAGCAGGGCGGCGGTCAGCATCTGCAGCGGCCCGGGCACCAGCCCGGAGAACAGGCCGATCGCGAAACCGCCGGCCACGGAATCGCGGTTCAGCGCCCACAAGTTCGGGTGGTGCAGCCACGTGCCCAGCCATGACAGGGTCCTGTGGGCGCGGACCGATTCGCCGTCTGGAAGGTACTTGCGGAAGAATTTTCTGGGCATGTCGGGAGCGGATGTCAGCGCCCGCGGCGCTGGCGCGTTCGATTCTAGATGACGGCTGTCATCCTTTCGTTCGCCTGCGGCGTTCTATTTCTCCAGGTGCATGCCGAATTGCCGGGAACCGGCTGGCTCTGGCTGGCCGCATGCCTGTTAGTCCTGCCGTTGCGGAAAAAATTCCTCAACCTGCCGGCGGCGTTCGCCATCGGCTTCTGCTGGGCGCTCGGGATGGCGCACCTGAAGCTCGCCGACCGGCTGGCGGCAGAACTCGAGGGCAGGGACATCGAAGTGGTCGGCGTCGTCGCCAGCCTTCCCGCCCTTGGCGAGCGCAGCGTGCGGTTCGAGTTCGAGCCAGAGTCGGCGCCCGTGGAACTGCCGGCCCGGATCATATTGTCCTGGTACCGCAATCAGTTTCACGAGGACCAGCCCGCGGTGCTTGCGGAGCCGCTGCATCCGGGCGAACGCTGGCGCTTCAGCGTGCGCCTGCGCCGGCCGCACGGCAATTTCAATCCGCACGGGTTCGACTACGAGGCCTGGCTGCTGGAGCGGGGCATCGGGGCAACCGGTTATGTGCGTTCAGGCAGGAAATCCTTCCCGCAGCGGCTTGGTGTGCGCAACAACTTTTCCGACCGTATCGAACTCATCCGCGAGGCGGTGCGGGACCGCTTCAAGCGCGTGCTGGGCGAGACGCCCGCGAGCGGCGTCCTCGCCGCGCTCGCCGTCGGCGACCAGCGATCGATTTCCGCGGAGGAGTGGCGGCTGTTCAACCGCACCGGCGTCACGCACCTCATGAGCATTTCGGGACTGCACGTGACGCTGGTCTCAGGCTTGTTCGCCTGGCTGGCAGGTTTTCTATGGCGCCGCTCGCCCGCGCTCATGCTGCGCCTGCCGGCGCGCAAGGCCGGCGCCGCGGCGGCGATCGTTGGTGCGCTCGGCTACACGCTGATCGCCGGATTTGCAGTGCCGGCGCAGCGCACCTTCTGGATGGTGGCGGTGGTGGCGCTCGCGCTGTGGTCGGGGCGCATCGCTTCTCCGGCGCGTACGCTGGCTCTGGCGCTGGCGGTGGTGCTGCTATTCGATCCCTGGGCGGTGCTGGCCGCGGGGTTCTGGCTTTCATTCGGCGCGGTTGCCCTCATCTTCGTCGTGGCGAATGACAGGGGCTCGGTGGCCGGGCAGTGGCTGCAGGTGCAGTGGGCGATCACGATCGGCCTCGCGCCCGCGGCGTTGCTGCTTTTTTCGCAGGTATCCGTCGTCGGGCCGCTTGCCAATGCGCTGGCGATTCCGGCGGTCTCGGCGGTCGTCACGCCGCTCGCGCTGCTCGCGGCCGTCCTGCCGTGGGAGACGCCACTCGAACTCGCCGCCTGGCTGATGCAATGGCTGCTGCAGTTCCTCGAGTGATGTGCATCGCTGCCGGCGGCCGTCTGGCAGCAGCACGTGCCGCCGCTCTGGAGCGTCCTGCTCGCGCTNNCGCCGCGCGGCGTGCCCTGGCGCGCGACCGGGATGGCGCTGATGCTGCCCGCCGTCGCCTTGCCGCCGCCCGCGCCCGCGCCGGGAACAGCCTGGATCACGACGCTCGACGTGGGACAGGGGCTCGCGGTGCTGGTGCGCACCGCGAACCGCTCACTTCTTTACGACGCCGGGCCCGCGTTCGGCGCCGAGGCCGACAGCGGCGAGCGCATCGTCGCGCCCTACCTGCGCGCCACGGGCATCGAGCGGCTGGATGCGATGATCGTCAGCCACAACGACAGCGACCATTCCGGGGGCGCCGCCTCGGTGCTGGAGAACTTTGAAGTGGCGGCGATGTTTTCGTCGCTTGCCCCGGGCCATCCCCTGCCCGGACTCGCGCCCGGGGCGCAACGTTGTGCGGCAGGTCAGGTCTGGACCTGGGACGGCGTGCGCTTCGAGATGCTGCATCCGGCAAGCGTGACGGCGACGGCGAAGAAGAGCAATGACCTGAGCTGCGTGCTGAAGGTGAGTGCGGGCGGACGTTCCATGCTGCTGACGGGCGATATCGAGAAACTCGCGGAGGCCGAGCTCGTGGACAGGGCGTACGCGGCGCTTTCAGCCGACGTATTGCTGGTGCCGCACCACGGCAGCAGGACGTCCAGCAGCGCCGATTTCCTCGCCGCCGTGAAGCCTGCGGTTGCCGTGGTTCCCGCCGGCTACCGCAACCGCTTCGGCCACCCGCACGCGGATGTCCTGGAGCGGCTTGCTACGAGGACATTCCGGACCGACCTCGACGGCGCCGTGACCGTTCGCCTGTCGGACCTGGAACTGCGGATCGACGGCGAGAGGCGGCTTCGGCGGAGGTACTGGCACGATACGCCACCCTAGGGCGATAATGTTTTCGCGGACGACCCGCCGGGCCGCCCGAACCATCGCTCAAGGAGGGCAGATCATGGCCAAGAAGGAAAAGAACGCCGTATACCGGGTTACCGACGTCATCGGCACCAGCTCGGTTTCCTGGGAAGACGCCGCGCGCAGCGCGGTCAAGACGGCCTCGAAGTCGCTGCGCGACCTGCGCATCGCCGAGGTGACCAAGCTTGACGTAAAAGTGGAAGACGGCAAGGTGACGCAGTTCCGCACCCGCCTGTCGCTGTCGTTCAAATACGGCGCATAAGTGCTGCTGCTGTTCCGCCTGGTCCGCAAGACCGCGGGCTGGGTGGATTTCATTTTGCTCTGCCTCCTGGTGTACCTGCTGTCCTGGCTGCCCTGGCCCGGCAAGCACCCGGTGGCGCATCTGTTCCACACCTGGTGCCGGGCTTTCGCCCGGGCGCTCGACGTGGACATCCGCGTGCACCAGAAGCACCGCAAGCACCTGCCGCAGCGCTTCATCCTGATTTCCAATCACCCGTCTGCCTTCGAGGACATCGGCATCCCGGCGGTGTTCGACGTGGTGTCCCTCGCCAAGCTGCAGGTGCAGGACTGGTTCATCTTCGGGCGCATCGCCAGGGCGGCCGGCACGCTGTTCGTGGACCGCGACAACCCCGAATCGCGCAAGCAGGTCATCCAGACGATGATCGATGCCGTCAACGCGGGGCAGAACATCGCGCTCTATCCGGAAGGCGGCTGCAAGGGACGTCGGCTGTTCAGCGAATTCAAGACCGGGGCGTTCGAAGTCTCGATGCGGACCGGCGTGCCGATCCTGCCGGTGTTCCTGCATTACGAAGCGCAGGACGATTTCGAATGGCAACCTCCCTACGGCCTGATCGACAAGATCCGGCATTTTATTTTCGCGGTGAATAACCGCGTCAATTTCTACGTGTACGACCCGCTGGATCCAAAGGACTACGCCGACCGCTACGCCATGAAGGCGGCGGCGTACGCGCTGTACACGCGCTGGAACGCGCAGTACCTGGAATGACTTTTACCGCGGTTGTCCGCGTCACCGGCAGCGCCGGCCGCTTCGAGGAGTTTCGTGAGCGCGTCCGCTGGCTGATGGTGCGCGACCCGGATGCCGAGCCCTGCACCGAGCATCACGCGGATACCCTGCTCGAATATCGCTTCGAACTGCAGAAGGGCCTGCCGTTCCCGACCTTTGTCGCCGCCAGCGCGGAGTTTCCGGAACTGCGCGTCGAGGTGGAATGGGACAAGGATGGCGTGAAGGGCGGCGTGGCGCTGGAGTGCGGCCGGCCTGTGGACAAATGGACTGGTGTGCGGGGCCCGGCCTGAAAGCTGTTCCGCGGCAACGGTTCTTGCGCTGCGCCTCCCCGCGCGGGCTGCACCGCATCGCCTACCTCGAATGGGGGGATCCGGAAAACGAACGTGTGCTGGTCTGCGTGCATGGCCTGACGCGCTGCGCGCGCGATTTCGACGTGCTCGCGGCGGCGCTAAGCGCACATTACCGCGTGGTCTGCCCGGACATCGCCGGGCGTGGCGACTCGGAATGGCTGCCCGACCCGATGCTCTACCAGCTGCCGCAGTACCTGGGCGACATGGTGGCGCTGATCGCGCGGCTGGATGTCGAAAACGTGCACTGGCTCGGCACCTCGATGGGCGGCCTGATCGGCATGGCGCTGGCGGCGCAACCGGGCACGCCGGTACGCAAGCTCGTCGTTAACGACGCCGGGCCGGTGATTACCAGGGTATCGCTGGAGCGCATCGGGACTTACGTGGGCCTGGCGCCTGTCTTTCCCGACATCGATGCCGCCGAAAAGTACATCCGCACGATCAACGCGGCCTTTGGTCCGCACACGGACGCCGAATGGCGCTTCCTCGCCGAAGTGGTGATGCGCAGGAACGCGGACGGCAGCCTGCGCGCGCACTACGACCCGAAGCTGGCCGAGCCGTTTCGCGCCCTGATGCCGGAAAAAGACCTCGAACTCTGGCCGCTGTGGGACGCGATCCGCTGCCCGACACTGGTGCTGCGCGGCGCGCAATCGGACCTGCTGACGAAGGAAACCTGCGCCCAGATGACGCAGCGCGGGCCGAAGGCGAAAGTGGTCGAGATTCCCGGCGTCGGCCACGCACCAACGCTGATGCACGACGACCAGGTGGCGATCGTGCGGGATTTCCTGGAGGAGGGATGAACATGAATCGAATGCTGGCGACTGTGCTTGCCTGCGCGTTCCTGGCGGGTTGCGCCGATCTGAAGGAGGACTTGCGCGAGATCCGGGATCTTGTCCGCGCATTGCGAGGGCGCGAACCGGCGCCGCCGCCGCCCGCGCCGCCGCCGGCCGCTCAAATCCCGGCGCCCGCGGCGGCGGGCCTGAACCTGCTGGGCAATTGCGTCGCGAGGGAGGAGACCGGCTACGCCGAGAACGTCCGCCTGGACGTGGCGCGCGGCGAAGTTCGCCAGCTCGACGCGCGAATCGACATCCCCAAGCGCGGCAGCTGCCGCTTCCAGCTCTCCGAGTTCCGCCAGACCAGCCAGGCGCCGTACGTGGAACTGATGGCGCGCTCGGGCACGGCTTGCGCGGTCCGCATCTGGCAGCAGGGCGATCGCATCACCGTCGCGGCGACCGACTGTGCCGAGAAGTGCACGCGAGGCGCGTCCGACTACCTCTGGCCCATCCAGCTGAATACCGCCGGCGGCTGCTACTAGGGCCCTGAATGTCGTCCCCGCGAAGGCGGGGACCCACCTGGATTCCCGCTTTCGCGGGAATGACATCTAACCCTTGCGGTTCGCGGCGTCCCAGTGCTTCTCGAGGTTGGCGATCAGCGCCGGGCTGAAGTGGCAGTGCGCCTGCTCGCGCGCGTAGACCGCCATGTAGCGCCGGAAGGCGTCCAGCGGCTCCTCGCTGATGCGCAGCGCGCGCCGATTGCCTGCCGCGCTGACCATCCCGGAACCGGTGACGTGCCCGACGAGGCGGTTGATCTCGAAATCCATGGCGTCGGGCGCCACGATATAGTCGCAGATCAGTCGGCCTTCCGGACTCCCGCAGTCGATGCGCCGCTCGGCCAGGATCGCCTGGCGCGCGACGCGGTCGCCCACGTGGCGCGCGAGGCGCAGGTTGGCCGCGCCCGGGATGATGCCTTCCTTGCGCGCGGGCAGCGTCATGTACGCGTCCTTCGCCGCGACCACCTGGTCGATGGTGAGGAGGATCTGGCAATGGCCGCCGATGGCGAAGCCTTCCACCGCGGCGATCCAGAGCTTCTCGATCGAGTCGTCCTCGGGCGGCGCGTCCGGCAGCGCAAGGCCGCGGTAGAGCTTGTTCACCAGCCCCAGGTCGCGAATGAGGTACCAGAGGAAGCGGATCTTTCCCTGGTAGAGATGCGTCAGGTTGATCCCGGCGCCGAACAGGCGCTTGCCCGCGTGCTTGGTGTGCGTCACCGTGTCGCCGCGCAGCACGCAGATCTCGGTCTGCGGATCGAGCAGGGCAAGGTCGATCGCCCGCTCCAGTCCCGCGAGCGTGCTCTCGTCCTCGGCGTTCAGGAACCTGGGATTGCTCATCGTCAGGATGGAGGCCTTGCCCTGGCGCTCGAGGCGCGCGCCGTCGAAGCCTATTTTCCCGCTCTTCGTGAACTCCGCGAGCGCCTCCCGCGAGTCCGCTCTCGGCAGCAGCATGGCGTGGCACAGGTGCGTGCCTGCGAGCGGGTCGGCCAGCACCTGCGACAGGAAAATCCCCTGGTCCGTCTCCAGTCCGTCCTTCTCGCCCTGCGCGACGCCTGATTCGCGCGCCAGGTCCTTTTCGTTCGGCACCAGCCCGGGATACTCCGCCGCCGCGCGCGCGCACAAATCGTCGACGCGCACATGCCGGTTGCGCATCACGGTGAGCGAGTCGTACACGCCGCGCGCGTGCGCGCGCATGAACTTCGTGCGCGACTCGCGCGCCAGCGCCAGCACCTCCGCCGCTGCCGCCGCTTCTTCCGCGTTCCTTTTCGGCTTGGCGGGCAGGCGCGCGAGCAGCTCGGTCGAGCGCTGCCAGAAATGGCCGAAACCGGCCCGGTCGGTGGCGAGCTCCGTGGTGCGCGCCGGCGCCGTGCGCGCCCAGCCCTTCACCGCCTGTTCGAGAACGTTGTCGGCCATGTGCAATAGTATCGGCTAGTTGCATGATGGACACCATGGCGCTCCAGTCCCTCGTCCTTGCCTTGCTGCTCGCCTGGGCGAGCGGGGTCCGGCTCTATCTCGTGATCTTCTGCGTCGGCCTCGCGGGCCACTTCGGCTACGTCGATCTGCCGCCCGCGCTGAAGGTGCTGCAGCACCCCTGGGTCGTCGGCGCCGCGGGCTTCATGCTGGTGATGGAGTTCCTCGTCGACAAGGTTCCCGGCATCGACAGTGTCTGGGACGCGCTGCACACCTTCATCCGCATTCCCGCCGGTGCGTTGCTCGCCGCGGGCGCGACAGGGGACAGCCTGAGCGCGCTGACGGTGGTGGCCGGGCTGCTCGGAGGCACGATTACGGCAGGAACGCATTTCGCGAAGGCGGGAGGGAGGGCGATCATCAACACCTCGCCGGAGCCGTTCTCGAACTGGAGCGCGTCTTTTTCCGAGGACGCGATGGTGGTGGCCGGGATCTGGTTCGCGTTCCACTACCCGATCGTATTCCTGTGCGCGCTATTGCTCTTTGTCCTGCTGCTGGCCTGGCTCCTGCCGAAGCTCTGGCGGGGCGTGACGGCGATCTGGCGCATGGTGGAAACGAGGACTATGATTGGCCGCGCGTCCCGAGGAGAGGAGAGCATCCGATGAAAATCTACTATCACCCGGCGTCCACGACGAGCCGCCCGCTGGTCCTGTTCGCGGCCGAGAATGGACTGAAGATCGACTTCCAGGTCGTCGACCTGTTCACCGGCGAGCACTACCAGCCGCCCTATGAAGCGGTGAATCCGAACCGCCTCGTGCCGACGCTAGAGGATGGCGACTTCCGCCTGACCGAGAGCTCCGCGATCCTGAAGTACATCGCGGAGAAGAATGGCTCTCCGGCGTATCCCGGGGACCTGAAGCAGCGCGCGCGCATCAACGAGCGCATGGACTGGTTCAATACTCAGCTCAATCGCGATCTCGCCTACGGCCTGGTCTACCCGCAGGCCTTTCCGAACCACAAGCGGCCGAGCGACGAAGTGCAGAAAGCCACGCTCGCCTGGGCGAAGGAACGCGCCGCCGGCTGGCTGAAGGTGCTGAACGACCACATCATCGGGCCGAAGAACGGCTACCTGTGCGGCGACAAGATCACGCTCGCCGATTACTACGGCGCGCCCTTCGCGGCATTGGCCGCCGTGATTGGCTCGGACCTGGCGGCCTACCCCAACGTCAAGCGCTGGCTCGGCAACATGAAGGGGCTGAAGAGCTGGGCCAAGACCAACGAAGTGATCGACGGCTTCGCCGGTTCGCTCAAGGGTCCTTTCGAGACCGTGTGAGAAAGGAACCCGCTCGCGGGTTGTCGTGATCAAGGGCCTGCATCACAACGCCTACCGCTGCCGCGACTCGGAAGAGACGCGCAGGTTCTACGAGGATTTCCTCGGCCTGCCGCTGTCGCACACGCTTGAAATACGCGAGTCGATGAGCGGCCGAAAGACCGATACGCTGCACACCTTCTACCGCCTCGGCGACGGCTCCTACCTCGCGTTCTTCGAGGCACCGGACATGCCCTTCGAGTTCAAGAAGCAGCACGACTACGACCTGCACATCGCGGTGGAAGTCGACCCGATCACGCTCGGGAGCAAGTTCGCCGAAGGCAAGACGCTAGGCATCGAGACGCGCGGCGTCTCCGACCACGGCTTCATCCATTCCATCTACTTCCGCGACCCGAACGGCTACGTCATCGAACTCACGACGAAGACCGCGGGGCACGACAAGGCGATGGATCCCGCGAGCAACGACGCTCGCGGCAAGCTCGATCGCTGGCAGGCCGCCAAGCGCGAAGCCACGACCGCCAAGAACTGAACTCAGCTTGGTGAGCGAATAGGCGACTGCTATGACCGAAGCCGAGATCGTCTTGTACGGCCCGACGTACAGCACATACACCCGGACGGCTCGGCTGGCCTTGGAGGAAAAGGGCCTCGGCTATAGGCTCGTAGGTGTCGACTTTCTGCGCGGAGCCAACAAGACTCCTGAACACTTGTCGCGTCATCCGTTCGGCAAAGTTCCGGTCCTCGAGCATGGACAGTCGAGGTTCTATGAGACCTCGGCGATCCTCGACTACATTGACAGCGCGTTCGTCGGCGCGCCGCTTCAGCCAAAAGATGCCCGCGTTCGCGCTCGCATGCTCCAGGTGATCGGGGTTGCCGTCTCGTACATTTACCCCGCCATGGTCGGCCAAGTCCTGGTCGAGCGACTGATAAAGCCGGTGCTTGGTCAGCCGTCAGACCAAAGCATTCTCGACTCGGGTCTACGACGCCTCCGCAAGGGGCTGGCGGTCCTCGAAGGCCTCGTCGAGTCTCCCTCGTTCATGATCGAAAACTCTTTGTCGCTCGCCGACCTGTACTTCGTGCCCTTGTGGGCGTACTTCATACAGACCCCGGAGGGTGAGGCGGCCATGGCTGGCCTGCCCCGTCTCACTTCCTGGTGGGACGCAATGAGCTCACGGCCCGCCGTGATTAAGACGACCGCTGTACTTAGGTAGTTGCGAGACTTCCCATTTGCTCTCCACACTTTCCGGTACAACAAGCTCTTGCAGCATGCGCCGAGAACGGCGCGCCGCTGTAGGCGACGTTAGGCCGCATATTTATGGACGTCCTATTGCTCGAACCCATACAGTCGTTGCGGATTGTCGGAAAGAATCGCGCGGCGGGTCTCTGCGCTAGGAACCGCTTCGATCAGTACATCGAGCAGTGCGCCCGCGTCGAGATTGCGGTAGGGAAGGATGGCGTCGTCGTGGACCGCCTGGCGCGAATGAAAGCCGATGTGGGGCCAGTCGGTGCCCCACACCAGTTGCTCGGGTGCGGCGGCGACAAGGGCTTGGATGAATGGGATCGCGTCGCGCAGTTTCCCGCTGCCGCGCGTGATGCGGTCGGCGCCGGCGAGCTTCACCCAGATGTTTTTCGAGCGCAGCAGCCGCAGCACGGTCTGGAATCCGGGCTGGCCGATTCCCGCGGCGGCATCGGGCAGGCCCATGTGGTCGATGACGATGTTCGATTTCGAATTGACCAGCGCGGGTTCCAATTCGGCGAGCAGGCTTGCATCGCAGAACAATTGCAGGTGCCATCCATAGGTCGCCGCAAGCATTTCGAATTTCCCGAGCCAGTGCGCGGCATCGCCGGCGTAGCGCTCGCGCAGGGTCTGGAAGTTGAGCCGCAGTCCGCGCACGCCGGCGGCGTGCATCGATGCCAGTTCGCGCGCGGGCGTCCCGAGGTCGACGACCGCGACCGCGCGCCCGCGCGGGCCGAGTTGCGCCAGCGCGGCGAGCATTGCGCGGTTGTCGGTGCCGTGGCCGCTCGCCTGGACGAGCACCGTGCGCTCCAGGCCGACTGCGCGTTTCATGCGTTCGTGAACTTCGAGCGATGCTTCGGCGACGGTATAGGCGCGCTCGGCCGCCAGCGGGAAGCGCGCGAACGGGCCGAAAACGTGCATGTGGCAGTCCGCAGCACCCGCGGGCGGCGGTTTCGATGGCGCGCGGTGGGTACGGGAGAGAAGCGGGGCAAGCGGCGGCATAGCCGCTATGATATTCGCCCATGAAGACATGGATCGCACTGCTGGCGCTTTCGCTCGGGTTTTCCGCGGCGGCGCAGACCTATCCCAACCAGCCCATCCGGATGATTTCGCCGTTTCCGCCGGGGGGCAGCGTCGACATCACCGCACGCCTGATCGCCGAACCGCTAGGAACGCAGCTGGGCACGCGCATCGTCATCGATACCCGCTCAGGGGCCTCGGGAAATATCGGCATGGAGGCGGCGGCGCGAGCCGCGCCGGACGGCTATACGCTGGTGCTGAACACGATTCCGCTGGTCACCAACCAGAGCCTGTTCGACAAGTTGCCCTGGGATCCGGTGCGCGACTTCGCGCCGATCGGCATGATTGCGACCTCGCCGCATATCCTGGTCGTGCCGAACCGCATCGCCGCAACGAAGGTCGATGACCTGGTGCGGCTCGCGCGCGCCAGCCCCGGCAAGCTGAGCTATGCCTCCGCCGGCGTTGGCACGACGTTCCACCTGTGCACCGAGATGTTCAAGGACGCGACCGGCACCTTCATCCTGCACATTCCGTATCGCGGCGGCGGTCCGGCGCTGACCGACACGCTCTCCGGCCAGGTCGACCTGAGTTTCCCGACGCTGGCCGCGGCGCTGCCGCACGTCAAGGCCGGCAGCCTGCGCGCGCTCGCGGTCACGGGATTTGCACGCTCATCGCTGCTGCCGGACGTCCCGACCTTGCGCGAAGCGGGCGTGAAGGATTTCCAGTTCTCGCAATGGCTTGCGCTGCTCGCGCCGGCGGGCACGCCGCCCGAGATCGTGGGACGGTTGAACGTGGCGCTCAGGCAGGTACTGAATTCGCCGGAAGTGCGCGAGAAGTTCCAGGCGCAGGCCTTCGAGTCCGTGATTACTTCGCCGGAGGAAGCCGGAAAGTTCATCGCCAGCGAGGTGGTGCGTTTCTCGCGCCTGATCAAGACGCGCGGCATCACCGCGAACTGAAGCGCGCCTAGATAGCGCGGCCGGCCTTTTCCCAGTACGGCGCGCGCAGCCTGCGCTTGAAGATCTTGCCGCTGTCCTCGCGGGGGAGTTGGTCGTGGAAAGCGATCAGGCGGGGAACCTTGTAGCTGGCGATTCTGTTCGCCAGCCAGTTCCTGACAAGATCCTGGGTAAGAACAAAACCTTCCTGCGGCTGCACGGCGGCGGCGAGCGATTCGCCGAACTCGGCATCCGGAATGCCGAACACCGCGCAGTCCGCCACCCCCGGCATGACGATGAGCGCGGCCTCGATCTCGGCCGGGTAGATGTTGACGCCGCCCGAGATCACCATGTCCACCGCGCGGTCCGAGAGGTAGAGGTAGCCGTCCTCGTCCAGCCAGCCCATGTCGCCGAGCGTCCACAGGCCGTCGCGTTCCAGGCTGCGGCGCGCTTCGTCGTTGTTGTTGTAGGTGAAGTCGCTGTAAGCGGGCTGTCGCGCGTAGATCAGCCCGGTCGCGCGCGGCGGCAGCTCGCGGCCTTCCTCGTCCAGGATCTTCAGGTTCACGCCCGGGATCGCGCGCCCGGCCGAACCCGGCCGCTCGAGCGCCTCGGCCGCGCTGATGAAGGTGACCATGCCCAGCTCGCTCGCCGCGTAGCTCTCGTGGATCACCGGCCCCCACCATTCAATCATCGCGCGCTTCACCTCCGGCGCGCAGGTCGAGCCCATGCTGAGCACGAACTGCATCGACGACAGGTCGTAGCGGCGCTTCACTTCCTCCGGCAGCTTCAGCATGCGCGAAAACATCGTCGGCACGAGGTACGCGCGGTCGATTCTTTCCTTTTCGATCAGTGCCAGCGTCCGCTCCGCATCGAACCTGGATTCGAGGAACAGCGTGGCGCCGAGCAGCATGGCCTGCATCGCATAGGTGTTGGGCGCGCTGTGGTAGATGGGCGCGGACAGAAGCGCGCGCACGCCCGTTTCCAGGCCGTAGACGCGCCTGACGTTGTCCGAGAGCGCGCCAGCCGTGCGCGCCGCGTCGGCGGGCGAGGGCGCAATGCGGCGCACGCCCTTCGGCCGTCCGGTGGTGCCCGAGGTGTAGGGCATCGAATAGCGCGCCATGCACTCCGGGCCGGCATGGCGCGGCTGCGCCGCCAGCCACTCGCGCCATTGCCCTGGCCCGGCCTCCACCACAGCCACGCCCGGCGGAATGCCGTCCCTGACCTGTTCCAGGAGGTCGGACTGGACCACCAGGACCCGGGCGCCGCTGTCGCGCAGGATCCAGCCGGCCTCATCGGCCTTGAAATGCCAGTTGACCGGACAGGAATAGGCACCCAGCCGCCGGGCGCCGAACATGGCTTCGAGGAAGGCCGGGCAGTTGCGCAGCATCAGGCAGACCACGCCGCCTTCGCGCACGCCCATACGCTCGAAGCCCCCCGCCGCGCGCAGCACGGCATCCTCGAACGCGTCCGGCGGTACCTCGTTGCCGTCGAAATATAGGCTGGCCTGCATGGTTTTGGCAGTGTAGCGGATGCCTTTATGGCACCCCCCACTGCTAAAATTGCCGCCCAATGAAATTCTTCATCGTCGACGACGACCCGGACACGCTTGCGCTGGTGTCGCGCCTGCTGACCGACGCGGGCCACGAGGTCGTGGTGCGCGCCTCCAGCACCGGCGCGGTGCGCGACATCCCGGACGCGCGGCCCGATTGCGTCATCACCGACCTGATGATGCCGGTGATGGACGGCTTCGAGCTGACGCGCGAGCTGCGCCGCCGCCCGGAACTGGCGGCGATGAAGATCGTGATCCTGTCGGCGAAGAGCTACGACTTCGACCGCCGGCGCGCGAAGGAGATGGGCGCGGACGGCTACCTCACCAAGCCGATCAACCGCGAGACCTTCCTGAAGTCCATCAACGAGATGGTCTCGGACCGCCTCGCGGTGCATTACTGGGGCGTGCACGGCACCTTGCCGGTGCCGGGCGACGCCTACACGCGCTACGGCGGCAACACGCCCTGCGTCAGCGTGGAGGTGAGCGGCGAGCCGCTCTACGTCTTTGACTGCGGCTCGGGCATCAAGAAGCTCTCGGACAAGGTGATGGCCGGCACCAGCGGCGAGCGCCTTTCGGCGCGCGTCTTCATCTCGCACACGCACTGGGACCACATCAACACGGTGCCGTTCTTCGCGCCGCTCTACATCCGCGGCAACCAGATCGAGGTCTTCGGGCCCTACCAGGGCAACCTGACCATCGAGCGCGCCATCAGCGCGCAGATGGAAAGCGTCTATTTCCCCGTCACCATCCGCGAGTTCGGCGCGCGCCTCATGTTCCGCGACCTGCGCGAGGAGACGCTGGAGTTCGGCCCGGTGCGCATCGACACCATGCTGCTGCGCCATCCAGGGTATTGCCTCGGCTACAAGTTCACCTGCCGCGACCGCGTCATCTGCTACATCACCGACAACGAGCTCTACCTGCCGACCGACCCGCGCCACGACGCGCGCTACGTCGAGCGGCTGGCCGATTTCGTGCGCCGCGCCGATGTCCTGATCACCGATACCACCTACCGCGACCACGAGTACCCGTCGAAAGTGGACTGGGGCCATTCCTGCGTCAGCCAGGTGGCCGACCTCGCGGCGCGCGCCGAAGTGAAGCGGCTGCACCTTTTTCACCACGACCCGGACCAGACCGACGCCGACATCGACCTGAAGCTCGACGAAACGCGCAAGGAACTCCTGCGTCTCGGCTCGAGCGTGATCTGCGACGCGCCGGCTGAGGGCTCCGAGCTGGTTCTCTAAAACACGCCGAGTGCGAGTCCGGCAGCGAACGCCGCGCCGAGTTCTTCGCATTTCTCAAGAACCTCGGGCGTCAGTTCCTTCAGCCCGATGACCGGCTCGGATTTCTTCTCCAGCCGCAGGCCCAGGACGATTCTTTCGACCGATGTGACCGCGCCGCTTCCGTCCTGCCCCGCGCCGACGAAGAGCGCGTAGGGCCTGCCGTTGACCTTGCCTTCGCAGGCGTAGAACAAGCGCTCAAGGAAGTCCTTCATCATTCCCGACATGTAGCCGAAATTCTCGGGCGTGCCGAGGATCAACCCATCCGCCGCCAGCACATCGTCCGGGCCCGCATCGGCGCAACGCTTCACGACCACATTTATTCCGGCTTCGCCTCGCGCGCCGCGCTCGACGGCCTCGGCCATCGTCGCGGTCTTGACGCCGCCGGTGTGATAGACGATCAGCAGAGTTTTCATGAGGCCAGCCGCACCGCCGGATCCTGCCTGTAGAACCCCCTGAAGAGATCATAAAGCGCCGGAAAGTCGCTCTTGAGCGCGTCCGGCGACTCGAAGAAGGCCTCGCTCGCCACCGCGAAGAACTCCGCTTCGTGTTCCGCCGCGTAAGGGTCGAGGAAAGTCTCCTCCCCGGCTTCCACCGATTTGCAGAAGCGGTCGAATTCCGAATCGAGCACTGCGATCCAGCGCTCACGCGCCTCGCGCGAAGGCATGGGCGGCACGCCGTCGGCCTCGCCCGCCATCATGTCGAGTTTGTGCGCGAACTCGTGGATCACGATGTTCGCGCCGCCTTCGCCGACCGAGCCCGCGTCGTCCAGCGCCTCCCAGGACAGCACCACCGGCCCGCCGGGCCAGGATTCGCCCGCGAGCTCGTCGTCCCATTCGTGCACCACGCCGTCCTCGCCGGTCTCGGCGCGCTGCACCTTGAAGTCCGACGGATGCACCACGATGCCGACCCAGCCGTCGTACCAGTCGAGGCCGAGTTCGAGTACCGGCAGGCAGGCCTGCAGCGCGATCTCGATGCGGTCGTCCTCGGAGAGCGCGAGCCCCTGCACCGGCGTGAGCTGCTTTTCGGCGAGGAACACGATGGCGAAATCCTTCAGCCGCCGCTCCTCGTCGCCGGACAGTCCGCGCAGAAAAGGCAGGTGCTTCCGTGCGCGCCGCCACGACGCGTCGTCGATGCGGTGACGCGCGAGTATGCGCTTGCGTTTCCAGTCGCGGAGCCAGCCCATGTCGTCAGTACAATAGCAGCATGGTTTCCGTCGTCCAGTTGCGCCCGAACGACGCGCTCATCGAGCGGGCGCTCGCCTTCGCGCGCCCGCTGTACGAGGGGCAGGCGCTCTCCACCGGCGAGCCGATGTGGCCGCACGCGCTTGGCCTTTCCGCGAGCCTCGCTTCGATCGGCGTCGACCCGGCGGCGCAGGCGGCGGGAGTGCTGTTTGCGGTGCCGAAGCTGCTCGACGATCCCGAGCGCCTGAAAACGGAGTTCGGCGGGGAAATCGCGGGTCTCGCCGCCGGTGTGGAGAAGCTCTACAAGCTGCGCGTGCTGACGCGCGCCTCGGCGGGCGAACAGAACGAGATCCTGCGCAAGATGGTGCTCGGCATGGTCGAGGACATCCGCGTGGTGCTCATCCGCCTGGCCTCGCGCACGCAGACCCTGCGCTGGTTCGCGAAGAATCCGTCCGACGAGAGGAAGGCCTACGCGCGCGAATCGCTCGACATCTATTCGCCGCTCGCCAACCGCCTCGGCGTCTGGCAGCTCAAGTGGGAGCTGGAGGACCTGTCGTTCCGCTATATCGAGCCCGAGCTGTACAAGAAGATCGCGCAACTGCTGGACCAGAAGCGCGTCGAGCGCGAGCAGTACATTGCGAGCTCCATTGCCGCGCTTGGCGGTGAGCTTGAAAAAATCGGCCTGAAAGCCGAGGTGACCGGGCGCCCGAAGCACATCTATTCCATCTGGAACAAGATGCGCACCAAGCAGCTGGATTTCTCGGACGTGCACGACGTGCGCGCGTTGCGCGCGATCGTGCCGACGCCCGGCGACTGCTACACGGTGCTGGGCGTGGTGCACGACCTGTGGGAACCCATTCCCAAGGAGTTCGACGACTATATTTCGCGGCCCAAGGGCAACAATTACCAGTCGCTGCACACCGCGGTGATCGGGCCGGGCGACCGCACGCTCGAAGTGCAGATCCGCACCGAGGAAATGCACCGGCAGGCCGAGTTCGGCATCGCGGCGCACTGGCGTTACAAGGAGTCGCGCAAGGCATCGAAAGCAGAAGGAGCTTTCGACAACAAGATCGCCTGGCTGCGTGAGTTGCTCGCATGGCGCGACGAAATCGCCGAGGGAGGAAGTGCGGGCGGCTGGGCGGAGAAGACCCGCAAGGCGTCGCTGGACGACACCCTCTACGTCATCACGCCGCAAGGCAAGGTGATCGACCTGCCCGCGGGCGCGACGCCGGTGGATTTCGCCTACACGCTGCACACCGACCTCGGCCACCGCTGCCGCGGCGCGAAGGTGGACGGACAGATGGTGCCCCTCGACACGCCGCTTGCCAGCGGCCAGCGCGTGGAGATCATCGCCGCCAAAGGCGGCGGGCCGCACGGGGTTGGTCCTTCACGCGACTGGCTGAACCCGGCGCTCGGCTTCCTCAAGAGCCACCGCGCGCGCGGCAAGGTGCGCCAGTGGTTCAATGCGCGGCAGCTCGCCGAGACCGTCGCGCAGGGCCGCGCGACGGTGGAGAAGGAACAGCGGCGCGAGGGCGCGATGCAGGCCAACCTCGAGCAGCTCGCGCAGAAGCTCGGCTTTGCGAAGCCCGAGGAGCTGTTCGCGGCGGTCGGGCGCGACGAGGTCGCCCTGCGCCAGCTGCAGGCGACGCTGCGCGAGCTTGGAGGTTTTGTCCCGGAAAACAGGACTGAAATTCAACCCAGGAAGGCAAGAACAAAATCCAAGTCGGACGATGGCATCCTCATCGTCGGCGTGGACCGGCTGATGACGCAGCTGGCGAAGTGCTGCAAGCCCGTGCCGCCGGACCCGGTGCGCGGCTTCGTCACGCGCGGCAAGGGGATTTCGGTGCATCGCGAAGACTGCGCCAGCTTCAGGCGGCTGGCCGAACGCAGCCCCGAGCGCCTCATCGACGCGCAATGGGGAGACAAGGCGCGCGGGGCATATCCGGTGGATATCCTGGTGACGGCCTCGGACCGCCAGGGGCTGCTGCGCGACATCGGCGAGGCGCTCGCGCGCGAGCGCATTAACGTGACCGCGGTGCGCACGCAGAGCCGCAACGACCTCGCGCACATGCGCTTCAGCTTCGACGTGGAGGATGTCGCCCACCTGAGGCGCGCGTTCGCGGCGGTGAAGGATGTCTCCGGCGTGATACGGGTGGGAAGGGGATAGGAAGTTGCAGGATCTCCTCGGCAATCCGGCGGTGCAGGGCGGGTTAGCGCCATTCGTCGTGGCGCTGGTCGTCGTGCTCGCCCTCTTTGCGGTGCGGCTGGGCGGCCTTGCAATCGCAGCAGCGCTCGGCACCGCCGTCTACCTGATCGGCGGATTTGCCTTTCCGCCGACTTCGGCGCAGCAGAAGATCCTGCTGATCGCGCTCGCGGTCCCGGTGCTGGGCGTTGTCGTGGATCTCGCCTTCAAGCCCACGCGCGCCGCCGGGCCGGTGCTCGGGCTGATCTTCGGGCTTCTCGTCCTCTGGGTGGGCTGGAACGTGCTGAAGCAGAAGGAGGCCGTTGCCATGCTGGCGGCCGGGGCCGGCGTCGCCGCGCTGGTCGGATGGCTGGTCGCGGGCTGTTTCGCCCTGCGCGGCGATCCGCTGCGCGCGGGCGCCGCGGCGCTGACGCTGGGCATGGGCGTGGGGATCAGCGCGCTGCTGTCGGCTTCCGGCTCCTATGGCCAGTACGGCGCGTCGATCGGCGCGGGCGCGGGCGCGTTCCTCCTGGTGCAGATGCTGCTTGGCCGGACCATCGAGGCGGGCGCGACCTTCACCCTGAGCGCGGGGGCGGCCTGCGGCCTGATTGCCGCGGGCGCGCTGCTGGGCTCGTCGCTGCCCTGGTATGCCGCTGCGGTCCTGGCTTTGGTGCCGGTGGCTACGCTGCTACCATTACCTCGTTCCGGCGTATGGTTGCAGGCGATTGTCGCTTCGATCTACGGCGGGGTGCCCGCCGCCGCCGCCTGCCTGCTGTCGTGGTCCGAGGTGCAGCAGCGGCTGGGTCTCTGAATTTCAATCCAAGAGGAGAGCAGAATGAGTAGAGCAGTCATTGGCGCGCTGTCGCTGGCGCTGACCCTGCCGTTGGCGGTTTCGGCGACGCCCGAGAGCTATACGCTCAACCCGTATCACACCTATCCCTACTTCGAGATCGACCACTGGGGCGTCTCGACCGTGCGCGGCGTGTTCAAGAAGTCGAGCGGCAAGTTCACCATCGATCGCGCGGCCAAGACCGGCTCGGTCGAACTGACGGTGGAAACCGCCTCCATCGACACCGGCGACGGCGACAAGGGCAGCCGCCCGCGCTCGCGCGACGAGCACCTGCGCACCGCGGATTTCTTCAACGTCGCCGAATTCCCGCGCATGACCTTCAAGTCCACCGGGGTGAAGTTCGCGGGCGACAACCCGGCCGAGGTCGCGGGCCAGCTCACGCTGCTGGGCGTCACCAAGCCGCTCACCCTGAAGGTCGATCGCTGGGTGTGCCGGGACAACCCGATCAACAAGAAGCCGATGTGCGGCGGCAACGCCTCGGGGACGCTCAAGCGCACCGATTTCGGCATGAAGTATCAGGTCCCCAACGTCAGCGATGAACTCAGGATCGTTCTCGCGTTCGAGGCTGAGAAGGATTAGAATTCGCACCCCGGATTCGTTCCCCTAGGCGCGTAGCTCAGCTGGTTAGAGCACCACCTTGACATGGTGGGGGTCGTTGGTTCGAGTCCAATCGCGCCTACCATTCGCTTTGTGAAGATCACACTCCCAGACGGCTCGGCAAAGGAATTCCCCGGGCCCGTCACGGTCGCCGAGGTCGCCCAGTCCATCGGCGCGGGCCTCGCCAAGGCCGCGCTCGCCGGCAAGGTGAACGGCAAGCTGGTCGACACCGGCTACCGCATCGAAGCCGACGCGGTGCTTTCGATCGTCACCGGCAAGAGTCCGGAGGGGCTCGAAATCCTGCGCCATTCGACTTCGCACCTGATGGCGCAGGCGGTGCAGGAGCTCTTTCCGGGCGCGCAGGTCACGATCGGCCCGGTGATCGAAAATGGCTTCTACTACGATTTCGCCTACAAGCGGCCCTTCACGCCGGAAGACCTGGTAGCCATCGAAAAGAAGATGGCGGAACTGGTCAGGAAAGATTTGAAAGTAGAAAGAAAAACCCTTTCAAGGGACGAAGCGGTCAAGTTCTTCCAGTCCATCGGCGAGAAGTACAAGGCCGAGATCATCGCCTCGATCCCCTCGAACGAGCCGATCTCGCTCTACGGGCAGGGCGACTGGATCGACCTGTGCCGCGGACCGCACGTGCCTTCGACCGGCAAGCTCAAGGTCTTCAAGCTGATGCGCGTCGCGGGCGCCTACTGGCGCGGCGATTCGAAAAACGAGATGCTCCAGCGCATCTACGGCACGGCCTGGGCGAGCAAGGAAGACCAGGACGCCTACCTGAAGATGCTGGAGGAAGCCGAGAAGCGCGACCACCGGCGCCTCGGCACGCAGCTCGACCTCTTCCACATGGAGGAAGACGCGCCGGGAATGGTGTTCTGGCACCCCAAGGGCTGGACCCTGTGGCAGCAGCTCGAGCAGTACATGCGCAAGGTCTACCGCGACAGCGGCTACCTGGAGGTGAAAGGACCGATGGTGCTGCCAAGGAGCCTGTGGGAGACCACCGGCCACTGGCAGAACTACCGCGACAACATGTTCACCACGGAGTCGGAGAAGCGCGACTACGCGTTGAAGCCGATGAACTGCCCGGGGCACATCCTGATCTACAAGAAGGGCGTGAAGAGCTACCGGGACCTGCCGTTGCGCTATGGCGAGTTCGGTTCCTGCCACCGCAACGAGCCCTCCGGCGCGCTGCACGGCATCATGCGCACGCGCGGCTTCACGCAGGACGACGGCCACATTTTCTGCACCGAGGAGCAGATCCTGCCCGAGTGCGTCGCCTACACGGCGCTGGTGCAGAAGGTCTACGATCACTTCGGCTTCAAGGACATCATCTACAAGGTCGCCTTGCGCCCGGAGAAGCGGATCGGGTCGGACGAGGCCTGGGACAAGGCCGAACAGGCGTTGATCGCAGCCATGAAAGCGTCGGGCTGTCTCTTCGAGTTGTCGCCGGGCGACGGTGCCTTCTACGGCCCGAAGATCGAGTATTCCCTCAAGGACGCCATCGGCAGGGTCTGGCAGTGCGGCACCATGCAGGTGGACTTCAACCTGCCGGAGCGCCTGGGCGCCGAGTACGTGACTGCCGAGAACGGGCGCAAGACCCCGGTCATGCTCCACCGGGCGACCATCGGCTCGATGGAGCGCTTCATGGGCATCCTGATCGAGCATTTCGGCGGCGCCTTCCCGGTCTGGCTGGCCCCGGAGCAGGCGGTGGTCCTGTGCATCACCGGGGACCAGGCCGAGTACGCGGAATCGGTCGCAAAGCGCCTCCGGGAGGCCGGTTTCCGGGTCAAAAGTGATTTGCGAAACGAGAAAATTTCCTATAAAATTCGGGAACATAGCTTGCAAAAGCTGCCCTACCAACTGGTGGTCGGCGAAAAGGAAAAGCAGGCTGGAAGCGTGGCTGTGCGCACGCGCAGCGGTGAGGATCTGGGGGCGATGCCCCTCGATGCCTTCATCGAGCGCCTCGGCAACGAGGCGCGCGCGTAGCGGCACGGCCGCATTTTTTTGACGAGCAGAGGAGTTTTCACCCATCGCACTCGAGAGATCGCAACGCATCAACGGGGAGATCACGTCGCCGCAGCTACGGCTGGTGGCGGAAAACGGCGATCAACTGGGCATCGTGGCAGTCGGCGATGCGCTGAGGATGGCGGAAGAGCAGAACGTGGACCTGGTCGAAATCGCGCCGCTCGCGGTGCCGCCGGTCTGCAAGCTGATGGACTACGGCAAGTTCCGCTACCGCGAGCAGAAGAAGGCCCACGAGGCCAAGCTCAAGCAGAAGCAGATCCAGGTCAAGGAAATCAAGTTCCGTCCGAGCACCGACGAGGGCGACTACAAGATCAAGGTCGGCAAGCTGGTGCAATTCCTGGAAGAAGGCGACAAGGCGAAGGTGACGCTGCGCTTCCGGGGCCGCGAAATGGCGCACCAGGAATTCGGCGTGCGCCTGCTGGAGCGGGTGAGGAAAGACCTGGAGCCGGTTGCGATCATCGAACAGTTTCCCCGGCTCGAGGGCCGGCAGATGGTGATGGTGCTGGCGCCCAAGAAGAAGGTGGTGCCGGTGAAGGGCCCGAAGAAGCCCGCGCTCGACAAGGGGCCGAAGGAAGCGAAGCCGGCCAGGGAAGAGAAGAAGGAAGAAGCGAAGCCCGCCACGGCGGGGTAATCAACAGGAGCATTGCTGTGCCAAAGATGAAGTCGAAGAAATCGGCCGCCAAGCGGTTCAAGGTCCGCCCGGGCGGCTCGATCAGCCGCGGACAGGCGTTCAAGCGCCACATCCTCACCAAGAAGTCGACGCAGACGAAGCGCAAGCTGCGCGGCACCGCCAACGTTCACGACAGCGACAAGCGGGCCGTCCGCATGATGCTGCCGTACTCGGGTTGAGGGGCGCGCCATGCCAAGAGTCAAGCGTGGAGTAACGGCGCGCGCGCGCCACAAGAAGGTCCTCGCGAAGTCCAAGGGATTCCGCGGCCGCCGCGGCAACGTCTACCGCGTCGCCAAGGAAGCGGTGATGAAGGCAGGGCAGTACGCCTACCGCGATCGCCGCACCAAGAAGCGCGATATCCGCGCGCTCTGGATCCAGCGCATCAACGCCGCGGTGCGCGAACTCGGCATGAGCTACAGCGCGTTCATGTCGGGGATGAAGAAAGCCAAGATCGAGATCGATCGCAAGGTCCTCGCCGACCTGGCGGTGCTCGACAAGCCCGCGTTCGCCAAAATCGCGGGTCAGATCAAGGCAAGCCTTGCGCACTGAACAATCTAGAAGAAATAGTTAGTCGCGCCCTTGCGGAGTTCGCCACCTCCGCAGACCCTGCGTCGCTCGAGAACGCCAAGGCGAAATTCCTCGGCAAGACCGGAGAACTCACTGCGCTGTTAAAGCGGCTGGGTTCGCTCGCGCCCGAGGAAAAGAAATCCGCCGGGCAAAGCATCAACGCTGCCAAGCAACGGATCGAGGCGGCGCTCGATTCCCGCAGGCAAGACCTGGAACTGAGAAAACTCGAATCCCGCCTCTCCGGCGAGGCGCTCGACGTCACGCTGCCCGGGCGCGGCCGCGGCCGCGGCGGTCTGCACCCGATCAGCCGTACCTGGCAGCGCATCGAGGAGATTTTCGGCTCGATCGGCTTCGACGTCGCCGACGGCCCCGAGATCGAGACCGACTGGTACAACTTTACCGCGCTGAACAACCCGGAGAACCATCCGGCGCGCTCGATGCAGGATACCTTCTACGTCGACATGAATGACGGGCAGGGTCTTCCGCTCCTCCTGCGTACCCACACAAGCCCGATGCAGGTGCGCTACGCGAAGTTGCACAAACCACCGATCAAGGTAATTGCGCCGGGCCGCACCTACCGCGTGGATTCCGACGCCACGCACTCGCCGATGTTCCACCAGGTCGAGGGACTGTGGATCGACGAGGACATCAGCTTCGCGGACCTGAAGGGCGTGTACGTGGATTTCCTGCGCCGTTTCTTCGAGTCCGACGACCTGCAGGTGCGCTTCCGGCCGTCCTACTTTCCGTTCACCGAGCCCTCGGCCGAGATCGACCTGCAGTTCGCCTCGGGGCCGCTGCACGGGCGCTGGCTGGAACTTTCCGGCGCCGGACAGGTGCACCCGCAGGTGGTGCGCAACTTCGGCCTCGACCCGGAACGCTACATCGGCTTCGCCTTCGGCTCGGGCCTGGAGCGGCTCACGATGCTGCGCTATGGCATCGACGACCTGCGCCTGTTCTTCGACGGCGACCTGCGTTTCCTGAGGCAATTCTCATGAACATTCCGGAGAATTGGCTGCGGGATTTCGTCGATGTAACGACGACAACGGCGGAGCTCGCCCACCTTCTGACGATGTCCGGGCTGGAAGTCGAGGCCTGCGAGCCCGTCGCCGCACCGTTCAAGGGCGTGGTGGTGGGAGAGATCCTGGCGGTCGAGCGCCATCCGAATGCCGACAAGCTCACCGTCTGCACGGTCAACGCCGGCAAGGAACAGCTTAAAGTCGTCTGCGGTGCGCCAAACGCGCGCGCCGGTATGAAAGCGCCTCTCGCCCTGGTCGGAACAAAATTGGGAAAGCTGGAAATCAAGGCCGCCGCGTTGCGGGGCGTCGAAAGCAACGGCATGTTGTGTTCCGCAAGAGAGCTGGGGCTCTCTGAGGACCATTCCGGATTGCTCGAGCTGGCTGCGGACGCGAAGCCCGGCGACGATGTCTACGCGGCGCTGAAACTCGACGAGCACGTGCTGACCTTCAAGCTGACGCCGAATCGCGCCGACTGCCTTTCGGTGCTGGGAATCGCCAGGGAAGTCGCTGCGCTGACAGGTTCGGCGCTGAAGACCCCGGATACGAAAAAGGTGGCCGAGAAAAGCAAGGTCACGCATCCGGTGGGAATTTCCGCCGCCGACGGCTGCGGCCGCTTCGCCGGGCGCGTGGTGCGCAACGTGAACGCCGCGGCGCCGACGCCGGGCTGGATGCGGCAGCGCCTGGAACGCGCGGGCCAGAGGTCCATCTCGGCGCTGGTGGATGTCACCAACTACGTGATGCTCGAGATGGGCCGGCCGCTGCACGTCTACGACCAGGACAAGCTCAAGGGCGCGATCGACGTGCGCTGGGGGCGCGAGGGCGAGAAGGTCCTGCTGCTGAACGGCCAGGAAGTCGAGGTCGATCCGGGCGTGCTTTGCATCGCGGATGACTCGGGCGCGATCGGCCTCGCCGGCATCATGGGCGGGGAGTCCACCAAAGCCGAAACCACGACGCGCAACCTGTTCCTCGAATCCGCGTTCTTCTTCCCGGCGGCGATCGCCGGGCGCGCGCGGCGCTACAACTTCACGAGCGATGCCTCGCACCGCTTCGAGCGCGGCGTGGATTTCGAGAACAATGCGCCTGGTATCGAGCGTGCGACGCAGCTGATCCTGGAGATCTGCGGCGGCGAGCCGGGACCGACGGTGGACCTGGTCGAGCGCCTGCCCGAGCGCAGGCCCGTGCGCATGCGTGTCGCGCGCGCACGGAAGGTCCTCGGAATCGATGTGGACTCGAAAGAAATCGATACTGTCTTTCGCCGGTTGGGTTTTTCCTTCAGGAATGACAAAGACAGCTTCACGGTAAATCCGCCGTCCTACCGCTTCGACCTCGAGATCGAGGAGGACCTGATCGAGGAGGTGGCGCGGGTGCACGGCTTCGACAACATTCCAGCGAACCCGCCGCGCGCGGCGGCGAAGATGCGCGCCCGACCAGAGGCGCAGCGCTCGCTGCATGCGGTGCGCGAACGGATCGCGGCCTGCGACTACCAGGAAACCATCAATTTCGCTTTCGTCGAGCCGTCCTGGGAGTCGGACCTGGCGGGTGAAGCGAATCCAGTGCGGCTGCTGAACCCGATCGCCAGCCAGGCTTCCGTCATGCGCACCACGCTGTTCGGCTCGCTGATCGCCAACCTGCGCACCAACCTGGGAAGGAAGCTGCCGCGCATCCGCGTGTTCGAGGTCGGCCGCGTTTACCTGCGCGACGCCGCCGCGGCCGATGGCCCGCTGTCGGTCGCCGGCCTGCGCCAGCCGATCCGCGTCGGCGGCCTGGCGTTCGGTCCGGCCCTGGACGAGCAATGGGGCGGCAAGGCGCGCGCCGTCGATTTTTTCGACGTGAAGGCGGACCTGGAAGCCATCGCCGCACCGCGCCGCCTGCGTTTCGAGGCCGCAGCGCATCCGGCGCTGCATCCGGGGCGCTCCGCCCGTGTGCATGTGGACGGAAAGCTTGCGGGCTGGCTGGGCGAGCTGCATCCGCGCTGGCAGCAGAAGTACGAACTGCCGCAATCGGCGGTGCTCTTCGAACTCGAGGCGGAAAGCCTCGTCGATGCCCCGCTGCCGCGGCCTAAGCAGCCTTCACGCTTCCCCCCGGTGGTTCGGGACATCGCCCTGCTGGTGGACGCCGGACTCCCGGCACAGGCCTTCCTGGACGCTGCGGACGCTGAAAAGACCCCCATCATCCAGGGGGTCTCAGTATTCGATTTGTACCAGGGCCAGAACCTCCCCGAGGGGAAGAAAAGCCTTGCATTCCGGGTAGTTATGCAAGATACTGAACGAACCCTCACGGATGCGGAGGCCGATTCGGCGCGCGATGCGCTGGTCGCGCTGTGGGGTCGGCGTTTTGGCGCCAAATTGCGGGCATAATAAAAAAAACCATAGATCTATCAGGGAGTTGTAATGACTTTGACCAAGGCCGAGCTGGCCGATCTGTTGTTCGAAAAGGTCGGGCTGAACAAGCGCGAGGCAAAGGACATGGTGGAAGCGTTCTTCGAGGAAATCCGGGGGGCGCTGGAGAGGGGCGAGAGCGTCAAGCTCTCCGGCTTCGGCAATTTCCAGCTGCGCGACAAGCCGCAGCGCCCGGGCCGCAACCCGAAGACCGGCGAGGAGATCCCGATCAGCGCGCGCCGTGTCGTCACCTTCCACGCCAGCCAGAAACTGAAAGCCATGGTCGAGAAGTCGCGCCATGGAGCCAAGCCGCAGGAAAGTTGATCTACCGCCGATCCCTGCCAAGCGCTACTTCACCATCGGTGAAGTCAGCGATCTCTGCGGGGTGAAGCCGCACGTCCTGCGCTACTGGGAACAGGAATTCACCCAGCTCAAGCCGGTCAAGCGCCGCGGCAACCGGCGCTACTACCAGCACCATGAAGTGCTGCTCATCCGCCGCATCCGCGAGTTGCTGTACGAGGAAGGCTTCACCATCAGCGGCGCGCGCAACCGTCTCGACAACGCCGCCACCGGCGAGGAACGTCATGACGTGCGCGCCGCGCGCCCCGCTGCCGCGGGCAGCGCACAGGCGGCGCCTGCGGCGGCCGGCGCAGGCGCCGACGTCGGCGCGCTGAAACGAGAGCTCAGAGAACTGCTCGACAGCCTGCGCGCCTGATAAAATCACCCGGTTCGGGGCGTAGCGCAGCCTGGTAGCGTACCTGCATGGGGTGCAGGTGGTCGGAGGTTCAAATCCTCTCGCCCCGACCAATTCTTGTGAAGCTGTCCGACATTCGAGCACTCACCCGCCGGCCGCGCAGGGCGAAGACTCTGTTTGAGCGGGCGCGCAAGTACATTGGCGCGGTGAAGGGGCCGCTTAAGCCGCGAAATATCGCTGCCCAGGCGAAGACACTAATTCGCCGACGCCCGTATCAGTCGTAGTGAAACCGGCACTGCGCGATGAATACAGTATTTCCCTCGATGCGGTAGACGAGGCGATGTTCGCCGGTGATTCGTCGCGACCAGTAACCGGACCACTCGTAGCGCAGCGGCTCGGGCTTGCCGATGCCTGCGAAGGGATGTTCTAGGATGTCTTCTACGAGCCGGTCAAGCTTGGCGAGGATGCGGCGGTCGCTCTGCCGCCAGTGCTCGCGATCCCGTTCCGCCTGAGAGGTCCAGACGACCTCGCGCTCAGGCGGCTTTGCGCCTGCGCCGGGCAATCTCCGTCTCGATCTCGGCGTGGGCAGACCGCAGCCGCCGCACGTTGGCCTTGCTGCTGGTCAGATGCGCCGTCTCGCGATGCGAGCGCACGAATTGGCGCAGCGCATCCTCCGCCAGTTCGGACACGTCCTGGTCCGATTTGGCGGCGATCTTCCCCAGCTCACGGAGCAGGGTGGGGCGTACGCGGAGAGTGGTGCTCATGGAAATGGAATTCTAGCAGCCGTTCCCGGTGTAGCCGAAATGTAGCGCCAGCGTGATGCGGCGTAGCCTTTCTGTGGCTTTTCTAGCCGTTGCAAGGGGCGGGCGAGCGTTGCAAGTTGTTGATTGATAAACTGCCCCATTACACGACTACGGATGGGGTGCAGGTGGTCGGAGGTTCAAATCCTCTCGCCCCGACCAATCCTTCCTTCCCCGCGTTTGCCTGCTCCTTGCTGCTACTTCGCAGCTTCCTGCTTTTTCTTGGCCGCCGGCCTGGGAGCGGCTTTCGCGGGCGCGGCACCCGCGGCGGGCGTGGGTTCGTTGAAGTCGTAGGTGGCTTCGAAGCTGCTGTCGATGTTGAAGGTCATCGTCATGCCGGTCCAGCGCCTCTGGCTGGGCTGCAGGTAGGCGTTCATCGCGAGCACGCCATCGATAATGCGGGTCGCGCCGCAGGGCTCGAGCGGCCTGCCCACGCGATCGGCGGGATTCATCGAATAAAAGAACTTTGCTTCGTACTGCCGTACGCCGTCCGCGCCGCGGCGGATCTCCCGGATCACGAACCAGGTCTTTTTCCAGCCCTCGGGCAGCCCTTCGCCGAGGCATTCCATGAGGCCGACGATGATCTTCTGGTCCAGCGGGTCGCCGGGGACAGGCCCCGGCGCGGCGGCCGGTTCCTGCGCCGCGGGCTTCTGGGGATCCTGCGCTTGCGCGGGGAAGGTGAGCAGGGCGCCCAGGACCAACGCGATGAGGGAGTGCCGAGTCATCGTGCTATTTTACGCCGCAACCAACCAGGAGAAAAATCCCGTGATCCACGAACTGCGCATCTACCGCTGCATGCCGGGCCGGCTGCCCGACCTGAACAAGCGCTTCGAAACCGTGACCCTGAAACTGTGGGAAAAGCACGGCTTCCGTCCGGTGGGCTTCTGGACCACGGTGATCGGCGAGAGCAACCAGGACCTGACCTACCTGCTCGAATGGAAGGACCTCGGCGAGCGCGAGCGCGTCTGGGCCGGGTTCATGAGCGACGCGGACTGGCTGAAGGCGCGCGCCGAGAGCGAGAAGAACGGGCCGGTCGTGGCTCAGATCACCAGTTCCATCCTTGCGCCTACCGCTTTCTCGAAACTCCGCTAGGAGGAGACCCGGTCGCGAGCAGCACCCCGGCGAGGATCACCACGATCCCCGCGGCGTGGAAGCCGGCGAAGGCTTCGCCGAGGAACAGGATGGCGAGCACGGTGCCGAAGGCGGGCAGCAGGTGCACCGTGAAGCCGGCGGCGTTGGCGCCGACGACCGCCACGCCGCGGTTCCAGCAGATGAACGCGAACACCGACGCCGCCAGGCCCATGTAGAGCACGCCGAGGATCTGCGCCGTGCCCGGCATGCGCAATGGTCCCTGCAGGGTCTGGACCGCCGCGACCGGCGCCAGCAGCAGCGTGCCCGCGAGCGAGATCACGAACAGGAATTCGATGGTGCCCAGGGCAGCGGGGCGGCGCTTCAGCAGTACCGAGTAGATCCCCCAGACCGGCATCGCCAGCAGGATCCACGCGTCGCCCGCATGCAACTGCAGCCTTAACAACGCCTGCGCGTCGCCGCGCGACAGGATCACGCCGATGCCCGCGAGCGAGATCAGCATGCCCGCGACCTGCCGCGCCGAGGCGCGCTCGCGCTCGATCGCCCACGAGCAGAGCAGCATGAACATGGGCAGGGACGAATTGAGCAGCACCGCGTTCACCGCGGTGGTGCTGCGCAGTCCCAGGTAGACGAGGGTCTGGAATGCCGCGACGCCGGTCAGCGCAAGCAACAGCAGGATGCCTGCATGCTGCCGCAGCAGCGGGAGCTTGCCGCGCAGTCCCGGCAGGGCAAAGGGCGCGAGCACCAGCGTCGCCACCGTCCAGCGCCAGAAATTCAGCGCAGCCGGCTCGAAGGCGTCGCGCAGTGCGCGCCCGGCGATCCAGTTGCCGGACCAGAACAGGTTCGCAAGGGCGAGCAGCAGGAACGCTTGAAGTCGCGAAACGGCCATGCAGTCAGTTTAAACTGTGCAGCTTATGGGAGAAGAGAAAGCGGCCGGTCCGAAAGCCGCGCTGATCATCGGGGCCGGCGAAGCGACCGGCGGCGCGATCGCGCGCCGCTTCGCGCGCGAGGGCTACTTCGCTTGCGTCACGCGGCGCAACGCCGACAAGCTGAAGCCTCTGGTCGAGCAGATCGAGAAGGCAGGCGGCAAGGCGCGCGCCTTCGGCAGCGACGCGCGCAAGGAGGAAGACGCGGTTGCGCTGGTGCAGGCCATCGAGCGCGACATTGGCACGCTGGAAGTCTGCGTCTTCAATGTCGGCGGCAATGTGCACTTTCCGATCCGCGAGACCACGACCCGGGTCTACACCAAGGTGTGGGAAATGGCGGCGCTGGCCGGATTCCTTGCCGGCCGCGAGGCGGCGAAGGCAATGGCGCCGCGCGGCCGCGGCACCATCATCTTCACGGGCGCGACTGCCAGCCTGCGCGGCGGCAAGGGATTCGCGGCCTTCGCGGGCGCGAAGCACGCGCTGCGCGCGCTGGCGCAGAGCATGGCGCGCGAGCTGGGGCCCGAGGGCATACATGTGGCGCACGTGGTGATCGACGGCGCGATCGACGCGCCGTTCATCCGCGATACGTTCCCGGAGCGTTACGCATTGAAGGAAAAGGCGGGCATCCTCGATCCGGAAGCGATCGCGGAGAATTACTGGCTGCTGCACCGGCAGCCGCGCAGCGCCTGGACCCACGAGCTCGACCTGCGGCCCTGGATGGAGCCCTGGTGAGCGCGCCCGCGCAACTGGCATGAGTACGCCCGCACAGCTGGCGTTGGCCGCCATCGACTCCGTGCACGCCGAGGATCCCGAGAAGGACGCCGCCGGCAGTCCCCGGGAGCTGGTCTATGCCGAGCGCATGAGCGCCTGGCTCGAAAAATTCGCGCCGCAGGCGACCGAGGAACTGCGCCTTGCCGTGCGCTGCCAGCACCTGCGCCGCTGGGCGATCCCGCGCGCGAGTTATCCAGAGGGCAAGGTGGGCTACCTGCGCTGGCGCAAGGACGAGTCGCTCGCGCACGCCGCGCTCGCGGGCGAGATCCTGAAGCACGCGGGCTACGACGCTAAGGCGGTGGCGCGCGTGCAGTCGCTGATGAAAAAGGAACGCATCAAGCACGATCCCGAGGCGCAGATGCTGGAGGACGTGACCTGCCTCGTGTTCCTCGAGTACGAGCTGGCGTCCTTCGCGGCCGGGCATCCGGACGATAAGGTGGTCGACATCCTGCGCAAGACCTGGCCGAAAATGTCGCAGCGGGGACAGCAGGAGGCACTCGGGCTCCCGTTGCCGGATGCATTGAAAGCGCTAGTTGGAAAGGCCCTGGATCAGGACGTGCTCCGCAGCACGTAGCCGTATGAAAGGTTGCTGCGCTCGCCGCCGTGCTTCTCGTACAGGCCTTTCCAGTACGCGATCCTGTCGTTCTCCAGCGCCGAGCGCTGGGCCGGGGTGAAGCCGTAAAGCCGCGCGTTGTTGCCGCCAAAGATCGCGGACTTGACCGGCCCGTCGGCCGCGCCCAGCGGCGCGAAGCCGAACTTCATGCGGATGTCTTCCGGAATCTCCAGGCGCCGCAGCGCCTCGATCTGCCATTGCGGCGAGCCGGTCCAGATGGCGTCGGTACCCCAGACGACGTGATCCGCCCCCAGGCCCTTCACCAGCGCGCCCATCATGTAGGCGCACAGCCGCGGCTCGGCCATGGTGCTCTGCGCGAAGATCTGGCCCAGGTCGGCGTAGACGTTCCTGACGCCGAATTTCGCCGGGATGTCGGCAAGATCCGTGACCCAGTCGACGCGGCCGGTACGCTCCACTTGTTCCCAGCCCGCCTGCGCCACCGCCGGGCCCCCGGTCCAGCGAAACCCCGAGTGGTAGATGACGAAGTTCAGCTGCGGCCAGTCCTTCGCCGCCTTGCCGACGTCGCCGACGTGGCAGTACTCGAGCAGGTGCGGAAACTGCTTCTCGACGGAAGGCGGGAAAAGGCCCTTGTGGATGCAGACGTTCCTGAGCCCGGGGCGGTCGGGATACCGCTGCACCGCCTTCGCCAGGCGCTCGTAGAAGGGATACATCAGCTTCTCGTCGTCCAGCCGGAAAGGCAGCTTGGACAGGTGCTTGTTGGTGTTGTCGCCGATCGTGTAGCCCTTCCACGAGTCCGGCTTGAGCTTCTCGTTCTCCTCGTCGAACCTCTCCAGCCAGCCCACCCAGCCCGGCGTGAAGATGGCGTGCGAATACATGCGCCGGCCGCCGGCCTCGCGGTTGACGCGCTCGCGCGCGTCGAACTTCATCCGGTTGGTGAGGAAGGAGTCGCGCTCGTCGATCGAGTACGAGCCCGAGATGCACGCCAGCTTGGTGTCGCTGTCGAGCCAGATTTCCTTGAAGTAGTTGGCGAACTTGAGGTCCTCGATCGTCTGCTCCTTGCCGCGCAGTGCCGGGTTCCAGCCCGCCCTGCCGACCGCCTCGCGCGAGCGCACGAAGCCCTCCAGCCGCGTGTCGTCGCGCAGGAAGTGCGTGTGCATGTCCATCACGAACTGGCCCTTCAGGGTGTCCGCGCGTGCCTGGGCCAACTGGAGATCTTTTTCCTCGTTCTTCAGGACTTCATACAAAGGAGAGGCGTTCTTCGCGTACGTCTCGTTCATGGCGACGAACGCCGCAGCCATGCCGCCCGCGGTCCGGAAGAAGCGGCGCCGCGTCATGCTGTGGCGCTTCGCCAGCCGCGCGCCGATGTCTTTCACGCGCGCCTCGAACTCGCGCTGCCGCTCGCTCTGCGGCGCGGGCATGAATTCGTCGCTCGAGGGCGACTGAACGGGAATCGGCGACGGGAACAGGCCTTCGGCGCCGGCCAGCTTCTCGAGTTCCTCGGGGGTCATCATGGCAGGGCTTCTCCTCCGTCAAATTCCTGCCGAAAATACTATGCCGGAACCGCGCTCCGCGGGGGCAAGCTGCGGCGCAGCAGGAAGAAGGCGATCGACAGGTTGAGCAGGTTCCAGGCGATGCCGTTCATGAACGCGGCGCGGTACGAGCCGGTCAGGTCGAACACCGCGCCCGACATCCAGCCGCCGAGCGCCATGCCCAGCAGCGTGCACATGATGACCAGGCCCACCTTCGCGCCAGCCTCCGCGGCCGGAAAATACTCGCGCACGATGATGGCGTAGGCCGGCACGATGCCGCCCTGGAAGAGGCCGAACATCGCCGACACGATGTAGAGCGAGGCCAGGCCGTCGAACGGCAGGAACAGCAGCAGCGCGATCCCCTGCAGTCCGGAGCCGAGCAGCAGCGTGCGCAGGCCGCCGATGCGATCGCAGATCCAGCCAGAGAGCAGGCGGCTGACGATCCCCGTGGCGAGCATGAGCGAGAGCATCTCCGCGCCGCGCGCCGCGCCGAAGCCCAGGTCCGCGCAGTAGGCGACGATATGGACCTGCGGCATGGACATGGCCACGCAGCACGCCACGCCCGCCACGCACAGCAGCGGCAGCAGCAGGCCGCGGGAAATGTCGATGGTTTTGGTTTTCTGGTTCGTTATTTGACTGGAAGTCAAAACAGGAGGCCTTCGCCTAAGCATGAGCGCGAGCGGCAGCATGGTGGCGGTAATGAAGATGCCCACGCCGATGAAGGTCTGGCGCCAGCCGCCCGCGTCGAAGAAATACTGCAGCACCGGCGGCCAGAGGGCGCCGCCCAGGTAGTTGCCGCTCGCGCAGATCGCGACGGCAATGCCGCGGCGGCGGTCGAACCAGAGCGAAGTGTCGGCGACCAGCGGCGCGAAGCCGGCGGCGGTGCCCATCAGGCCTACCAGCACGCCCAGGATCAGCGAAAACGTCCAGATGCTGCCCGCGTGAGCGGCGGCGAAGAAGCCGACCCCCAGGCTGACGGCGCCGATCAGCACCGGCACCATGACGCCGAAGCGGTCGGCCAGGCGCCCCATCAGGATGCCGCCCAGGCCGAAGCCGATCATGGTCACCGTGTACGGGAACGAAGCGTCCGAGCGGCTGACCCCGAATTCGGCCTGGATCACCGGCAGCGCGACCGCCGCCGCGTACATGCCGACGCCGCTGATGGTCATGATCGCCAGCGAGGTGCACAGCCGCAGCCAGGCGTAGGCCGACTCGGGCTCGGAGGCAGGAACGGTGGAGGCGGGGACGGAACCCGGGGAAGCCATCTTTCGATTCTAGCGGTCATATAGAATCCCTCCCGGCGATGCGCATCCTTGTTTCGAATGACGACGGTTATTTTTCCCCTGGCATCGCGATCCTCGCCGGGCGGCTCGCGGCGCTGGGCGAAGTCACGGTGTTCGCGCCCGAGCGCGACCGCTCCGGTGCCTCCAATTCGCTCACGCTCGACCGGCCGCTCACGGTGCGCACCGCCGCCAACGGTTTTCGCTACATTAACGGCACGCCGACCGACTGCGTGCACCTCGCGCTCACCGGCCTGCTCGCCGCGCCGCCCGACATCGTGGTCTCGGGCATCAACTTCGGCGCCAACATGGGCGACGACACGATCTATTCCGGCACAGTGGCCGCGGCCACCGAGGGCTTTCTGTTCGGCCTGCCTTCGATCGCCATGTCCCTCGCCGGCAAGGCGGGCCGGCACTTCGACACCGCGGCGGCCGTCGCGGCGCAGCTGGTCGAGCGCTTCGGCCGCGCGCCCTTCGGCCAACCGGTGCTGCTGAACGTCAATGTGCCGGACATCGCGCCGGACAGGCTCGGCGCGCTCGAGGTGACGCGGCTGGGCCGCCGCCACAGGGCCGAGGCGGTGGTGAGGATGGATACGCCGCGCGGCGAGGCATTCTGGATCGGCGCCGCGGGGGAAGCGCAGGATTCGGGTCCCGGGACGGATTTCCACGCGGTCGCCTCGGGCCGCGTTTCGGTGACGCCGTTGAACGTCGATCTCACGTTTCCGGCGCAGCTGCCACAGGTGAAAAATTGGCTCGCGTTATGAACCTGCCGCGCCCGGGCAGGAGCGTGGCCGGCATCGGCATGACTTCTCAGCGCACGCGCGAGCGCATGGTCGAGCGTCTGCGCGAGCAGGGCATCAAGGACCACCGGGTGCTGGAAGCGATGGCTGCCGTGCCTCGGCACCTGTTCGTCGAGGAGGCGCTTGCCAGCCGCGCCTACGAGGACAGCGCGCTGCCGATCGGTTTCCGGCAGACCATCTCGCAGCCTTACGTGGTCGCCCGCATGATCGAATGCCTGGTGCAGGAGAGGGAACCCGGGAAAGTGCTGGAAGTAGGGACCGGCTGCGGCTACCAGGCGGCGGTCCTGGCCCAGCTCGCCGTCGAGGTCTATTCGATCGAGCGCATCCGCGAGCTGCTCGAGCGGGCGCGCGCCAACTTGCGCGAGCTGCGCCTGAAGAACCTGCGCCTCGCGCATGGCGACGGCGGCGCCGGCCTGGAGACGGCCGCGCCCTTCGATTCCATCATCCTCGCCGCCGCGGCCCCGGCGCTGCCGCAGGCCCTCTTACGGCAGCTGGCGCCCGGTGGCAGAATGATCCTGCCGTTGCGCGAAGCTGGAGCGGACGTTCAGCGGCTGGTCCTGGTCGAGCGCGGCGCGCGCGGCTATACCGAGACCGCGCTCGATCCCGTGCGCTTCGTCCCGCTCCTGGCCGGAAAGGTCTGATGCGTCCCGCTGTCCATGCCGCGATTCTTGGCGTTGCCCTCCTCGCGGGGGGCTGCGCGTCGCAACGCCCGGCGCCGGTGGACGACCGCCGCGCCGCCGCTTCTTCGCCCGCCGCGCAGCCCAGGCTGCCGGTGCTGCAGCCGGCGCCGCTGCCGGGCAGCGGCCCCCGCAGCTATGTCGTCAAGCGGGGCGACACGCTGTACTCGATCGCCCTGGAGCACGGCGCCGATTACCGCGAGCTCGCGCAGACGAACAAGCTCGACGATCCTTCGAAGATCCGCGTCGGCCAGGAACTGCGCCTGCCTGCCAGCGAAGAGCGCCCGCCGGTGCAGGTCGGCGGCACGCGCCCTTCGCGGGAGATCGAGTCGCGGCCGCTATCGGCCGCCCCGGGTGCCGCGCAGCCGGCGCAGCCCGCGGCGGAGGGCGCCATGAAGACTTCGCCCAGGGCGCAGCGCCTGCCGTATTCGGAGCAGAACCTGGCGTCGCTGCAGCGGGGCGAGACGAAACCCGAACCCAGGCTTGAATCGAAAGCCGAACCGAAACCGGAACCCGCGAAGCCGGCGGCGGCTCCGGCCGGCGCGCCCGAGCGCGACCCGGACGCGATCGATTTCGCCTGGCCGGCGCGCGGCAGGGTGCTGCAGGCGTTCGCCGAGCCGAACAGCAAGGGCCTGGACATCGCCGGCAAGCCGGGCGACCCGGTGCTCGCGGCGGCGGCGGGGCGCGTCATGTACACCGGCACCGGGATCCGCGGCTACGGCAAGTTGATCGTGATCAAGCACGACAACAACTTCAACAGCGTCTACGCGCACAACCGCGAGATCCTGGTGAAGGAAGGCCAGAACGTGACGCGCGGCCAGCGCATCGCCGAGCTGGGCGACACCGACTCGGACACGCCGAAGCTGCACTTCGAGATCCGCAAGTCCGGCAAGCCGGTGGACCCGGCGCGCTACCTGCCGCCCTCCTGATTTTCTAGCGCTTCGACTTGATTTCCTGCGCCAGGTCGTAGACGGCCGAAGCGTAGAGCACGCTGCGGTTATACCGGGTAAGCACGTAAAAGTTGCGCAGGCCCAGGCGGAATTCGCTTGCCGCGCCCGGGCTTTCCAGTTCGATCAGCGCGACGGGCGTGTCCAGCGCGAGGTCGGTGCGGGTCTCGACGCCGAAGCGCTTCATTTCCGACAGCGCGGTCTTGGGTTCGATGCCGATCGCGACCAGTTCCCGGTGCGCTTCGCCCGCCACGCGTGCCGGCAGGTGCACGCGCTCGCCACGCTTCCAGCCGTGCTTGACCAGGAAATTGGCGACGCTGCCGATGGCGTCGGTGGGGTTGCCGCGCAGGTCGATGGCGCCGTCGCCGTCGAAATCCACCGCGAAGCGCCGGTAGCTGCCGGGCATGAACTGCGGGATGCCGATCGCGCCGGCGTAGGAGCCGCGTACGCTGAAGACGTCGACGCCCGCTTCGCGCGCGTAGAGCAGGTACTGCTCCAGTTCGCTGCGGAAGAATTCCGCGCGCGGCGGAAAGTCGAACGCGAGCGTGGACAGGGCGTCGATCACCCGCCAGGTGCCCATCTGGCGGCCATAGACCGTCTCCACGCCGATGATCGCGACGATGATCTCCTCGGGTACGCCGTGCTCCCGCGCGGCGCGTTCCAGCGCCGCGGCATGGCGCCGCCAGAACTCGGCGCCTTCGGCGGCGCGCGCGTCGTTGATGAAGCGGCCGCGGTAGGTCCGCCAGGAACGCATCGGCGCCGTCTTCGGCGGCGCGATCGCCGCCAGGATCGCCGGCTCGCGGCGCGCCCTGCCGAAGAGGAATTTCAGTTCCTGCTCGACGAATCCGTGCCGCTCGGCCATCTGGCGGATGAACTCCCGCACGTCTTCCCGCTTGCCGTAGGGCTTCTGCACGGGCGGCGCGGAAAGCGCGGCGGACGAAATGACAAGGCAGGCAAGGGCAGGAATGAATTTCATGTGAATTGCAGGTCCTTCACGCGCCGGCGGAACTCCAGGAGATCGCCCGTCGCCGGCTGGCTGCCGTAGCGCAGCGCCATGTAGAGCGCCGCGATGCGCCGGATCGGCTCGCCCGCCGAGGGCAGGCTGCGTGCGGCGCGTTCGGAATAGTCGCGCGGGCCTTCGTGCGGCGAGCGCGCCACGCCTTTCGCGCCGAGCTTGCCGCAGAACTGGTTCCAGGCCTTCTGCACCGGATCGGGCCGCGCCATGCCGTGCAGCATCCAGGCGAACAGTCCGAGCACGAAAGTGCCGAGCACCGCGAGCAGCGCGGAGGTCAATTCGAGCCAGTCGGCGCCCTTCACGCCCAGCAGCGAGAGCAGTTCGCGCTGCCGCTCCGTGTTATAGCCCAGCACCACCAGGTTCCACTTGTGGGTCAGTGCTTCCCAGTTGTAGCGCAGCCCGCGCAGCCATTCGAGCTCGGGCCGCATGAGCAGCGGCATCGCGTTGCCCGCCGGCAGTGCGCGCGCCAGGCCCGCGTCCAGCCGCAGCGGCACCGACAGCACGGTCGGATCGACGCGGATCCAGCCGGTGCCGGCGATGAACACCTCGCTCCAGGCATGCGCGTCGGACTGGCGCACCGTGAATTTTCCGTCCACCGGGTTCACGTCGCCGCCCTGGTAGCCGGTCACCACGCGCGCCGGGACGCCGGCGGCGCGCATCAGGAAGACGAACGCGGAGGAAAAATGCTCGCAGAATCCCTCCCGGGTGTCATAGAGGAACTCATCCACCGAATCGCGGCCCAGCAGCGCCGGTTCCGTGGTGTAACTCAGGCGCTCGCGGCGGAAATGCTCGATCGCGCGCGCCAGTACCTGGGCGTCGTCGGCGGCGGCCGCGCGCCAGCCCTCGGCCAGCGCTGTGGCGCGCGGGTTGAAGCCGGACGGCAGGCGTTTCGCGCGCTCCAGCATCTGGCCTTCCTCCGCAGGGCCGGGCATGGCCTCCACCACGGAAGCGATCTGGTAGCTCATCCTGGCGCGGATCGGCGTCAGGTTGAGGATCTGGCCATCGTCCAGGTAGCGCGCCAGGGGGGGTACGCTCGCCGGCATCTCGAGCGCGAAGAGCCAGTTGCGGTTGTGCGGTTCGAGCAGCACGCTGTACTCGACGCGCGTGCCGCCCGCGGCCGGCTCAAGTTCGACCACGCGCGGATTCCCCGGTCGCCAGGTGCGGCCATCGAAATCCCACAACACCGGTCCGCGCCAGTAGAGCGAGCGCCGGCGCGGCGCTTCGCCCTGGAAATCGACGCGGAAGGCAATCGCGTCGGACAGGATCAGCTGCGACAGGCTGCCCGGCTCCATCCTGTCCGAGAGACCGGTGACGCCCGTGTATGCGTCCTGCGGCAGCCCCCACAGCGGACCCTGGACGCGCGGGAAGAGCAGGAACAGCACCAGCGCCGCGGGCACCGCCTGGCCCAGCAGCACCAGAGCCGTGCGCAGGTTGGCGCGCGGCGCACGGCGCGGCGCGGCACAGCTCACCAGGGCCGCGATGCTCACCGCGACGGCGGCGCCCATGCCCAGCGCGGTCAGGATCGACTGCGAGTAGAGGAAACTCGTGATCGCAAGGAACCAGGTAAGGAACACCGCGGCCGCCGCGTCGCGCTGGTGGCGCGATTCCAGCAGCTTCAGTCCCGAAAACAGGACCAGCAGCATCATGCCGGGGGTTCTCCCGAACAGCGCGCGGTACTGCAGCCAGACGCCGGCCATGCCGAGTACCACGATGACGACCAGCATCCAGTTCGCCGGGAGCAGCCTGGGATTGCCGGTGGCCATGCCGCGCCAGGCGTAGAGGAACAGGGTCAGGGCGATCAGCCACCAGGGCGCGCGCAGCATGTGCGGGCCCGCCGCGATCAGCAGCCCGGCGACCAGCAACAGGTACTCGCGCCAGGCGATCGGGCGCATGCCTGGCAAGGCGTTGTCGGCGCCGCTCATGCCTCGTCCGCCTTGAACAGGGCGAGCGCCTCCAGGCAGGCGGTGCGCTGCGCTTCGCCGCGCCCCGGCGCGACCTCCGTTCCGGGCAGGCGCAGGCCGTAGTGCGCGCCATCGCGCTCGGCGGCGAGCACCCAGCCCGCGAGCCGCGACAGGCGCTGCTCCAGGCCGAGCGAGGCGGGAAGGTCTCGCAGGTCCAGCCACAATTCGGCGGTCGCATCCCCGGCGAACTGCTTGGTCAGCATGTCATTGGTTCGTGCATTCAGGGCGGCGCTTCGCGCCGCGGATTTCCATGCCACGTGGCGCGGGGAATCCGCGGGCTGGTAGTTGCGCAGCCCGGAAAAATCGTCGCTGCCCTGCGTGTGGGCACGCGCGCTGCCTGACTGTGCATTCGGCGCCGGCGGCGGCAGGGCGCTCGTCACGGGCCGCGGATAGACCAGGCAGCGGCAGTCGGGCTCGACATAGCTCCAGGCGCGGAACAGGCCGACCGGGAAGCGTGTTTCGAGCATCACGCGCCCGAGCGGCAGCCAGCCGCGCCGCGGCGCCGGCACGGTGAGCACGGCCTCCGCCGATGCCGATGCGGCGACGTCCACGGTCTGCTGCCCGCCGGAGCCAAGGTGGCGCAGGAGGATTTCCGGCCGATCGAAACCGGCCGCGTTCGCCATCGCGAGGCTGAAGTGTGCCGCCTCGCCGGCGAACACCGCGTCGCTGCGGCCGGCGCGCACGGAGAGCCGCGCCAGGTTGCGCGCGGTCTGCACCATCGCCGCGATGCCCATGCCCGCCAGCAGGAAGGTGAGCGCGAAGCCGAGCGCCAGCGCGTAGTTGATCGAGCCGACGAGCAGGATTCCGAGCGCGCCGGCGAAAAACAGGCCGAGCCGGCTCGGCACGATGTAGACGCGCCGGTGGCCGAGCACGATCTCGCCGCGCTCAGGAACGGATCGCACAGTCGTGATTGGGTTGGATTCGCACAACGTGCTCAGCTAGTCGCGCCGTCATATTTCCACGCACCCTTCCAGGCGGCGAGCACGAGGTTCGGGTACTCGGGCTTGCCGAGGCTGCCGTTGTAGCGGCCGAGAGCGCGGTAGTAGTCGCCGTTCTCGATGTTCAGGTAGTGGCGCAGGATCACGCATCCGTAGCGTATGTTGATGCGCAGCCGGAACAGGTTATGGTGCGGCTCGCCGATGCTGCGCACCCAGAACGGCATGACCTGCATGAAGCCCCGTGCCTGCGCGCTCGAAGTGGCGTACTTCCTGAAATTGGACTCGACCTGGATCACTCCGAGCACCAGCTGCGGGTCGAGCCCATTGCGCACGGCTTCGTATTGCACGGTCTTCAGAAAGTCCGTGCGCTCCTTGCGGTCCGGAATGCGACGCTCGAGCCGGCCCGACATATCCGACAGCCACTGGTGGGCATCGCTGGCGCCGCCCTTGAACAGAAGCACCGGCGGCGCGCGGTCGGCGATCGCCGCCTGCAGGGACGCGCGCACGCTGTCGGAGAGCTTCTCCTCGATCTGGTTGCCGGCCCAGGCCTGAAAGGACGCGAGCAGCGTCGCGATCGCAAGCAGGCATCTCATGCTGCGGCGAATTTGTCCCTGAGCAACTGCAACGTGGAGGAGAGCGGCGCGTTCTCCGCGGCGGCCAGCGTGCGGCCCTTGTATTCGATGGTGCCCGCCGCGAGGCCGCGCTCGGAAAGGACCAGGCGGTGCGGGATGCCGAGCAGGTCCATGTCGGCGAACAGCACGCCGGGGCGCTCGTCGCGGTCTTCGAGCAGCACGTCGATCCCGGCCGCGAGCAGCTCCGCGTAGAGCTTCTCCGCCGCCTCGCGCACCGCGGGGTTCTTGTGCATGCCGAGCGGCACCAGGCAGGCCTCGAAGGGCGCGATCGGGCGCGGGAAGACGATGCCGCGCTCGTCGTGGTTCTGCTCGATCGCCGCGGCGGCAATGCGCGTGATGCCGATGCCGTAGCAGCCCATCTCCATCGGCTGCGGCCGGCCCTTGGCGTCGAGGTAGGTCGCCTTCAGCGACTCGGAATACTTGGTGCGCAGCTGGAAGATGTGGCCGACCTCGATGCCGCGCAGGATCTTCAGCGTCCCCTTGCCGTCAGGCGAGGGGTCGCCCTCGACGATGTTGCGGATGTCCGCGACCTCGGGTTCGCCCGCGTCGCGGCCCCAGTTGACGCTTGCGAGGTGGAATCCCTCCTCATTCGCGCCGCAGACGAGATCCGACATGGCGGCGACGGTGCGGTCGGCGACGATGCGGACTTTCGCGCCGACCGGGCCGATGTATCCGGGCTTGCAGCCCAGGGCCCCGCGGATTTCCGCTTCGCTCGCGAAGCGGAACGTGCCGAGGAACTTCTGCGTCTTGATTTCGTTCAGGCTGTGGTCGCCGCGGACGAACAGCAGGACGAAGTCCTTGTCCTGCATCACGGCGAGTGCCTTGATCGTGCGCTGCAGCGGCAGCTGCAGCAAGGCGGCGACGTCCTCGCAGGTCGATTTCCCCGGCGTGGCGACCTTTTGCATCGCCGCGCCCGGCGCTTGCCTTTTTTCGGCGGGAAATACGGCTTCCGCGAGCTCCAGGTTGGCGGCGTAATCGGAGTCCGGTGCCCAGGCAATGGCGTCTTCGCCGGAGTCGGCGAGCACCTGGAACTCGTGCGAGCCGGTGCCGCCGATGGCGCCGGTGTCGGCTGCGACGGCGCGGAATTTCAGTCCCAGCCGCTCGAAGATCCGGGTGTAGGTGTCATACATGTTGCGGTACTCGCGCTCGAGATCAGCGTAGTCGGCGTGGAACGAATAGCCGTCCTTCATGATGAACTCGCGCCCGCGCATGATGCCGAAGCGCGGCCGGCGCTCGTCGCGGAACTTGGTCTGGATCTGGTAGAAGTGCACCGGCAGCCTGCGGTAGCTGCGCAGTTCGGCGCGCGCGATCTCGGTGATCACCTCTTCCGAGGTCGGCTGGATGATGAAATCGCGCTCGTGCCGGTCCTTGAAGCGCAGCAGCTCCGGGCCGTAGGCGCCCCAGCGGCCCGACTCCTGCCACAGCTCGGCGGGCTGGACCACCGGCATTGACAGCTCGGTCGCGCCCGCCCGGTTCATCTCCTCGCGCACGATGGCCTCGATCTTGCGCACCACGCGCAGCCCAACCGGCATCCAGGTATAAATGCCCGCCGCCAGGCGGCGGATCATGCCGGCTCGCAGCATCAGTTTGTGGCTGACGAGCTCGGCGTCGGCGGGCACTTCCTTGATGGTCGAGATGAAGTGTCGCGAGGTGCGCATCTGCGGGCGTTTCCGGCGTTGAATTTACGGTGGGGCTGTGGAAAAATGCAGCAGAGAATTTTAGCTTAGGTGGTATCAGCATGCCGGCCTTTCATCGTGCTTGATCGAGACGGCTACCGTCCGAACGTGGGCATCCTGCTCCTGAACGCGCATAACGACGTGTTCTGGGGCAAGAGGGTCAACCAGCACGCCTGGCAGTTTCCGCAGGGCGGCATCAAGTCCGGCGAATCTCCCGAGCAGGCAATGTTCCGCGAGCTCGAGGAGGAGGTCGGCCTGAAGCCGGAGCACGTGCGCATCCTCGGGCGCACGCGCCACTGGCTGCGCTACGAAGTGCCGCAGAAGTGGATCCGGCGCGACTGGCGCGGCGCCTACCGCGGCCAGAAGCAGATCTGGTACTTGCTGCGCATGCTCGGGCGCGATTGCGACGTCAAGCTGCGCGGCAACGGCAAGCCCGAGTTCGACGCCTGGCGCTGGCACGAGTACTGGGTGCCGGTGGAGGCCGTGATCGAGTTCAAGCGAGACGTCTACCGCCAGGCGCTGACCGAGCTGCACCGGTTCCAGAACGCCGACCGGCGCCACGCGCGCGATAGCCAGGCGCTATCGGGCTGATGCGAACAAACGATTTGCCGCGGCGCGCGGCGCGCCGTACCTTGCAAATTCCCATACACAGGAGGCTCGCATGAATCTCAAGGGATCCAAGACCCACGACAACCTGAAAGCGGCGTTCGCCGGCGAATCGCAGGCCAACCGCCGTTATCTCTATTTCGCGGCGAAGGCGGACGTCGAAGGCCAGAACGATGTCGCGGCGCTGTTCCGCTCGACCGCCGAAGGCGAGACCGGGCATGCGCACGGCCACCTTGAGTACATGGAACCGGTGGGAGACCCGGCCACCGACAAGCCGATCGGCCCGACCAAGCTGAACCTGGCCGCCGCGGTCGCGGGCGAGACCCACGAGTACACCGACATGTACCCGGGCATGGCGAAAACCGCGCGCACCGAGGGCTTCACCGAGATCGCCGACTGGTTCGAGACTCTTGCAAAGGCGGAGCGCTCCCACGCCAATCGCTTTCAAAAGGCGCTGGACGCGTTGGTGGAGTAACTGCGCGCGCTGACGCGCTTGGTGGAGTCAATGCCTCAAATCCAGCCTGACAGCCTCCTTCCCCTGGAGGTCTACGCCCGGGAGCGCAATGCCTACCGCTCCCGGGTGATCGCCCACAAGAAAGTGCGCACGGTGCACGCGGGCGAGCACGTCACCCTGATCTTCGAGGACGAGACCACGATCCGCTACCAGGTGCAGGAGATGCTGCGCATCGAGCGGATCTTCGAAGAGGAGGGCATCCGCGGCGAGCTCGAGGCCTACAACCCGCTCATCCCGGATGGCGCCAACTGGAAGGCGACGATGCTGATCGAGTATCCGGATGCCGAGGAGCGGCGCCGCAGGCTGGCGGAGCTGAAGGGCATCGAGGACCGCACCTGGGTGGAAGTCGACGGCTGCGCGCGCGTGTACGCCATCGCGGATGAGGACCTGGAGCGCGAGAACGAGGAGAAGACCTCGGCAGTGCATTTCGTGCGTTTCGAGCTGGATGCCCGAATGCGCGAGGCGTTGAAGCGCGGCAAAGGCCTCTCCATCGGGGTCGACCATCCTAACTACCGTGCGAATGTCGCAGTCGCGCCGGAAGTGCGTCACTCGCTCGCGGGCGACCTCGCGTGAGGCGTTCCGTCCTCCTGCGTGCCTGCTTCCTGCTGGCGGCGTTCGCCGCCGGTGCGGCGCAGGCCCAGATCATCCAGGAAGACAGGACCCGCGAGAAGAAGAGCGACTGGGAGCTGGAACAGGAGAAGCGCGACTGGAAAGAGGGCGACCTGAAGCTGCCCGCCTTTCCGAAGGACGGCGATCTTGTCGAGTTCACCGTCGCTGCCGTGCACACATTCCGTTTCTACATCGACTCTGCGTCGCTGGCGCCGGGGGCCGACGGCGTGGTGCGCTACACTCTGGTCGCGCGCAGCCCGGCGGGAGTCTCCAACATCAGCTACGAGGGCATCCGCTGCGCGAGCAGCACCTGGAAGATGTATGCGCTCGGCAGCGACGGACGCTGGGCTGAGAGGCAGTCCGAATGGCGCGAGATCGAGTCGCGCGCCGTGCAGCGCTGGCACCTGGAGCTGCGCCACCGGTATTTTTGCCCCAACCGGATCCCGATCTTCACGGCGGCGGAGGGCCTGGACGCATTGCGCCGCGGCGGCCACCCGGCGGTATTTGGAAAAACCTACACGGGCCGCTAGAGCAGTACGAGGTTGTCCCGGTGGATCAGTTCGGGCGCGTCGACGTAGCCAAGGACGGCTTCGATCTCCGCCGAGGGCTTGCGCATGATCTGGCGCGTTTCGGCCGCCGAGTAGTTCACCAGGCCGCGCGCCACTTCGCGCCCCCGCGCATCGCGGCAGGCGATCACCGCGCCGCGCTCGAATTCCCCGGCGGCCCCGGTTACTCCGATCGGAAGCAGGCTCCGGCCGCCGCTGGCCAGAGCCTTCACCGCGCCGTCATCGAGCGTCACCGAACCCGCCATGCTGAGATGGTCGGCGAGCCACTGTTTCTTCGCCGTGATCGGCAGCGTATCCGCCGTCAGCAGCGTGCCTACCCGTTCGCCGCGCGCGATCCGAAGCAGCACGTCGCCCTCGCGGCCTGAGGCGATCACGGTGTGTGCGCCGCTGCGCGCCGCGCGCTTGGCGGCCAGCACCTTGGTCAGCATGCCGCCCTTGGCCAGCGCGGAACCGGTGCCGCCCGCGAACGATTCGAGCAGGGGATCGGCCGCAGCATGCTCCTGGATCAGCTTCGCGGTGGCGAGCTTGCGCGGATCGGCGTCGTACAGGCCGGTCTGGTCGGTGAGGATGATCAGGGCATCGGCCTCCACGAGGTTCGCGACCAGCGCGCCCAGCGTGTCGTTGTCGCCCAGCTTGATCTCGTCGGTGACCACGGTGTCGTTCTCGTTGATCACCGGGATGACGCCGAGTTCGAGCAGCGTGCGCAGGGTCGAGCGCGCGTTGAGATACCTCTGGCGGTCGGCCAGGTCGGCGTGCGTCAGCAGCACCTGGGCCGTGGCGAGGCCATGCTCGCGAAAGCAGCTCTCGTAGCACTGCGCGAGGCCCATCTGCCCGACGGCGGCGGCCGCCTGCAGTTCGTGGATCGCGTGCGGGCGCTTCACCCAGCCCAGGCGCTGCACGCCCTCGGCGATGGCGCCGCTGGAGACCATCAGGCAGCGCTTGCCCAGTGCGCGCAGCTGCGCGATCTGCGCCGCCCAGCGCGCGATCGCGGCGGCGTCCAGCCCGCGGCCGTCGTTGGTGACGAGGGAGGACCCGACCTTGATGACCAGCGTGGCGGCCGATGCGATGAGGCTAGGCTGCACGGCGGCCCTTCTTTTTTTCCGCAGGCGCCGTTATGAACTGGTAGACGCGGCCGGAAAGTTCGCGGCAGCCCTTGCCGTTGATCGCGGAGATCATGAACCAGGGCGCCTTCCAGCGCAGCGCGCGAACGATCTTGCCGGCGCGCGCCTCCGCGTCCGGAGCGAGGTCGATCTTGTTGAACACCAGCCAGCGCGGCTTGGCGTACAGCTTTTCGTCGTATCTCTTCAGCTCGTTCGCCAGCGCGCGGATGTCCTTGGCCGGATCCGCGCCATTCTCTGGCGGCAGCAGGTCGACCAGGTGCAGCAGCAGGCGCGTGCGCGACAGGTGGCGCAGGAACTGGTGGCCGAGGCCGGCGCCCTCGGCCGCGCCCTCGATCAGTCCCGGGATGTCGGCGATCACGAAGCTCGCGTCGCTCTCGACGCGCACCACGCCGAGGGACGGATTCAGCGTGGTGAATGGGTAGTCCGCGACCTTGGGCCGGGCCGCCGAGACCGCCCGCACGAAGGTGGACTTGCCGGCGTTGGGCAGGCCGAGCAGACCGACGTCGGCGAGCACGCGCAGCTCAAGCGACAGTTCGCGGGATTCGCCGGCCTCGCCGCGCGTGAACTGGCGCGGCGCGCGGTTGATGCTCGACTTGAAGTGCAGATTGCCCAGGCCTCCCTGGCCGCCCTTGGCGAGCAGCGCCCGCTGGCCATGCGCCGCGAGGTCGGCGAGCAGCGTGCCGTCCTCGTCCTTCACCAGTGTGCCCACGGGCATGCGCAGAACCACGTCCACGCCGCCGCGCCCGTACTTGTCGGCGCCGCGCCCGATATCGCCATCCTCGGCGCGGTGGATGCGCGCGAAGCGATAGTCGACCAGCGTGTTGATGTTGCGGTCGGCGACGGCCCAGACGCTGCCACCGCGGCCGCCGTCGCCACCCGAGGGCCCGCCGCGCGGCACGAACTTTTCGCGCCTGAACGCGGCGCTGCCGTCGCCGCCCTTGCCGGCGTGCACCTGGATTTTCGCTTCGTCGATGAATTTCATCTGGAGGTGTCAGAAACAAAAAAGCCCTATCGACTCCGATAGGGCTTTCTCGCGGAGTCGGGTAAGCGGCTAGGCCGGGATCACGCTCACGGTTTTCTTGTTGCCCGAGCCCTTGACCGAATACTGGACCTTGCCGGCGACGCGCGCATACAGCGTGTGGTCGCGGCCGATGCCGACGTTGACGCCCGGGTGCACGACGGTGCCGCGCTGCCGGATGAGGATCTGGCCGGCATTCGCACTCTCGCCGCCGTAGGTCTTGACGCCGAGGCGCTTCGCGTTCGAGTCGCGCCCGTTGCGTGAACTTCCGCCTGCTTTTTTATGTGCCATGGTGGCGTCTCTCTGGTGTGCGGTTCAGTGATTCAGGCGCCGACGATTTCGTCGATGCGCACTTCGGTGAAACCCTGGCGGTGGCCCTGGGTCTTGGCGTAATGCTTGCGTCGGCGCATCTTGAAGATGCGGACCTTCTCGCCGCGGCCCTGCGCCACGACCGTCGCCTTGACGGCGGCGCCGGAGAGGAACGGGGCGCCTACCTTGACGCCGTCGCCTTCGCCCAGCATCAGCACGCGGTCGAAGGACACCGTCGCGCCGACCTCGGCCGCCAGCAACTCGACCTTGAGTTGTTCGCCGGATTTGACGCGGTACTGCTTGCCGCCCGTCTGGATCACTGCATACATGGCTGGACCTGTGCTGAAATTGGGTGCAAAGACTTGGAATTATAAGGGATTTGGGCCGCCCAGGTCAAAGGCTGCTGTGTTAATTTCCGTCCCCTGCCAATCCTGATTCCCTGATGGAAAACCCTCCTTTCCTGGCCCCGGTCGCGGCCGACCTGCAACGCGTCGATGCCGTGATCCGCAGCCGCCTCGGCTCGGACGTGGCGCTGGTGCACCAGGTTGCCGAGTACATCGTCGCCGGGGGCGGCAAGCGCCTGCGCCCCGCCCTGGTGCTGCTGTCGGCCCATGCCGCCGGGTACCCGGGAAATTCGGGAGGCGAGCAGCACTACGAGATGGCCGCGGTGGTCGAATTCATCCATACGGCAACGCTGCTGCACGACGACGTGGTGGACGCCTCCGAGATGCGCCGCGGCCGCAGGACCGCGAACGCGGAGTTCGGCAACGCCGCCTCCGTGCTGGTGGGGGATTTCCTCTATTCGCGCGCCTTCCAGATGATGCTGGGCGCCGGCAGCATGCGCCTGATGCAGGTGCTCGCCGACGCGACCAACAAGATTGCCGAGGGCGAAGTGCTGCAGCTCATGAACTGCCATGACCCGGACGTGGACGAACGCGGCTACCTGGAGGTGATCCGGCGAAAAACGGCAAAGCTGTTCGAGGCGGCAGCACGCCTGGGTGCCGTGCTGGGCAACGCGCCGCCCGCGGTGGAGCGTGGCCTGGCCGAGTACGGTATGCACCTCGGCACCGCGTTCCAGCTGATCGACGACGTGCTCGACTACTCGGGCGATGCGGCGACCATCGGCAAGAGCCTCGGCGACGACCTGGCCGAGGGCAAGCCGACCCTGCCGCTGATCCGCGCCATGGCCTGCGGCTCGGCGGCGCAGGCCGCCACGGTGCGCCGCGCCATTGTCGAGGGTGGGCGCGACGATTTCGCGCAGGTGCTGGAGGCTCTCAGGGCGACTGGCGCGCTGGCCTACGCCCACGACGCCGCGCTGCGCGAAGCCGGGTCGGCGCGCAGCGCGCTGCAGGCGGTCCCGGCCTCGGCGTACAAGGATTCTTTGCTAGAATTGGCGTCCTTCTCGGTGGTCCGCCAGTCTTAGGGCGCCACATTTCGGGGTGTAGCTCAGCCTGGTAGAGTACTGCGTTCGGGACGCAGGTGTCGCAGGTTCAAATCCTGTCACCCCGACCAAGCTTTTTCCCAGTTGCCTCGCGTGCGGCGGGTTCGCGCCGGACGCCTCATAATCCGCGCATGACGAAACTGATCCTCATCTTGGTGGCCGTGGTGGCGGTCATCTGGATCGTGCGGAGAGCGCTGGCGGGACCGGGCGCGCCGGCGAAACCGCCACCGGAAGCTGGCGAACAGAAGGGCGAACTCGTCGCCTGCGCGCAGTGCGGCGTCAACTTGCCACAAACAGAAGCCTACGCCGCGAGCGGCGTCCTGCCCGGTGCGGGTGGGCGCTTCTACTGCAGCGAAGAACACTGGCGGCTGGGCCCGCGGGACAGCTGATGATGCAGGAAGCGCCCCGTTATTCAGGGCTGTTCGGGCGCGACGACCGCACCCCGGATTCGTTCTGGACGTCGCTGCGCTATTTCAACATCTACCGCATGGCGGTGGCGGCGCTGTTCCTCGGCATCACCCTCTTCTTCGGCGATGCGTTGAACCTCGGTTCGCACCGCCTGAACCTGTTCCGGCTGGTGTGCGTCGCGTACCTGATGGCCGGCGTCGTGTTCCACAGCCTGCTGCGCAACCTGCGGGACCTTTTCAACCTGCAGCTCTCGCTGCACCTGGGGCTGGACATCCTCGCCATCACGCTGCTCATGTACTCGAGCGGCGGGATCCAGTCGGGCCTCGGCGTGATGCTGCTCATCGCGCTCACCGGCGCGGCGCTGGTCGCGCCGCGCACCCTGGCGCTGCTCTACGCGGCGCTCGCGGCGATCGCGCTGCTGCTCGAGCAAGGCCTGTGGGTGCTGCGCTCCGACGCGCCGACGCAGAACTTCCTGCAGCCGGCGCTGCTCGCCATCGGCTGCTTCGCCAGCGCCGGCGTCACCGGCTGGCTGGCGCAGCGCGTCGCCGCCAACGAAAGCCTCGCGCGCCAGCGCGGCCGGGCGCTCGAGACGCAGCTGCGCATCAACCAGCTGGTGATCGCCGACATGCAGGACGGCGTGCTGGTGCTCGACAGCGACGGCCGCGTGGCGCAGCACAACCCGCAGGCGCAGCGCCTGCTGGGCGCCGGCGCGCTGCTCGGCATCGAGCTGGCGCGCCTGCTGCCGGGGTTCGGCGAGCGCTGGCGGGCCTGGCGCGGCGGCGACAGCGCCGCGGCGCGCGCCGAGCTCGACCTGCGCGGGCGCGGCCTGCGCCTGCGGCTGATGGAGACCGGCGAGGACCTGGCCGTGCTGTTCGTCGAGGACACCACGCGCTCGCGCGAGGAAGCGCAGCGCCTGAAGCTCGCCGCGCTAGGTCGCCTGACCGCGAACATCGCGCACGAGATTCGCAACCCGCTGTCCGCCATCAGCCATGCCGCCGAGTTGCTGCAGGAGGAAAAGGTCGCGCGCGACCGCAGCCGGCTGACGCGCATCATCCATGACAACACGCTGCGCCTGGAGCGCCTGGTGTCGGACGTGCTGCAGCTGAACCGGCGCGACCGCGCCGCCAGCGACCGCGTCGCGCTGAACGCGTGGCTGGCGTCGTTCATCGAGGACTTCGCCGCCAACGAGTCGGTTCCCGCCTCGCGCTTCCACCTCGAGAGCATGCGCGACGTGACGATCGAGTTCGACCGCGAGCACCTGCGCCAGGTGCTGTGGAACCTGCTGCGCAACGCGGTGCGCCACGCGCCGCCGCGGGACGGCGGCGTGCGGGTGCTGCTGAACGCCTATGGCGACCAAGTAGAATTGAACGTGATCGACGACGGTCCCGGCGTCGCGCGCGCGATCCAGGGACAGCTGTTCGAGCCGTTCTTCACCACCGAGAGCAAGGGAACCGGCCTGGGCCTCTATCTCGCCCGCGAGCTGTGCGCCGCGAATCGCGCGGTGCTGGAATACGTCGACGACGCCCAGGGCGCGCATTTCCGCGTCCTCTGCCAGGAGGCGCCGGCCGCATGAAGCAGCGCAACGAACGGCGTGGAAGCGGCCGGGCACAGAGCGCCAGCGGCCGCGAACAGCGCGTGCTGGTCGTGGACGACGAGCCCGACATCCGCGAGCTGCTCGAGCTGACCCTGGCGAAAATGGGGCTCGGCGTCGATTCCGCGGGCTCGATCGCTGAAGCTAAGGAACGTCTTCGCGCGACCCGCTACCAGCTCTGCCTGACCGACATGCGGCTCCCGGACGGCGAAGGCCTCGACCTGGTGCAGCACATCTCCGGGCTGGCGGGCGACCTGCCCGTGGCGGTGATCACGGCCCATGGCAGCGCCGAGAACGCGGTGGCCGCGCTCAAGGCGGGCGCCTTCGACTACGTCTCCAAGCCGGTCGGTCTGGAACAGCTGCGCACCCTGGTGAAATCGGCCCTCTCGCTGCCCGAGCGCCACGTCGCCGCGCCTGCGGGCCAGCAGCTGCTCGGGGGCAGCGCGCCGATGGAGGAAGTGCGCCAATTGATCACCAAGCTCGCGCGCACCCAGGCGCCGGCGCACATCGCCGGGGAGTCGGGCAGCGGCAAGGAATTAGCCGCGCGCCAGATCCACCTGCTCGGAGCGCGCCGCGAGCGGCCCTTCGTGCCCGTGAACTGCGGCGCGATTCCGGAAAACCTCATGGAAAGCGAGTTCTTCGGCTACCGCAAGGGCGCGTTCACCGGAGCGCAGGAAGACCGCGGCGGATTCTTCCAGGCCGCCGACGGCGGCACGCTGTTCCTCGACGAGGTGGCCGAACTGCCGCTTCCCATGCAGGTGAAGCTGCTGCGTGCGATCCAGGAAAAGCGCGTGCGCAAGGTCGGCGCGACCCAGGAAGATCCGGTGGACGTGCGCCTGATCAGCGCCACGCACCAGGACCTGGCCGCGGGCGTGGAAGCGGGCCGCTTCCGGCAGGACCTGTATTACCGGCTGAACGTGATCGAACTCAAGATGCCGCCGCTGCGCGAGCGCCGCGAGGACGTCGAGGCAATCGCCGCGGCGATCCTGGCGCGGCTCGCGGCGCAAGCGGGCAGCACGCCGGCGCGCCTCTCGGCCGCCGCGCTGCAGGAGCTGCAAGGCTACGACTTTCCCGGCAACATCCGCGAGCTGGAAAACATCCTGGAGCGCGCCACGGCGCTCTCCGGCTCCAGCGAGATCGCGTCCGAGGACCTGCGCCTGCGGCTGTCCGCGGGCGAGGCGGGCACCGGCACCGATGCCGGCGCGAGCGCCGGCTCCAGCACGCGCGACCTGCCGCTGCCCGACTACCTGGACCGCATGGAGCGCGAAGCGATCCTCGATGCGCTGGCGAAGACGCGCTTCAACCGTACCGCCGCGGCGAAGCTGCTCGGCGTCACCTTCCGCACCTTGCGCTATCGCATGCAGCGGCTGGGCATCAACGAGCCGGAGCAGGATGGCTAGGGATTGGGTAGTGGGCGCGCGGCGAGTACTGTCGCCGAATTGCGACAGCCGCCCGCCTGGCGCCGAGGTATCCCTGCTGGTGCTGCATTCGATCAGCCTGCCCCGGGGGAAATACGGCGGCGATGGGATCGAGCGGCTGTTCGCCAACCGGCTCGATCCAGCGGCGCACGCCAGCTTCGCGGATCTCGCCGGACTGAAAGTGTCGGCTCACTTTCTCGTGCGCCGCGACGGCGAGCTGGTCCAGTTCGTGCCGTTGCGCAAGCGCGCCTGGCACGCCGGCGCGTCGCGCTGGCGCGGGCGCGAGCGTTGCAACGATTTCTCGGTCGGCATCGAGCTCGAGGGCGTCGACGACGGCGCGTTCGAAGCCATCCAGTATGAGCGCCTGGCGCGGCTGATCGGGAAGCTGCGCGGCAGCCTGCCGCTGCGCGACCTTGCTGCGCACAGCGACGTGGCGCCCGGCCGCAAATCCGATCCCGGCACGCACTTCGATTGGGCGCGCCTGGCCCGGCTCTTGAGCGCGACGCCCTAGCCCTAGGGCCCGCACCATTTACTAGCACTACATATTGCGGTGCGCAATGGACTGCGCGCTTGCAAATTCTTGCGCGCATGCTAGAGTGCGCCCACAACAATTAGTTGCCAATCAACACTTCACCACTACATATTGTGGTTCTGCGCGAGATCGTAACGGGGCTGTCATTCCCCGGCGCGGGCCCACAGGGTCAAGGGAGACCGGAAGATGCAAATCGCGCAGCAGGGAACGGCAGCGAACACGGCCATCGGCGTGGACGTTTCCGAGCCTAGTAGTAGCGCGCGGCGATCGCCCTATTCGGACTACAAGATCATCCGGCGCAACGGCGCCGTGGTCGGCTTCGAGCCGGCGAAGATCTCGGTGGCGATGACCAAGGCCTACCTCGCGGTGGGCGGCAGCCAGGGCGCCGCCTCGGCGCGCATCCGCGAACTCGTGGTCTCGCTCACCGACAGCGTGGTGAACGCGCTGCTGCGGCGCCAGCCGCAGGGCGGCACCTTCCATATAGAAGACATCCAGGACCAGGTCGAGCTCGCGCTCATGCGCGCCAGCCAGCACGACGTGGCGCGCTCGTACGTTCTCTACCGCGAGGAGCGCTCTCGCGCCCGCGCCCAGGAGAAGACCGCGCGCGTGGCAGACGCCGGCGCGGCTACCGGCCCGGTCCTCAACGTGGTGGAGAACGGCCAGCGCCGGCCGCTCGACCTCGCGGCGCTCGACCGGCTGCTTGCCTCGGCCTGCGCCGGCCTGGAGCCGGGCGCGACGCCCGCGGCGATCCGCGAGAGCACGTTGCGCGACCTGTATGACGGCGTGCCGATGGATGAAGTGCGCAAGTCCATGGTGCTTGCCGCGCGCGCGCTGATCGAGAAGGACCCGGCCTACAGCTACGCCACCGCGCGGCTGCTGCTGCACACGATCCGGCTCGAAGTCCTCGGCGAGGAGGTGCTGCAGGTGGAGATGGAGGCGCGCTACGCGAGCTACTTCCCCGAGTTCATCGCGCGCGGCATCAAGGCCGAGCTGCTCGATCCGGCGCTCGGAACGTTCGACCTCGCGCAGCTCGGCAAGGCGCTCAACGCCTCGCGCGACCTGCAGTTCGGCTACCTCGGCCTGCAGACGCTGTTCGACCGCTATTTCCTGCACGAGCGCGGCCAGCGCATCGAGCTGCCGCAGGCCTTCTTCATGCGCGTGGCGATGGGGCTATCGCTCAACGAGAAGAACCGCGAGGCACGCGCGATCGAGTTCTACAACGTGCTCTCGACCTTCGATTTCATGAGCTCGACGCCGACCCTGTTCAACTCGGGCACGCTGCGCTCGCAGCTCTCCTCCTGCTACCTGACCACCGTCGCCGACGACCTGACCGGCATCTACGACGCGATCAAGGAGAACGCGCTGCTGGCGAAGTACGCGGGCGGCCTCGGCAACGACTGGACGCCGGTGCGCGCGCTCGGTTCCCACATCAAGGGCACCAACGGCAAGTCGCAGGGCGTGGTGCCGTTCCTCAAGGTGGTGAACGACACCGCGGTGGCGGTCAACCAGGGCGGCAAGCGAAAGGGCGCGGTCTGCTCCTACCTCGAGACCTGGCACCTGGACATCGAGGAATTCCTCGAATTGCGCAAGAACACGGGCGACGACCGCCGCCGCACCCACGACATGAACACGGCCAACTGGATTCCGGACCTGTTCATGAAGCGCGTGTTCGAGAACGCGGAATGGACGCTGTTCTCGCCTTCCGACGCGCCGGAGCTGCACGACAAGGTCGGGCGCGCCTTCGAGGAAGCCTACAACCGCTACGAGGACAAAGTCGCGCGCGGCGAGCTGAAGCTGTTCCGCAAGGTGCCGGCGGTGCACCTGTGGCGCAAGATGCTCTCGATGCTGTTCGAGACCGGGCATCCGTGGATCACGTTCAAGGATCCCTGCAACCTGCGCAGCCCCCAGCAGCACGTCGGCATGGTGCACAGCTCCAACCTGTGCACGGAAATCACGCTCAACACCGGGCCGGACGAGATCGCGGTCTGCAACCTGGGCTCGGTCAACCTGGTCGCGCACCTGATCAACCGCGGCAACGGCACCACGGGCCTGGACTTCGACAAGCTCTCGAAGACCATCCGCACCGCGATGCGCATGCTCGACAACGTGATCGACATCAACTACTACGCGGTCGACAAGGCGAAGAACTCCAATCTTCGCCACCGCCCGGTCGGCATGGGCATCATGGGCTTCCAGGACTGCCTGCACACGCTGCGCATCCCCTACGCCTCGCAGGAAGCGGTCGAATTCGCCGACCGCTCGATGGAGATGGTGTCCTACTGGGCCTACTGGGCCTCGACCGAGCTGGCCGAGGAACGCGGCCAGTACCCTACCTTCCGCGGCTCGTTGTGGGACCGCGGCATCCTGCCGCAGGACACGCTTGACCTGCTCGCCGCGGAGCGCGGCGGCTACGTCGAAGTGGACCGCTCCTCGGCCCTCGACTGGGAGCCGCTGCGCGCTCGCATCCGCCAGTACGGCATGCGCAACTCGAACTGCATCGCGATCGCGCCGACCGCCACCATCGCCAACATCGTCGGCGTCTCGGCCTCGCTCGAGCCGACCTACCAGAACCTGTACGTGAAATCGAACCTGTCGGGCGAGTTCACCGTCACCAATGAATACCTGGTGTCGGACCTGAAGCGCGCCGGGCTGTGGGATGAGGTGATGATCTCGGACCTGAAGTATTTCGACGGCAACCTTGCGCGCATCGACCGGGCGCCGGCGGAGCTTCGCCGCCTCTACGCGACGGCGTTCGAGGTAGAGCCGAAATGGCTGGTGGAGGCGGGCGCGCGGCGCCAGAAGTGGATCGACCAGTCGCAGTCGCTCAACATCTACATGGCGGGCGCCTCGGGCAAGAAGCTGGATGAAACCTACAAGCTGGCCTGGATCCGCGGCCTGAAGACGACCTACTACTTGCGCGCGATGGGCGCGACGCACGCCGAGAAATCCACCAGCAAGGCGGGCGCGCTGAACTCGGTGCCGGCCGATGGCGGCATGGCCGCCTCGGGCGCCGCGTCGACCACGGCGGCCGCCGAAGCCGCCTCCTCATCTTCTTCATCCGAACCGAAGTTCTGCGCCATCGACGACCCAACCTGCGAGGCTTGCCAGTAATGCTCAACTTCGAGGAAGACGCCACCGTGTCGCCGATGTCGGCGCTCGGGATTGCGCCTGCGAGCAGCTTCATCCCGCCCGCGCCCGCATCTTCAACTACTACACCCGCCGCGACCGCGCACCGCCGCATCCGCGTCGAAGACAAGAGCATCATCAATTCCAAGGCCGACGTGAACCAGTTGGTGCCGTTCAAGTACAAGTGGGCCTGGGAGAAGTACATCGCCGCCTGCGCCAACCACTGGATGCCGCAGGAGGTGAACATGAGCCGCGACATCTCGCTGTGGAAAGACCCCAATGGACTGACCGCGGACGAGCGCCGCCTGATCACGCGCAACCTCGGCTTCTTCGTCACCGCGGATTCGCTCGCGGCGAACAACATCGTGCTCGGCACCTACCGCCACATCACCGCCCCGGAGTGCCGCCAGTACCTGCTGCGCCAGGCCTTCGAGGAGGCGATCCACACCCACGCCTACCAGTACATCGTCGAGAGCCTGGACCTGGACGAGGGCGAGGTGTTCAACGCCTACCACGAGATCGCCTCGATCCGCGCCAAGGACGAGTTCCTGATCCCGTTCATCGACACGCTCACCAACCCGGCCTTCAAGACCGGCACGCCGCAGGCCGACCAGGAGCTGCTCAAGAGCCTGATCGTGTTCTCCTGCCTGATGGAGGGCCTGTTCTTCTACGTCGGCTTCACGCAGATCCTCGCGCTCGGCCGGCAGAACAAGATGACCGGCGCGGCCGAGCAGTACATGTACATCCTGCGCGACGAGTCGATGCACTGCAATTTCGGCATCGACCTG